>JGI24158J21664_10003931_pt1 | contig 18921 bp, 9 predicted proteins | sample Ectturendosymbi3_FD_21664 | JGI IMG/M metagenome (IMG submission 21664)
CACAGCCACTTACGGCAACAGGTTGTTCACCGTAGAAACCGCAATCCTCTGGAACGACCTGCCGCAGGAAGTGCGAGATGCTGAGAACCTCTCCTCGCTCAAAAGACTGCTCAAAACTTACTTTTTTATTCTGCCTTTCCTCAAAATTGTCCTTCAGTATGTTCTTAGTGTATTTTAACGAATTTTTGAATTCGCTTTGCGTGTCACTTTCGCAATATCATTGTTCAGCGCCTTAGAGCGACATGCCGGATTTCGACACTTTATAAATGCATGAATTATTATTACATGATTATCATTATAATAATATAATTGAAAGTAACTTGAGCAAAGTTTTTATTTCAGAAGTGTGTATCAAACTAGTAGCCTTTCGCATAATTCGGTACACAAGAGGTAGCTCGCAGTTTCAAAAAGATTGGTGACCCCTGCTCTAGAGATTGGGCCACAATGCCAAACTAATTGGTGGTAAGTCAATGGCAGCACCGTGCATGAAGCTTTTCCTTGCATTCACCCATTAACACCGAGCACGAGAAGTACCGTTTTTCAAGTCTCCGATATGACCCAAGCAGGAATCGAACCGAGCCTACGAGCTTCAGAGGGCGTACTCAACCACTGTGCTAATTTTCCGGTAGCACACCAAATAACATGTAAAAATCCAGGCAATGATTGCTACTAACGTTTACTACGACTTCAAAGTTTTTACTAAAAATTATAAACCTTAATTTCAAAATTCAAGCAAACAAGAAATGAAAATGAAAAATTTTTAAGCAAATTATAGTAGGTCAGGCTATGGCGTCTAGACAACAACGAGATCATCTGAAAGGTTTGGGAAGGAATGAAAATCACTGAAAATACTTATTATCAAACAAAATAAGTATTATTTTAAACTGATTTCTGGTAATTTTTTCGTTTTGCCATGCACAGATATTGCAAGCTTGTTGGAACTGGTGCACGCTGAGCATAAAGCGAAGAAACAATGCGATCTATCCTACAGCATCCAAACCGTTACAGCTTTTTTTCAGTGGAAAACATTGTGTAACACAACTGCGCTTGTTTCTCCGACTGCCCTCTCAGTCGTTCAAATACATTTCATTACAACTGTTAGGCCTACATTTGTGTTAGGTGCAAAAAACACACGGCTACGGCTCAATGGTTACACAATAGGGAATGAGAGGAAAAACTCGAAATTATTCTTTACATTTCAGCCATAAACTTAAGGTCTAATATTCGGATTTACCACCATGCTTTTTTTAACAATTACAACGTTGTCTACATGCTTACGTGCTTATGTGGTGATCGGGGCTGCCACAGTATATAACACATGGTGTTGTTCACCAACATGGCGTTTCTCCCTCTCCCGGTGGCTATGTAGCCGAAAAAAGTGCAAAAGAAACGTGATGTCTACACTCTACAAGCAATCATACGCACATTTCAACATTCTACAAGCAATCATTCACGAAAGAAGCCATTCCCTACACCAAATCAACGGCAACACTGCAACGTCTTGCAGCAATCTACAGCCCTACCTTTCTTTCCCTGCCAAGTTTAAAAAGGATGGTGGCATCAGGGTTGCCAAGTCCAAACAGACCTTTCAAACTAGAAAAATTGCAAAATTCCGCCAGAATTCGCTTGAATAAGATCAATTGTAGGCCGGTAAACCAATTATCCGCTAGAATATAGCGGATTTAGGGCGCCAGACCAATTATTTTGCAGCTAGACAGGATTAAAATCCGCTAGATCTAGCCGAAAATCCGCTAGATTGACAATCCTGGTTGGCATCAACAACCACGTGCGACAACTCTACGTCACTTAGTACAGAGGTAGATTACTGCGTTGAAACGAACTCATTTTCAACACAGTTGCGGTTTTTCTTTGTGCACAACGCCAAAATACATAGATTTAAGGAAATTTGACGAAGATTCTTTGCATTCATTGCTCTGAAGAAGCCCACTTGAATAGGTGGGCGAAACGTTGGCTGATAATAAAATATAATCACCAGAAGAGCTTATTCATCTGTTTGTTTGATTCTTTGCATTGTTTTTGCTTATCAGCTGAGTCATATGAAACAATAAATCAATCAATCTCGTCACACGGCACCCATGAGAGCCCTTGACGTAAATTCGCGTCACTTGACACTGAAAGTGTCAACGGATTAAATCATGTCTGTCACCATTTCAGAGATCTCGCATTGCTGACATGGATGCAGGTATTATTAGCAATACTGACTGTGTTACCTGAAAGAGTTACCAGTGCGAACACATTTTGCGCAAGTCGGTTCACTGAGATCTCCGTTTGACTTTGTAGTAATCTCTCTCGCGCGGAACGCAATCCAAGAGTTGCTATATTTGGCGTAGGCTTTCGATACCAACATAAGGCTGCCGTACTGCGAACAAGTGTTTGCTCGGGTGAAATCGCCGATCGAGCAAGTGGCCACTCCAAAACCGCAGTATTCAGCCAAGTATTGAAACGAACCCTTCGCCCAAAAGTAGTTAACCCGACATGGTCTATTAGCGTACATTCTTACAAGTATAACATTTTTACTACATATCAAGGTAATGAATTTTTGTCAGTCTTTCAGATTATTGTATTTTATGCATTCTTGAAGCATGTGGAGGCACATCCATCTATATTCTCTGAGGCTTTGTTCTACACGGTCATGTGCCACATTCACAACGTACATGCAAGCTTTATTCAGATTGAACGCATGCTTGAAACAGTATGAAGTGAACCACTTTCACCTGAAAGTGAAAGTTGCAAGTATAAAACAGAAATTTTCCTTTGCTCATTGCTAGGGCCATTTTTTATGACCTAAACAATTGATAATATGACTTTATTTTTTAGAAAATATGACTTTATATTACCAAACAAAAATCACTGAGCTAGAACGTACAACTACTGTACAAAGAAGCATTACCAACGACAATAGGCATAGGAGATGGTAGCCCATGGTTTGTTGAAGCCCCACAAAAATAAACAGATCAAAACATGAGCAAAGCATATAGTTTGGTTTGAAGCAAATTGAAAGCATGCATGGACAGTGGTTTATTTATTTGGGGGAGCAAGAAGATCCATTTTAGGCATTACATTTCATCCGAATAACCAGTGTCGTAGCCAGCCCAAAAATAGGGAAGAGGGCAAAAAATTTGGGGGGACCAAAATTGCTTATTTTAGGCTAACAATAGTATTTTGTTTGGAATATCGCCTCCCAAAGCACAAAATGACTAGATATTTCGAAAATTTGTGGGTGCATGACCCCTTAGGCCCCCCTGGCTACGCCCATGTAAACAACTTCGTTCACCTACGTCTTTGCCAACATTCTCAGGGTGTCCAAGTGGGTTCACTTTGCAGGATACAGCTTAAACCTAGCAAAATATTAGTTTCACCTGATATTTTGAGATTGTTTTAATGGTTTCCTTATTCAATTAGTTTGAAAAAATGCAAAATATGANTTTATGACCTAACATGGAAAATAAAACTTTTTATGACTTTATAACTTTTGTTATAGACTTCGTAGGGGTGCGATTTTTGTTTTAAAATTCGTTTCATAACTTCCTGACGCTCAGAAAAAATATGACGTTTATGACTTTAAATGGCCCTATTATTATGTCGTTCACAGAATTTGTGAATAGAGGTACAGGTCTACAGCACACTTTCAGTTGCAGTATCAGTTCAGGGTGTCTCCTTAAACAACTTACGATAAACTGTAGTAAAGCCTTCCTCGAAATTGTTGACCTTTGTTCTGCACAATTACCTTGACAAAATGAATTCCCCTTCTCAATGTACCATTCTTAAAATTTAACCAGCATTCTATAAACTCTCACTATACATTTCTTGCGCAGAAAAACACTCTTCCAGTAACACATTTCCATCGCAGAATTTATTCACAAGAAAGTAAAGCATCAAATAGACAAGACAACCGATCTCATGCTGTCTGCAAACCGATTGTAATTTAACAGTATAGCCTCGAAGTGACTGGAGAAGTTAACCTAACCAAGCTTCCCAAAAGAGAGTTAGTGAACTGTAACCTACACTCACCCAGTACATGCTACAGGTCTGCCCACTACAAACTAAAAGCCATTTAAAGGTCTTACAGTGCTGCGACCTTAAGTCTGATTCGCAATAATACAATAGGAATTGTTTGTTAAATGCGAGTAACATTATCCAACTGGCTCGCGCAAGAAAGCCTCTTCACGATTTTGTTTGAAGAGCCGCGTGATAGCATTAGGTTTGAGTTTTTATTCCTGCCAAGTGATTGCCATCACACCAAAATCGAATAGAACTAAATTTTAATTGAATATGTTGGCTTTGCGCAACTACATTTTCTGCTTTTTAAACTTTCAGATTCGTTGCTATACAAACGCGAATATTGTGCTGCAGGTTGTCTTACAAAAATAAACGAAAAGATACAAATGAACATACGAACAAAATGTCAGGAATGACTTGAAATGGATGTGAACTTTGCTAAATAACGAAGTTGTTGTCGGGTATCGTACATGATATTCAAATACCATTTTCGAGATTTTTCCATCAAAAAATTGACCGCTTGCTTGCATTTTTACCGCGCGTCACAAGCATAACATTATCAGAGCAATTTACCTTTGTTTTAGATATGGTACATTCGCCTCAGAGTAATGGGTGCAAGTGGAAGTACTGTTAGTGTTACAAGATATTTAAAACTTTCTTTGTGAAGACGTTTGTTCAGGAAAAGCAACGTATTGATGTCCTCATTGCTATTTTTACAGGCACTCATTTCAGACCATAAAAGTGACCAACGCATAAATTAACGAGTTCGTTAAGGATTTGTCAAAACAGTTAAACCTTGGCCCAGATCTGGAGCCAACCCACGTTATCGTGCGCAGAGAACCATCTAAAAAATTGTTTGCCATGTGCGGTTCACACTTAAGATTTGACGTCATAATCACTGTCTTTCCAAATGACCAGCAAAAAAGCGCGCTGTGAAGCTGGAACTGTCAGAGCCAGAGCCACTCGACTTTTCGCGTCCTGTTTATTCAACTTCTTTCGGAAACTTTTTAGGGGCAACCAAGCGTACTGTTCGATAAATCACCAACCGTTCAAACGTCAGATAGCTGTGTACATTGTGACTTGTGTTGTGAGCAAGCGTTAAGCCGATCTTATTTGTGAAGGTCACATAATCACACTAAAGAGTTTACTACAAGAAAGTCTGTTGGAAGTAAAAGTGCTATCTGCAACACCATCTCAGTTATACTAACCTCATTCATTAAACCTCAGGTACCAACAGACCGCTTGCCGACTATACAAACAAGACGCCGCTGTACCATAACAATGATCCGAATTCCACCGATACCACTTCGTGATTGGAGCTACTCTGGAACCATTTGCTTATGTCAAACAACTGAGCGTTTTTAAGAAGCTATTCCCTCTGCGTTAGTTGTAGGTTAGGTTTTTGCATGAAAGCAAGACGACCGTGAGCTACTTCTTTACTCAATTTGCTACTTTGTTCATTGCTCACATTTTTCAAATCGCAAAGCCTGTGGATTAAGAACTTCAAGCTGAAACAAACATGTTTTTCGCCAAATTGCGGCAGTGGCGCAGCCAGGAATTTTGTTCGGGAGGGGCCGAAATTGTAAGAAGTATGATATTAGCTAAATTTGTGTGCTGCGCTGACAGTGACTTGCTGTACATTTCAAACTTGAGACCTTTGTATCACTACCTGGCATGGCATACCCACTAGCCACAATGCCAACCGTGCTGTAGGACACATTGTGTCGTTGCATAACACTCCGTTGCGTGGTGCGCTTGGGGTTGATCATGTCTTGACCAAATAGGTTTCTATTTGGTTCGGCAATACTTCATGCAAATAATTCTCTCAAAAATGCCTCACCTCATTTGAACTTCTTTGCAAGAAGCTGAGCCCTTGCATTTCATTTAGGCTGTACCTCGAGTCGTGTTATCCAGAATATATGGTAACTTTGCTAATAAAGTTGCATGCTTTCGTCGCATCTTTTCGCATCTAATCGCAAAAGGTCACGTTAAACGCTGTTCAGTGAGAGAACACGACAGACTTACTGTACTAGTCGCTACTTGAGTTCAACTGTTCCTTCCATTTATTTTCGAACAGTTGGAATTCATATAAGGCGCCAGCGAATAATCTTAGCAAGTTTGTTTCCGGGAGCCATGGCCTCTCTACATCATTCTGGCTGCGCTACTGAACTGCCGTGTCTTTGTTCTTTGAGAACTGATTTACTGAATTTCTGAACAGACGGTTTTCACATTCAGTTGCTTATGCCGCATATTTTCAGTGTTTTAACCTTCATTCCTGCCAATCGAGCTTTCAGATTAGAACAGTAGTTCATACCACAATTTCGCGATGAAAACAATGTGCAATTTTCAATCCCTTCTCACTTGCTTATAAGCAGGTTACGATATGTGTAATCTGAGTGGACATTGGTGCGAAATGCAAACATCGTCAGCCTTGGATAAATACGTAAACGGGCAAATTGAATTATATATCGCTTCACGTTGCTTTGACAAATACCGACACGTCTTTTCACTTTGCCATCTGCAGCAGTTTGCAACATAATAAACTGAAATCCGAAAAATGTGGTTACAAGTTTCTCTCTCTAGACAAGTCTGTTCACCTTTTTCAAGCCATAAATATCAAATCGCTTTCCTGTCCTCACCTTGCTGTCGGAGGGTGCCTCTATTTCACGACGAAACCTTCACGATGATTGTTCAGCAGTTGAAATATTGAAGTGGCTGTCAATAATTCAAACCTTCAGTAAGGGCGGTGTCTCATATTCACGACCGAATAGAGCAGGGATTCCCTACCTTTCTCTGATCATCATGTACGCCTTCAGCATTTCAACAGATGAGTATGTACACCCCTCAAATTTCTTATAGCAAAAACGCTGAGTAAAATAACAAATAACCATTGAATTTTTAATGGAACTTTTACATTTTAAGAACTATGAAGTTAGACTCCGTTTGTATGTGTCAAAGTTAATTTGTTGCGGCTGTACAATAAATGTCCCCATTCAGATACATTAATGCATCCATAGCGCCACATTTACCCAAGTTGGGAACCTTATTGGTATAGAGAAGTGGTTCCCAAACTTTTTCCGACCGCGTACCATTTGTGATTCCAGTACTCTTACCAGGTACCACATTGCTCCAGGAAAACTCAATCTTCCAAATATCATTCGATGAAAAGTTTGGAAAACTGCAATTGTCCCAAATGCGACATGAACAAAAAGGCTATGAGAAATCATATTGTCTATTTTAAAGAAGAAACAAGGGAAGTACACAAAAAATGCAGGAATTTATTAACAGAATCCGATAAGTAAATAAAACATAGCTGTGAATATATTTTTTGTGAAGAAAAACAAAAGTGTGCTTATTCGCGCACCACCTTGAATGCCTTCGTGTAAGATTAGTGGTACGCGTACCACAGTTTGGGAACCAATGGTATAGAGCATTTCGAAACAAAAACGTGCTTATGTACGCATTTAACCTCAGAAAACAGGAAAAATCTACAAAACTGCAACTGGTCTCAACTTAGACATCCTTTTTCATCTCGCGGCATTCGGGGGCAGTACAAATCCTGCTTTATCGAGAGGTTTTGCACATTGACCACACAGCACTGTGACCGCTAGTTATATTATATACACGCCACCTGTTATTATGAAATCATGAAGCGTTTTATTATCAAAATTGATTCTAAAATAACAGAAAAGGGGCTTTAATAGCATTTCGTAATTCATATTGCAGTCTAAAACCTGAAACTGCAACGTGATTACTGCGTGTGCGTGCGTAGGTCGCAGAAGCTGCATACATGAGAGAAGATGGTCGCTTAAAAAATCTTCAAATCAATACCGCACAATGGTTAGGGTCACTGAGTTGCCCAGACATCAGTAGATGGCACCACGCACCCCCACAGAATCACAAACGAAAGCGTGTCCAAAACTGCACAGGTTGCAGGAGTGGTGAAAATCCCACACTTGTCTATCGGTTCCTCATACGTAAATTGATTGTTTATATGGATGAAAAGTCTGTCCTTAAAATAGACTAAGACAGGGGTGGGCAATTAATTTGGCTCGGGGGCCACTTTGAGAAGGCCGCGATCAGCGGAGGGCCATAACTTCTGGAAATAGAAACAAATCTCTGTTCAAGTTAGCCTCAGCACTAACGTTTGCTGTGTTGAGTTGGAGGATATTTTAGATTTGAAGATTTTCGTGAATGCTTCCGCGGGCCACAGAAAACGCTGTGGCGGGCTACATTTGGCCCGCTGGCCGCTATTTGCCCACCCCTGGACTAAGACTATTTGATACACATAGCGGGAGTCCTGTCAGACGTCACAACTCCGACCGGAATGCACCTGTAATTAGTCGTGGCATTCCAGTTTCCCAAAACTGAAATACTTCTTAATTGCAAGCCCGTCACGGATTGCAGTTTAGCGTCATACAAAGGACTTCCATCACTGCAAAGATAAAACAAAATCTGAAGCAAACATAACTAGACTCAGTTTTGTTTGATAAGCATGCGTAATATTTTTCGAAACACGTATTTATAAAGCTTGTAGCGATGATCACTTAAATCTTTTCAAATGCGAGCAACACCCTCCGACAAGCGCCGAAACTCAGCTTTGACGCACAATTTTGAACGTCTAATGCAGGGGTCACCAGGTCGCCCACACGGACCATGTGGGTCGCCCGCGAGTTTGTTCTGAAAATAACATAAACATGATCAGTGTCTTCACAAAGATAGATATCTTTAAAAATTTTATTAATGATAACGTAATTGACAACAAATTGAACAATTTTTTTTCAGAAGTGTGTGTATCAAATTGGTAGCCCTTCGCATGAATATGTATCATGAAGTAGCTCTCATTTTCAAGAAGGTTGGTGACCCCTGGTCTAATGCGAGCAGACTTTTGCTCAGGTTGTCAGTAACATGTTACTCGACGGTCCTCGTTTTTTATATGGTCAGCACAAAATAATAACTTTTTCTGGCGATACTGTTAACTTATTAATTAATCATTTTAGCATGTAGGCGTTTAAATATAGTCGCCGTGTAAATATTTGCTTTCACGAAATAAAATAGGTTTCTGAAATGACCACCAGATTTTTCCACCTGATCGCGAAATATCTGAAAGAAAGTGTCACAATCAGTAATGGCGTTAACGTGTGGGGTTAGGAAGAAGTAAAACCACCTAAAGGTTGCTCTGCACTAACGCTGCTTGTTAAATAATCTAACACTTTTTTAACTTGAATAAAATTGCTTTCACTTCGGGTTATCCAAACAGCAGAAACTCTTTCAGTTTGAAACATTTGATATAGTACTTTCAATTTATTGCCAGCTCGAGCAATGCTCTAATTTTGTACTGGGGCAATTTCTTTGCTATAGTAAACGTGTCTATGAATACGTTTTCTCCTAGTGACGTTAATTTGATGGTCTACGGCAGAGCTACCAAACGCTTTTTGACTAGCGCCCCCTGTTGCTTCCAGATGGGTTCCTAGAGCCCCTCTCTCCCCTGAAACACACATACGATCACAAAGCTTTTATATAGCCTATGCTTCAAAGTGAAAACAAGGTTTTCCTAATGTAGTAAACTATTTTATTTGGTATTTGCAGTTATTGTTAATGGGATAGGTGCAGGAGCACATCGAGGTTAAGGCCAATCTACACTGAGGACGTGCCAGGAGTTGCCAGGCGTAATCCTTTGTTTGTTTCTTTGCGTCCGGTAATTCTACTCTCGTGCATGGCTCGGCACGGCAACTCCTGGCCGCAACAAAACAAAGAATCGTGCCCGGTTACTCCCGACAACTTTTCAGTGTTGATTGGCCTTTAGATGGTGCCCGGGGCAAGAAACAAGTTTGGTGTTCCCATGTTCGAACCTAAGGTCTTTTGGGGGTTATTGTACTGTATTGAAGAAAGCACTTGCGTTATTGTTAAGACTTTTCGGCTCCCCCCTGTGATTCAGCCCCGCGGCATTGTCCCCTCCTGCCCCCCTCGTTATACCCTGGATGGGTGTGCTTGGTGCAGGGATATCAGTTTCTCTACACCAGGTTGGAACTAGCTAAGTGGTTGTCGACCCTACGTTCAGTAATTTTCAGTCTGTTTTTTTGCTTGGGAAGAAACAAGGTGACTGTGTCGCCTTGTAAAGAAAATCTTGAAATGATATTTCACACTTTGGCCTTAGCTCCATGTCATTTTGGATTAAAACTATTTCTCCCTCTGCCACTCCTGTTCCCTCACTGTTGACATCTAACAAGGGATTGATCACCAGCTCGGTATTAAAAGATCCTGAAATCTCTCAGACATGTTTCATTGCAACTCCTTCAGGTGTGAACAATACAGTTGAAAGTCACCATCTAATATGTTTTTGATCGGTAGAATTCATGACGGGCTGGGTTTCACTGAACACTATTTGGAAAGAAAGCTGGAGATAGCTGATGTGACGTTGACATATTTCCTTGGAACTGCAAACTAGCTTCATTGAATTTTGTGAATACACCTGACACATAAGCAACAATGTCATCTTTTATGTGTTTTAGTTCAGAGGCTCTCAACTGGTGCGTCATTCTGAGATTAAGCTTACAACGATCACCATTACCAAGTTATTCGGATTTTAGAAACACCTGTCCCAACCCAGTCGATGTGCTTGTGAATGATTTTGCAAGAGATTACAAGATTTGTGTGCAGTGACGTAACAACTGCGAAATTGATTTCAGCAATCAGTCAACAGGAACTTCAGGCGTAAAATTCAGTTTGTTTACAGCAGGTGAGTAAGCATAGGTTATTGGTTGACAGTTGACTGGCGGAATTGTTTGATTTTATACGTCGGAGTTTATACAAGTTGAGAACCGTGGAGGAACAAAACGGTTTGGGGGTGCTAAACATTTTTGCCCGATTTTTCGGATTTTTGCCCCCAAAAAATGTTAAATTTTTAATTAAAGTTGATATTAGCGTTTTCCAACACGACAAACGGGACAAGATTTAAGCCTAACGGGTGCACAACTATCATATCGCCTTTTTAAGGGTATGCATAAGATGAGGTTGAACAATTTTTCTCTCGTCTTATGTTGCACAGTATAACCACTGCATCATAAAAATATCATCACTGATTTGTTTAAAGATGGAAAATACGTTCACCTCTCATATTAAACAGCTAGGTATGCAAGCTTTCGAGGAATCAACCGGTTCTGCTTTCTTCACTTTGCGATAATTCAAACTTGCTCATCTATGTAATCAAGCAACTAGTCTCCACCAACGCATCTAAATTGAATCCATTCACATTTTGTTATAATAGGAAAAGGTTTTAACGCAACGTTACGCATACTCAGTTCTAAAATCTATTTGAACAAGATTTTGGGACTGGAGGCGTAGAGTTACCCGAAAAACATTTTGTAATGGATTCAACTTATGCGCCATGGTAGAGACCCATCTTTACGAGAATTAAAAAATTTCTTCAAAATATTTTGCCAACCTTTCCCGATTTTTCGCAAATTTGTAAACGGGTACGACCGCACCCATCTTCTACGACTACGTTTCGCATCATCAATCATCATGGTTTTGCTGCTTTCAACTACAGTTGCAAGCAACAGTAATTAAAAACGTTCGCCCATCTTCCTCAAGCTACCATTCCAGGACGTTATCAGGTTTTTACCTACAGAGGAATTGAAACGCAATGAGTTCTCACAACACAACTTCCGACCTACTGCCGTACCAAACCGTTAAGGTCCCTGCTGCTTTGGGGCGTCGCCGGTCAACTTAACGTTTTCGACGTCAGTTGATCATCAACGTCACGGAGTTGCATTTCGTTTAGTTAGAATACATACATCATGGCCAGAAAAACTGGACCGAAAAATTGCTTAAATATTTTACTGCCATCCTCAGACACTGCTTCATGAACGTGGTCTGAACACAGGTTGATGTCGTTCTTCGGTGCCAAGCACCGATAATATGATACGGACACAACCCCTCGCAACTCACGCAGTTCTCGAGTTCCAAGAAACGTGGAAAAGCCTAACCTAAATTAAAAAGGGTCTGCGATTTCTGACAAAAAATACTCATAACAGTTAATCTTCATGAAGTTTCTCGGACGCAGCATGCTTGTGGGATGCGGGGTCGCCTCCCAAGGCGGGTGGTCATTTAGTGCAGCGTGCAATCATGCTCTGGGGTTTCAACCGATATTTAAATGCTCCACAGGTTTCAGTGGTCCTCGCTTTTGAGGTTCATTTGCTTCAAACCAGCCACAAACGACAGTGGAACGACATGAAAAGTTTACGACCGCAGGAATTTTTTTTGCGGAGTGACATGAAAAGGTCTGAGGCGCAAAGTAACGACCACGCTGCGAATCCAAATGCAGTTTATTGCACAGGAGCGACGATACAACGTTCATACAGGAGCGACGATACAACGTTCATACAGGAGCGACGATACAACGTTCATACAGGAGCGACGATACAACGTTCATAAATAGTTTGCTTCGTCATGGACGGAACCTTCCGAAAAATGCAACGGTTGCAAGCGATACGCTGAATCAGCACCACGAAGAATAACTGCACCGTGAATAGTGCACTGAGCTGAGTTACTGGCAAACAAAATGTTGGAATTTACCAACGTGGAAATATCCTCTCAGTTCTTGAGACTACAAATATAAACGTTTTCTCAATGACGTTGTTTCTATCAGGTCCGAGAAGAATCAGTCACACCTTCTTTCTGATTCGGATACGCCAAGATTTCAGTTAATAGCACTTTAATCAGGCTCTTCCGAGGGGGAAAGGGGGCACAGTGCCCCGGGCGCCGAAAATTCCCAACAAGCTCGTAAGTACTTTCTTGAACACAGTACCCGAAAGACCTTAGGTTCGAACATCGGGGCGTCAAACTTGTTTCTTGCCCCGGGGGCCATCTAACCTAGGAGCGCCCCTGCTGCCGTCAAAACATAAAAACGGCCTGAAATTCTGGCCAATGTTTCGATCTACCTATCGAAACATCGACCAGCCTTTTACACTCTTTTTATGTTTTAGCGCAAGCAGGGGCTGATTAAAGCAGTCACACCTTCGTTGAAAAGCTTCAGCAAAAGGAGAGAAACAAGCGTATTACCGTGACCTCGTAAGACAGCACCACATATTCGGACATGAGTGATTGGCGGCAAACATCGCACGTCACGCAAGCTTCAGCCAATGAGCTGCTGCGATTCTCGGTCAATGACGAATAAAGCACTTACATGTACTTTCAACGAAAATTCTCGAAGGGCAAAACTTTCTGGCGTGCAGCTCATGCACTGGGATCGAAATGGAGGTTTGCACCAAGTTATACGAGTGAGCGAGCGTCCGCAGCTCGGCAACTCACAGAAGAAGGATGCGAAATCCTCAAAGCAGCAGCGTTTGTGTGGTCGCGCAGTCGGCAGCGCACGCGATCCACTTTTAATGATTTCGATCTTGCCGCATAATTGAGTTTGGCGCCAATCAGACTACTTTCTGACGTCCACCACACACGGTGTCGGAAAGAAAAAGCTGCCGGCATCAGGTTCAAGCAGCTACGCGCATGTCGGTACTTCGATTGTAATCTCGTAATTGGCGGTGATTTGCGTTCGTCATCTGCGCTCGAGCAAGCGGGAATCGAATTTAAATAAATAAATAAAAGCAGAACTTGCACGGCGGAATAAGACGCTGCAACGCTTAACTGAGCACAACCAGTAACGCAGCCAGCCATCAGGCAAGCCGATGATAAAACCTTTAAAATTTTCTTCATAAGCCCGGGATGAAGAAACGCGGCATGTTGTTAGTATGCAGGGTGAAGCGTTTGGCAGATTCGTTACAGGCTAGACCCAAAACCTATGAGCCTGAGATAAAGGGTAAACACAGCATCTCTGCTCAATTGGTGAAATAAATAACGGAGGGGTCGAAGGTCAACTGGAACCGATCGACCGTGAAATGGTCCGCATCACGTGTCACAGAGCGCAGCGGACGCCTGCAATCTTTTGTGTTTGCGATACGCAGCGTGATGCGTTTGGACGGCGACGAAATGTTCGTAAAGTTCGTCAAAGTCGACGTCGCTTAATCGGTTTCCGTCGTCACTGTTCCTGCAATGCAAGACTGGAATGTTGCAGCCATTCAAATCTTCCTGCGTTCGTCGCGTTGGCGCAAAATTCACCCACATCCGGAAAAATCGTAACCGATATTGGCGCTTGTGCGGATTATCCTACCAGTAATTGTTACGATATATTGCGCACATCGCCACATCAGTTGTGCACGGAAAACCGGGATGCCAAAAAGAGCAATGGTGAACCCAGGGGGAGGCAACTGACACCCCCCAAAAGACCATTGCAGACCCTAAAACGGTGGGTCCTTTTCAATGATTTCGCTCCTATTCCTGGATTTTCACAACACATCACACGCGAATATGGGCAGTTTTTAATGAAAGAAAAATCAGCTCTAACAAGCAATGGCGCTTAAATTTTGGCAACAATTTGACTCGGAAAATGAATGGAAACATTGATATCCACTTATGGTAGAGTCCTTGATAGAAATTGTTTGAATTCGGTAATGTAGTTTGGCACCCCCAGTTTCAACTGCCCCCCAAACGCCAACTGCGGATATGCAACTGACGTAATGGCTTAAATATTGCTTTTGTTTTTAAAAAAAAAAAGCAGGACTGCATACAAGTTGTGTAAGCACTCAAACGACCAAAAGTAGCAGACTAAGTTTTTAGAGGAATAATTTCTTTCAGGCTCCCCTTTCCTTCTTGCAAGTTCCAGCTGCGTGTTGGGTGAAAAAGATAATTACTGTACTACGAATATGCCAGAATAATTCAAATTTAAACAAGAATGCAAAAAGCGTTTCACATCAATGTTGTTAATTTATAACGGAACAAGAGCGCCGCTGGTACCAAAAACGAAGTTGAAAAGCATGCGTCAGGCAACACTAGAGCAGGTTAGAAAAACAATTTGCTTCTTTAATTATATTTGAAAAAGAGTTTCCCGCATGTCTAAACACGGCTTGTTAACCGGCAGGATATAAAAGTGCTTCTTGTTTGGAACATTTGCTCAACCAACCCGCTCTGAACAGGAAGCATTTGAGGATTGGGAACGCAGTTGAGGCGGTGGCAGAGTGTGTCGAAGGATCTTGTCTGTGGCAGCAACATCAGCAAAGAATAGAGACACTTTGTCAAATACAATCGACTGGGAGATTCCAGCAATTGCAAGCGCAAGTCTGAAACGTGAAGAAAGCGTTCAAAGCGAGCGCAGATAGTTGACAGAAAACGTCACCTGACATGTTATACTCAAGGGCCTTATACTGCGAATTGACCGCGTTATACGCTGAATGCGACTAAAACTACGAAAGAATGTCCATTAGCAGCGACTTATAATATTCTGCTGGTTCTTGAAGATGTCGAAAACTGAAAACAAGTAATCGCCATTATTTTCTCGATCCCCACGAGCCTCTAGCGCTCCAAGCGGAGAAACAAGAGACCAGCTTATGTCGCCTTTAGACCGATAAAGACTTAAAGCCGAGTAATCTTCAATTTTAATGAAACACAGCAACAGCCAAATTAAAAGTAAGCCAACTTACAAGCGAAAATCGGTGTTTCTAGGAGTTGCACTAACTTGTCCAGTTCCACAAGAAACTCCACAGATAACTCCAGGTCGGAACTGAAGTATCAAGTTAAAAAATCTGTATTTTTCAAGGGTTTATCCGTCAACACTAGCATCAACCAGGCCCGCAATCGGGGGGGAATGTTGCAGTTGTTGTGCCTAACAAGTAAACATGTTATTGAAAATTCCGGGGAGGTGCAATTGCCAGGTTGCCTCTCTCTGGTTGCGGGCCTGGCATCAACTGCGCAAATTACTGTACATTCAAGTCGTTTTGAATGAAGCATTTCAGACAAAAACACAATCTTCTGGAACTTCGATTAAAACTTGATGCAGCTCGTTACAGCAGAGCGTGAATCTGAACTACTCCGTTGCACGTCGATAAACATGATCGTCGTTTGAAAACCGCACTTGTCGCCGTTCCCAGCATTGATCAAGATAATCACATAAGCGTAGAAGTTTAACTGCTATTCCCGAACACGTGCAATCAAGCGCTTTGAAGGCATCCGTTCGGGAGAAAATAACTAGCCTTTTAAGAGAAAAAGACACTGAGCCCCAGCAAAGGATACAACTTTTGCAGCAGTCTGCAGCAGTGCTGATAGTTTTGCGTCAGCAAGCACAGGGTGATGGCTGCCACTGCGTTGTGGCACCAGCTCTTGTACAAGCAGCGGAAGAAGTCGCTGGTTTCCTGCAGAACACAAGAGGAACGGGAGTCACAACCAAGACTCGCCAGTTTCATTCATGAAACGAGAAACAAAACAATGTCCGGGAAGTTCAGAGTAAAAGCCAGTAGATGATGTTTTCGAGAGAACAATCGTTTGTTGCGTCGCCTGAATCCGTGAAAAACTTACTTCAAAAACGCGATTCGTGAGAAGCTACTCACGTTGTAGATATCGTTCCACAGCATTAACAAGCTGTTTGAGCGAAGTTTCGTCGAACCAGACCTCCAGGATTTCCGATTTACTTTCAACGCCGTACGTAACAACAGACTGCATTCTACCTTCTTCAGCATTCACGCATCAACTTGGCGGAAGAAAAGTTTGTAGCAACCAGTGAAATTACGAGCCGTTAATGATGAAGCACGCAGTTTACTTCAATGCAGTGCTTCTTAACTTTTGCCGGTTTGGTCCATCCCACCATCGATTGCCGCAATCCATTCACTCACATGCAAGGCCAGTGTGACAATAACGTCCCCACCACATACAATGCCATTACCGCGTGTGATTTTTGTACAAGATCTACAGTGCTTGAGATAAGCGCTACAATTAGAAACAATCGCATCCGAATCTACAGCCAAGAGATTCGAAGCTGCGAAAGAGCGGATCAAGTCAGTCCGATTTATTTTAACTAGCGTCAACGCTGGACCTGGAAAATTCGGGCTCAGTGAAAACAAACTCAAGACCTCGGCCTTTCTGCAAACACAGCAACAAAACCACAAAACAAGCAAATCAAAATCCAAATATTTACACCATTAAGCTACCTACTAGCGACGGGTGCTGCTCTGGAAATTTCGAGACTAGTTTTTCAAACTGGGACTACGTCAATTCCCCCAAAAGCCACCCACATCAACCCGCCATTACATTTTCAACGAATTTCGTTTTCAGATCATAGCATGATAGTCCGTTCTTTGACATGTACGTGGCGGTCTAGTTGTTGCGGACCACTTACCAACACCAGCTGTTGCAAATCTTTTAAAACAACGCTACTATACTCAGGCGATTCAAGCAAACCGAGCCAATACAATCCCCGCAATATATAGATGCTTCAAGAGAAGCTCTTTGAAAAAAAGTATGATGGAAACATGCTTTTGGCAAACGACTTTTTGACTCGTTTTTTTCACTTTTTGTGAAAAAATCTATGCGTGATGTAATAATCATCCCGTTTCCTCATTTTCACTTTTACGAAGAACTTATTCCCGAAGCTAACCTTCCTTTTTCTTTAAACTCTATGTTCTCAAGACTCTGAAGCTGATCTAGCTGACGTTTTCTGATCAACTGCTGTAGTTTTACGATTGTTTTCATCAAGACAGTGTTTTTGTACGTACTTCTTAGTCATTTCTAAGTATTATCTGAGCTATGAAAGTAACTTAGACTTTGGAAGGAAACAAATGCCACAAGTAGACTGCAATCATTATGATGCTTGTGCTGAAAGAAGCAGAAATTATTGTTACATCGTCACACTGCGCATTGCATTGCTGCTGTTGCGTCACTAAGGAGTGGAATTGCATGTGACCACAGATGTCGGTATCCAAGCTTCCTATTCTCTGCTAGTTCTAGATAAGCTCACTGTAATCAGCTAGAGCTAGACCAGGGGTCACCAACGTGGTGCCCACGGGCACCAGGTCGCCCGCAAGCACCAAGTAAGTCGCCCGCGGGCCTGTTCTAAAAATAACATTAGCATGATCGATATCTTCATTAACGAATATCAATACTAATATAATTGAAGGTAACTTGAGCAAAATTTTATTGCAGAAGTGTGTATCAAACTAGTAACCCTTCGCATTAATCGGTTCACAACAAGTAGCTCAGTTTCAAAAAGCTTGGTGACCCCTGAGCTCGACCGTACATGATATTCACTATTGCTGATATTTGTTGGATAAACAATATTAGATAAATACAGGTCAACAAAGTGCACAAAATTCATGAACGAAAAATTAACTCACCCCTCTTCTTTCGTTCACCGTTACAAAAATTTCATTCACCCCGGGGTGAACCGCTTACCCGGTTGCAAAAGCACTGCTTCAACGTACAGCGGACAGCAATCAGCACAGGCACCCCACGAAACGATGAAGACACGCGCCACCCACCTCCCCCACGCCATTCCTCAATTTGTCGCGAAGTTCGGACAATTCGCTGGATGTCATCAGGATGCTGTTGAACTTCTTGACAGCGCGGGAACAGAACTTCGGGTCGTCCTCGGCTTCGTCGTTCAAGGGCGCACCGCGGCTCCGGTTGTATGTGAGGGCCTCGGCCAAGGCCCGGAAAACGTTTTCGGCGTTCAACAGAGCGGAAAGCTGCCTGCCGGGAGATCGCACTTATAAGCAGCTGCTGCATAGACAGAGCCGTCGCCCGTAGTGGTGCCCGCCCCCTCCCCCATTTAAAATTTGTTCCCCCCTATTTTGTGTTTGGCCCCCCGGTTGCTGCATACATCCAATACTCTGTTTAAAAATTGCGGCCACGCCTTGTGGTTTTTGCCCCCCTGCTACGAAATCCTGGCGACGGGCCTGTGCATAGAACGAAGGTTAACGCTGCAAACCGTGAAGCGCTGTGCGGGGCCCAACACGAGCAGATCTGGTAACTTTCAAACGTTCGGAAACTTGCGAATACGAAGTCAGAGGCGGAAGGTCA
>JGI24158J21664_10003932_pt1 | contig 18918 bp, 14 predicted proteins | sample Ectturendosymbi3_FD_21664 | JGI IMG/M metagenome (IMG submission 21664)
AATATATGAAAAACATCTAAAAAAAATGTCAAAATGTCTTGAGTTCCTTTTGCAGGAGAAGACTGTTCGGGGAGGTCATCAAGGTATGCTGTAAAATGCACAGCATGTTTATTATCTGTGTTTTTGATAGATAATATGAACAGTATTTTTGCCTTCATTTTAAACGAAAAATAACCAGTTTCTTCAGTTGCAAACGGAAGAAGATACAAACAGAAAAAAACGACATTTTCAAAATGGACAAACATGTTTTGCTTCTTGTATTTACAGAGTGAATCGCGTTCTGTCTCGGAACAGAAACTGTGCAAACAGAAACAGAAGAACAAAATTATCTTTGAAGTATTCATACATACTTTATTAAAGATATACGACCGCTTTTCTCCAGTGCAAGCAATGATTGCCACTAAAATGGATCATGTATGTTCACAAATTGCGATTTCAATACCTACCCTCTTGGTTTTTATGAAACCGCAAAACTGTTAAGTTTTTTTAAAAGTAAAAAAACAAACGACAGAATGGTTCAAACACATTAATGACAATACTAAAACGCCACGTTTGATTGAGTTTGACAAATATTTAATTTTGTTCTTCTATGCAAATTCTTAACCAGAAGTGGTTTGACGATGGGCTTATGATTGTCAATTATAATTATTGATTCATCGTGAATGTACAAAGGAGTAGCTCTCCACTGAATGCTGCATCGGTTGAAGTATTCATTGTTCCTGCAGGTGTGCTTGTTTCAGCAAACATTTTTGTCCACAAAGGTGTAGCCTGGGCCTGTTGGTGGAATCCCGGCAGTTGTACAAACTGGCTGGCGTTGTTGTGGACACATTGGACACCTCCAGGCTGTGTTGCGGTCACGAAGTTGTCCGGATAATTGATCTGTTGTTCTACAAAAATAGATTAGGACCAATTCGGACGCTGCCTTTTCATCGTAAAAAATGTTTAATGTTTATCGTATGGTAGTACTCAAATCGGAAGCTTTGATCTTCTTATCATTCATGTCAAGGTTGGACAGCAGTTTCGGTTTTACTTCGAATTGTTGAAACAGACTCAAACATTTAATTACAACAGTTCTTCAACAACATTGTCGTCATATGTTTATTAACCGATTCTACATCAACGGATATGATCAAATTCTTTCAACATCTTTTGCATTTTTGAAGCAATCGTGCAAATATAGCAATGGTTCATGCGATTAATGTCATGATAATTTGCTAAATGTAATAATGATTTTGTTGCGTTTTCTTTTTGTAATGAATTCGCTTTACAATTTTCCATTCCTATACGAGTATTGTTACTACAGAACATAAGAAAATACTGTATATTGAAGCAGCATATGAACAACGCTACAGAGCAAAATATTGCAGGCAGATGACAATCCCAACCGACCTGATGCATACGGAGGCGGTGACCGAACGTGTGGGGAGGATGGATTGTTGGTAGGAAAAGGGACTTGCTTCTGTGAATAATTGCATAGGTGAGTAAAAAGTTAGATGTTTCTGTATCCAAATTTTTAATAAACCATTTTCCTTAAGTTTTCATTTAGCGTTTCAAAGCAGCAAAGCGTTTCATGCACTACTTTCACGAGCACCATAAATGCGTGTGTGTTTCGATTTCCTTTCGAGACGCGAACTCAGAATGCATGGACCGTGATATTACAGCAGGAAGGAGCAACAGAGATTCCCTTCTTGACCAGGTTCACTCTACTGTTGCTGTTGCACATTCGCCTATTGTAACCAAATGGCTTCCTATTGGCGGAGTGTGGCGCGACGTCGCATATGCAAGAAAAAAGAATTTGATGACGTTTTCGTCATCGCTAGTATGTAATTTGAATCTCAGATGTGACAAAAAAGGAATGAAAAACAGCAAAACAAGTGCTTTAATCTGAATAAAAGGTATGACTTCACCGAGTGTTTATTTATGAAAAACTTTTTCAGGAAAAACATCTGCTGACTATAGAATCTTTGAGAGTTTTAGGTTTGCTGTAAGCCTTCGAGGAATCAGCCGAATGTGCTCTGATTTCATCTTTTTGCGATGATTAAAAGTTCCATACATACCTATTTAAGTAACTACGCTCCACAAATGAGATAAACAACGAAGAAATCAGAAATTTGCAAACTTTGCTGACCTTGCCCAGCCTCCATGTGCAGAGTAGTTACTTAACTATAGAATCTGATATCTCTATAGCAGTTTTGCTTTGTGGTGAGCCACGAAGGAAATGTGAAATATCGCAATGTCGAGATTCATGGTTTTTGATACAAAACATTCTTGCCAAATCAGCTTTCACCATGAAAAAATATGATAGCTTTATGCCTTTCTTCACACCATTGCAACAACTTAAAAGTTTCAACTGATTTTGATTATCGTAGAATTTCATATGAGAAGTATTGAAGTTTAAATTTAATAAATCTGCTTTTCTCTAAATCGATCGCGCTTTTTCTAAATTACTCTTTTATGTTTCAAAACGTTTCATGTACTTGTTTACCCCTCATTGAAAAGCTAACAATATTTAAGACTTTTTCCAAAACGAATAAGAAGATATTAATAACGAAATATTTTGGAAATAGAGAATGATATTTCAAAGATAATTCAAATATAATGTTTGAAGGCTTGCACACGGATTTCGACAAACTGCAAAACTTTCAATTGTTGATAACGCGTTTACCAAAGGTTGGGTTGTGGGCTTGATTACATTCTCTTCCGATTTTCACAAGGAATCATAGTGAGGTTGTTATAAGTTCTAATGCCGTTTCCGAGGACTATTTTGCACTCAGATAAACTGCATTTAAGTTTTTGTTGCAAAAATAAATAAGTCACAAACACAACCTTCTCTGGGAAAACGGGTTTGTTGCAGTGGGTTATGGTAGAGGAAGCTTGTAACATAAGAGAGACCAAAAACAGTAATAGCACAGTACACAGCTTCTCCTTTTTATGTGCAGAAATTGCCCCACGACTACGCTTGCAGTAGAATCAATGCAAGGCCTATTCTTCACAAATGTGCCTGCAGCAAATCCTTCCCTTTGCACCCATTGGACCGTGCTCCCACTTTACGCAGAAGAACCCGTTCGAAAAATTTACGATATTTCTCTTATCAGCTATTTACAACTGCAGGCACAATGTTGCGCCTGCTACGCATCTGCTGAGGCGAATGGCCGCAGCGCAGATTCTATTCTAGGAGACGTGAAAGCCATATGTAAATGGCAATATTGCCATAAGCTAGTTATTCCAACATGGAACATCGTGTCACTCATTGTGGAAGCGCACGGACTGGTTGAGGAAGCCAAACGATATTCCGTAGTTGTTGTTAGCATGTCTTTGATTGAGCGTCGTAATTCTAACAATGTGCAGTAGAGCGGATGATGGGTGGAAACTCTTGGCCTCCTGCGTTTGTCAAGCAAGGTTTACCTAAGCCTGGCTGAAGATGCTTGCTAGCCCTCAGCAGGCAAGTTGCGTTGATAAATGGATCCCACTAGGAGAAGAGGGGTGAATGTTGATGCTAAAGTTGTTAGAAAATTCCCTGTGCTTGATACAGGCATACGCACAACCCGAGCGTAAGAACTAAGAATTTGGAGAAGAAATTAATGATACCCTGCGAAGGTTCAAATCTATTGAATCTCCAATTCTTTTGGAAGACTTCAATACACATGTTGGGAACGATGCTGGCGTGAGAAGGATGTGATTGGTGAACATGGTGATGTAGAAATTAATAATGCCGGAAGCGTCCAACTGCGGTAGTGCTCTAACAACGCACTGTGCACCATGAACGCTTTCTTCCAAAACTGAGATTTGCACAAGTACACCTGGTACAGATGTCTCTTGCGTCAACAGCCACTAATTAATTTCTGCATAGTTTCGGCAGGCTTGTTCTGTTGCACGTTCTTGTCAAGAGTTGAAGAACTGCCGACTGATCAACACATGGTGGTCTGCAACTTACGTTTTGAAAAACCACCAGGACCTACACAAGCGTGCGCAGATCTAGCAAGTCTTATACAGCATGAAGTGGGTGGCCTGGTGGACAAAGATATAAGAACTACCTTCGCAGACAGCGCATCGTCCTTGTTCTGAAAGATCCCGGAATGCACAAAGGACTTGGAGGTAGAGTAGCAGCTGTTCAAACGAGCTGTTGCTTCCGCTGTTGCTCGCGAATGCGGACGGAAACCACTCCGTGTGGCGAATAATTGCAGGAAGATGCTAATCAAGCTAACAACTTTGTCTACAACGTATAGCATGAGAATCAAGCCGACTCCTCTTTGCATTTGCATTACGTTGAGGCCCGAAAATCTTCACGCTGAAAATGATATAATGCCAGATTTGGAAAATTTCGGATACAACCTTTATTGAAATTAGTGGAATCCAAAAAAGCTTTCTGGCAAACAAATCCGGCGCCTTCGCGGGAAAGGATCGCATACTGCTGGATACTTCAAAGACCAAATTGAAGTCTCGCTCAGGAAAGAGGAAGGCGTGTGCGACAGTTGGAGCAATATTCAAAAGATCTATTGAACACTGCCACTGTCATACCATTGAAAACACGGAAGGTACATTTGGGGAAGGAATATACCATGAATGCAGCTCATGTCCTCTTACGATAGTTGTCAAATCATTGAAATCTGTGAAGGTGGCATGCTGCGATGAAATGTGCGAAGCCATGAACAGACAAATTTTTTGGTTTGCATGTGTGAGTCACGTGGTCTGGCAGTCTGGAAGGGCACCGAACCAATAGCAGATTGGGGTGATCATACAAATACACAAGAAGGGCAACAGCATACAATGTAGCAACTACCGAGACATCCCACTCCTCAGACTTCCAGGAAAAGTACATGCCAAGTGTCTAGAAAAAAGCTGCAGCAAAATAATTTAATCAAAGCTGGATTATACCCAGTGTGATTTCCGTCCTGGTAATAGCACTGTGGACCACGTTTTCACTCTCCAATAATTTTTTTGAAAAATCTTGGAAGTATGCCAAAGTTGGCTCCACATGTTTGGTCGACCCCAAGAAAGCGTACGACTGGATTCTTGTGAAAAGCTTTAGGGAGTGTTGCTGGAGCAAGGTATTTCACTAGAAATCCAACATAGTACGCGCAGCAAGTAAGCCCCAATACAGTGAAGCAGATGGATAAGTTCAAGTATTATGGGGATATTCACGAATGGTGGAAGATAGAACAAGAAGGTTCATGCATGGGTTGGAAAAACGTTATTCTGCGTACATTTGATCGCTCTTTGATGACAACATGTGCAAAACGGTGTAAAAATTATGCAAAAATTAGCATGCGCAGAACGGTGTTCAACATTGTAAGGGGGCTTTCCATAGTTTGATGCATACGTTAACATCCTGTTCAAAATAGTTTGTAAAACAAATTTTGTTTTATAGTACATTTTGATAAAGACTTGCAAACACATTCATATCTTTCTTTTTGTTTTTCTCACGCTAATTTAAAGCTTCTTCACTTTTTCGAAACGAAAGGTTATTAACAAAACATGAATTAAAACCTGGAAATTGAATAAGCAAGTGCTAGAAATACATCAACAGTAGAGTAGTCACTTAACACAGTTAAAGCTATGTTTCATTTGGTTTCTCATTCCTTTTGTGTCGGATTTAATTTACATTTGCAAATATATGCACATTTTTGCTAAAACTGCAAGTACTTGATTGCAAGATATGACGTTGAAGCAAATACTGAACACTTTTATTCGAATCTACAGACGGAAGAAATTTCAGATTTGTTTAAAGCACAGGTGGAAATCATGTGTTACTTTCTGTTTCACAATATGAAATCGTTTTCTTGCAAATATGTACGTACAAGCACTAGTTTGCAATTCAACTGTAGTGTTTTTTTTAGCGGACTTTCTGCTGACAAGCTCAAATCACTGACTATTTGACCACACGTAAAAGCAAAATACTTCTGCTTATGTAACTGAACCTGCTGCTTGTTGATGATTTTTAAAATTAGTGACTATACATATGTAAGTGCATTTTTGATACCAGATCGTGTCAATGTTCTCCACAGCTTCAGGCAAACAAAAATATACCCTTGGCTTACACTGCTTTGAACTTCACTTACAATATCGTATGATACAGCGGCGCACTGCGTTTGTTGATGCCAGCATGCACATTTATTTTTGTACATTTAAGGCAAAGGGAATAAGTAAATACAGCCATTTTTTGGAAGGTGTAGTTTGTCAGTATTAATTTGCAGAATGCGTTTAATCATCAGATAGTTTGATGGAAAGTTTGATTTTCCATCTAGATTTATTTAACCTCTGTGTTGATCATTTCTTGAAACGAAGTGATAAATATTGCAGAATGAAGCTAGCAGCTCATAAAAAGCCACACAAGAAGCAATGACTCAGCAATCAATGATCTAAATGACATCAAATTGGATATTTCGAGAAACAACTCTTCACATTGCCTTTGTCATTCTATCTTTGCTCATGACAAAAGCTGTTGTTTTATGCAACGTCCATTGTAATTTCTTTTGATGCAGTGAGTGCTACATTGTCGTTCGTTGAAGTGATATTAGCGATCGCAAGTGTTTCCTGTATGGTGGTGACTGATGCTAAACAATGCACTTATCTTACACAATCAGTTGTTAACCAATTTGTAAATCGAGCTTTTTTGCTCAGAATATTGAAATAATTTTTGTACGTCGCAACGTCTTTGTGTGCGTGATCACAATTTTGAATAGCACCATGAAACCAACTGATGGTCATGTTTATTGATATCTTAACGGTAGATCGTATACCTTCCTCTGCTCAACAAAACGGCTTTTTATTATGTTGTATCATAGTTTCACTTTAAATGTTAGCAACGCTTTTTACAACAGAATATATGAAAAATATTTTAAAAAATGTCGAAATGTTTTGAGTTTGTTTCTCAAGGAAACACTTTTTGGAGAGGTACTTAAACGACTTCTGCAAAATCACTCAATGTATATTATCTATGTTGGTGATAGACATATGCACAATTTGCTTGCCTTCATTCTGAAAAAATAAACAGGTTCTTCAGTTACAAACGGAAAAGATACAAACCCAAATAGACAATACGGGCAAAATGGACAAACATATGTTCTGCTTCTTGTATTTACAAAGTAGATATGGTTCTGTTTCTGAACAGAAATATGACAAACAAAAACACAACAACAAAACACTTTGAAGCATTCTTACTCAATATCTTCAAATATGTGACTGTTTTCTTCCGGTTCTAGCAATAATTGCCACAGAACTGGGTCGCAGTTATTCACAAAAACAATTTTAATATCTACCCAGTTTGGTTTCTATGAAACAACAGAATTGTTAAATGTCTTCCTCAAAAAGTCACAAAAAGACAGAATCTTTCAAACGCATAATTGAAATTGCTGAAACTCCGCGTCCCAATGGGTTTGACAGACATTTAATTCTTTTCTTTTACTGTATGCAAATTGTTGACAAGAAGTAGCTTGACGGTAAGCTAAGGGCTTGCTGCTATTCATTGATCCTGACGGTAGGAAGGAGGTGGGTCTCCACTGAATGTTGCAATTGTTGAAGTGTTCATTGCCTTGGCAGGCGGGGTTGTTCCAGCCAACCTTTGCGTATGTAACGATGTAGCCTGGGCCTGTTGCTGGAAACCGGGCACTTGTACAAACTGGCTGGCGTTGTTGTGCACACGTTGGACACCTCCAGGTTGTGTTGCGGTCACGAAGTTGACCGGATAAATGATCTGTTGTCCTACAATGATCGATTATGATTATGACCAATGCAAACTTCACCACTTGTTCGTAAATGATGATAATGATTAGCTTTAAGAACGCTAAAATTGCCAGCTTCAATTTTCTTACGACTCGACTCAAGAGGGAACAGCATTTTTGTTTTTAAACTTTGAAATGTTCAAACGGACTCAAGTACTGCATTTTATTACAGCAGTACTTTACCAAACTTTTCGTGCACTGTTTTTTAACCGGCCCAACATCCCCGACCATGATCTAACTTATTAACATGTTTTGCTCTTTTTTAAGCAACTGAATAATCACAGCAGTTTTTGTTGGGATCACCCTTAGAAATATTTACTCATTTTGTCCATAATTTTGTTGTGATTAATTTTCTCTCAATTTTTTAAATTTTTATATTGTTACTAAAAACATGTGGAAAAAACTAACAGCTATTGAACAATTCTACACCACAAAATGTTTCAGACATATGACGATTCAAACTGACCTGATGCAAACACAGGCTGTTGCTGAAGATAACCTTGCTGAACGTGTGGTAAGGACTGGTTGTTCGTAGAAAAAGGGGCTTGCTGCTGTGAATGAGTATACAGGCAAGCAAAAAATCAGATATCTCTGTATCCATATTTTCAATAAACAATGTTTTAAAGCATTTAAATAGTGACTGATGGCGGTTAATTAACAAGCCACAGGGTTTTTTGTACTACATACACCACATACGCATATGTGATTGTCTCGTTTGGAGATGCGAATTGAGAATGCAGGGAGTGTTACACAATTTGGTGATGGTTTCTTTGTATATCCACCATGTGGAGAGCAGGTACTTGACTATAGAATGTAATATCTATTTCAGCTTTGCTTTATGATCCTCGAAGGAAATGTCAAATAACACAACATCGAGAATCAAGGTTTTTAATGCAGAAATTTTTTGCCACATCAGAATTTACAATCAGCAAAATATACATAATCATTTTACGCCTTTTGTTACAATATTGCTGCAGCTTTTAAGTTTAAACTGATTTAGATTATCCTATAGTTTCAAATGTAGGCCACTGAAAATTACACCTAACGACTCTGATTTTCCGTACATTGACCGTGTATTTTCTAAATTTCTCTTATTTCTTTCAAACCTTTTCTTGGACTTGTTTACTCCAAATTATAAAGCTAAGAGTAATGAATACGTTTTTAAAACAAAGACGAAGAAACTAACAGTCAAGTAAATGTAGAGAGGGACAGCTATAGATCAAAATTAATTCAAGCGTAACAATTGAAACCTTGCGCACGGTAACTGTAGATAGAAGGTTTACTAAGGGTTGGTTCGTGGGCTTGATCATAATCTCTTCCGATTTTTGACATTGAAACGTAGTTAAGTAGTTACAACCAGGCCCGTAACCAGCTTGGAACATCAGGGGGGGGAAGAGTTTTCCGAGAGGGTTCCACATTTTTTGAACTATGTCCAATATCTTTAAACTATGTCCAACACATTTTTCTAGGGGAGGTGCAAAAAATTTTTAGGGGGGGATTTGCCCCCCTGCTCCCCCAGTGGTAACGGGCCTGGTTACAACTTTGTTTGTGAAACCTATTTTGCACAACGAAGCCTAACTAAGTTGTTTTACTTCCGTTTGAGAGAACTATCAACTGTTGCTTCAGTTTCTGTAAAAAATCATTTCTAACGTTGGGCGATGGTTGCTCTTTTGCACAAAAATATCAATTGTTTCGCAGAGTGCTTTTGCTTCAATTGAATCAAAAAACACGTGTTGGGAAAAAGAAATACGGCAATAGAGAATTACAGCAATCCTTTTTGTATTGTGTTATTGAGAACTCCAATCAATGTTTGAATCAATCGACACAAGCTTGACATCACTAGAACAAAAAGTGATTTTATTCAGAAAAACTGCATTTGAGCTGTAATTGAAAAAGTAAATAAATTGTAAACGAGAACCCTTTGAGGCAAATCGCATTTCGTGCAAGAGGTTTGAGGCAGGAAAGGAAACAAAAACAGCGTCCACCCTGTCCTGTTATGGAAAGTGGTAGTACTGTACACAGAAAAGTGATAGTACTTCATATAGCCTTGCCTTTTCACGTGTAGCGATTTCCGCAACACGGCGCTTGCATTAAATTCAGGTGAAAGGTCTCTGCTACACAAATGTGCCCGAAGCAGTGTCTTCCCGTAGAGACCAGTGGTAACCATTGGCATCGCAAAGTTGCTGTGAAAATGGTGCGACCGTTTGGTCCAAAGTTTTAATTTAGAAATGTGCATAATTAATCAAGACCATCGCGCATCGGTCGTCGCACGGGTGACCATAGACGGTGCGCCTACTTTAAGCTGAGGAGCCCGTTCAGAAAGTTTACGACATTTTCCCTATCAGCTATCCACAACTGGATGTGGCGCCTGCTACGCGCCCAGGAGACAGATGGGGACAGCGCAGATTGTTTCTACTCTGAGATCCTTGAACGCAAATTGTAAATGGCAATCGTGACATAAGCTAGTGTTTGGTACCAGGAAGATCATGTCACTCACTGGAAAAAAGCACGGACTGGTCGAGGAAACCAAACGGTATACTGCAGATGTTGTGTGCATCTCGTCGAATGAGCATCGCAGTTCTAATACTGTTGAGCGGACATTTGGTGAAAATTATTCTTCTCCTGCGTTTATCAAGCAAACGTCACCAAAGCTGGGGTGACGATACTTGTTGGCCCTCAGCAGGTAACCTGTGTTGAAAAATCGCGAATGGATCCCACTAGGAGAAATGGTGTGAATGTTGAGGTTGAAGTCGTAAGACTGCTCCCTATGCTTGATACAGATATACGCAAAACTCAAGTGCACAGAATACAGAATTCGAGGAAAAATTAGTGATAGGCTGCAAAGGGTCAAAGCTATCGAATCTCCGATCCTTCTGAAAGACTTCAGTGCACACGTTGGGAACGATGTTGGCGAATGGAAGGGTGTGATTAGTGAACATGCTGATGCGGACATACTGTAAATGATACCGAAAGGCTTGTATTGCGTTAGTGCTGCAATAACGCACTGTGCATCATGGACACTTTCTTTCAGCACTGAGATTAACAAAAGCAGATCAGATACAATGATTCTTCGCGTCAACAGTCACTCATTTATTTCTAAATAGTTTTAGCTGGCTTGTTCCGACCAGTGTTGGACGTTCGTGTTACAAGAGATGCAGAAACGTCGACCGAGCGCCACCTGGTGTTCTGCAACGTCGATTTAAAAAAAACGCCAGGCCCTTCACAAATCAGCGGATCTATGAGGCCTACCTTATGAAGTGGGGGGCTCTGGAGGACAAAGATGTCATAAAGAAACAGGGAGCGTATTGCCTTCCTCTGAAAATATCGGGAATGCACAAAGACATGAAGGTGGAGTAGTAGCTGTAGCTTCAAATGCTGCACGGGTATGCGGACGCACACGACTCAGTGTGGTGAATAATGGTACAAGTATGCCCGTTATGGAACTAAAAGGTGAATATGCTAATTAAGCAAAAAATTCGGCCTAAAACGCATAGCATCAGAACAAAGCCGACTCCTCTTTGCATTTGCATTACCTTTTGTTCAGAAAATCCCACACCCACACGCTGAGACAGATATATTGCAAAATATCGAAAATTTCGGGCGTAAACTAGATTAAAATTACTGCCAAGCCAACAAAGTGTTTGAAAAACAAGTCAAACAAGTGTGACGAAATGCAGCTTCAAATGTGCAAAACTTTAAATAGCGTGTTTTTTAGCTTTCTCGTATGTGTCAGGTGGTCTGGTATTTTAGAAGGACAGTGAAATATTGGTAAAGTGGGGTAATCACCAAAGTACACAGGAAAGGCGACAGAAGACAATGCACTAGCTAACGAGACATCCCTCCCTCAAACTCTCTGGAAAAGTACAAGTCAGGTGCCCTGAAAAACGATGTCACGAATTAATGGAACCAAAGATTAACGATACCCAGTTCAGTTCATGTCCCGGCCGTAGCACTACAGACCAAATTTCACTCTCCTGCAATTTTTTTAGGAAGCTTCGTAGTATGCAGAAGATGTCTTGACTACACATGTTTAATCAATCTCAAGAAAACATACGACCTTGTTCCTCGTGAAAATCGTTGGGGATTTTTGCAGGAGCACAGTGTTACTCTAGAAACCCAAGCCAGAACATGCTGCAAGTAAGCCCCATTACACTGCAGCACATGGAGGAGTTCAAGTGCTTTGGGGAGTGTTCACAAGCGATAGAAGACAGAACAAGAAAATTTATACATATGTTACCGTAGAAAAGCAAAGGTGATTCTGCGTAAACTTTATCGCTCTGTGATGAAAAAACAGAAACTTTCAAGCAATGTGTCAGTTTCATATCGGCTTTGTTCCGGGAATGACTGAAAGAATTCTATCTCCAATGCAAGCGGAAAAGATGACATTTTTCGAAGAAATTACGGTGTGACATTTTGAGACAAAGTGCGCAATTGTGAAATTTGCTAAGCCCTGAGTGTGGAGCCACTGTTTCTTCGAATCGAGAGATTTCAGCTACTTTGGTTTAGCCGTGCGTCCTGATTGTGCCAGGAAAAATTGCCGAGTCAAGTCGTACTGAGTAAACCAGTGGTTCTTAACGTTTTCCGCACCACGCCGCCTTGAGCAATTGTCCTTTGTTTCAAGATTGCCCGACATTAAGTAAATTGTAAAGAAAAATATTTTTACTGGTAAATTCATTGATCAAACTTTTAATGTTTCAGAGCGCGTAAAGCGCTCGCACCACCCTGAAAATCCTTTGACACCCTCCTGAGGAGGCGCGCCCCCCGGTTAAGAACCACTGTACTAAAGCCTCGGGAAAGCGACCAATAGATCGACCAAAACCAGGCGGAGTAATTGATTCTTCGTTCTTGCTTGATCCCGTCTTGATGTGGAACCAGCCGAACTATTTGAAAATGCTGTTAACTATAACTATGAGATTTTTCGAGTCCTAAAATTTCTGCTCCCCTCTTTTTACAACCGGGAGGACAAGAGGTATGATGGTGGATGAATGAATAAACGAATACTCAAGGTTATTGACACGGCACTGAATATATTGCAAAAAAGAAACAGGACACCACAATAAATATACAATTATTTTGCATTGCAACTAGTTATCAGAGAGTAATAACGGTCATTCCTGATTTACCTGGCATGTGCCATAGCTTGCAAAACTTTGACCCGGAATTGTCTTGTTACTGAAAACAGCACTTGTTATGCAGAGGCCCAACGCAGCGAAACCTTCGATCGCTATAATAACTTCGAGGCCAATTGCGAGCTGAGACAAAAAATAAATAATTTCCCTAAAGTATTTTTTGACATTACGGTTAAGTTCAAATTCTTGTTTCATGCACTTTTCACATTTTGCTAACAATAACTTGTACATCACTTCTGAAAAATGTTCGGAATGAAATCTTTTATTGCGATGGGAATAATTTTTTATGAAACTGAACAACATCTTGTCATCTCCTAAACCGTCAATGAAAAGCAGAAAGAGCAGCGCCTTTATATCTTTTCACAATTCTCTGGGCATTTTGGATGTTTAGTTTTGCTCATTGTTTTATTAAAAGATTTTGGCTTTTACGTCTAGTTAAACAAATTTTTAACGCTTTTAAATTAAATATAGGAAACAAACTTAAATATTTTTGTAAAATTTAAACAAACTTTGCATATCTCATACACAAACAAATATAAACGTCTTTTTGCAAAGACCACATCATTTTCGGTTATAGTAAGCATTAAACAAAGTTTGCATAATTGTTTTGTTAAAACGACTAAAGTCCAAAGCAAAATTTTACTGTTAAACAGATTAAACGATTAGGCTTCTAAAAAGCTTCGTTTGGGTAGAACTGAACCACTTTCTGTAAAAACGTTTGTTTTCCAGACACATTTGCACCAAACATCCATCTTACATCACTGTAGCTCATAAGAGCTGTCACAATGCTCATCGCTGACATAACCGCCGCAAACAACGCTCCAACAATGGAAAATCCGAAGTGAGTTCTCATCTGCAAGATTGAAAATAGACTGAAGTGCATGAGCAGTGGATTTTCGCTGTAAATTGTACTTGTCTTTGTCTACTCTGACCAGTTTAATCACTGTTAACCAAAGTTTACCATTGTTGCTGTAGATCGCTCCTGTCCGCTGGCAATGCCAAGAGAACCTCCCACCAAGATCTGTGGTTAATGAATAAATTTTCTTTAAATTTGTTTTGTTTCCGTATTTTTTGTTTCCCAAAAACATTCTCAAGTGCTATGTTTAGCCAAGTAATATTATTTTCAAATGAAGCCAGTTTGCCTATGATGACTCAGGGCAGACGCCATATGTTAAAGTTCCGCTTTAACCGTCTGAATGAATGTAAATCCAATTGTAACATAAAATTTACATGTTTGACGATCACTTACACCAAGACTCAAATGAAAACAAATAATTCCGCAGCGTTTCCAGTGAGGATGGGACATGCTTTCTCACATGAAAAATCAAATAATACTATCTTACCCACACTCCGCACCAAATGCCTTCTCCTGTGTTCCAGGTGTAATAGCAGTCGTGACAAAAGTAGCCGTTCGGACCATACACGTAGGCAAGATAAATGCAACTGAGCACAATGGAAAGTGAGCCAAGGATGACTTCAGATATCTGAAAATTAGGATTCACATGAATTTTTCTCAACATTTCGAAAGAAAAAGGGTATTTAAATGGATTTCTAAAATTCAAACTCTAATTGACTGGCAGAAAAATGATCACTGTAAACAGCCTATTGTCCTTTTTGTACCATTTATTTTAACACTATAGCTGATCTTGCTTCGTCCCGCAGCTTACTTGAAGCGTGGATTGGACTTATCGAATGCACCTTGTGTGCGGTAGAGCGATGCGCCTTTTTAAGACACAAATTTGGCGCGGTGTGAGAGCCAGTGTGAAAACCAGCGTCGTTATTTATCATTTTTCGAGATGCCTCTAGTATTTCTGTTTGTTTCCCGTTTAAGCTTATGCAAGTCGACGAAAAATAAAGGTCATGGAATGTGCGGGACGTCTGCTCTTAGAGTGCACAAGGGCTACAGGGTCTAGATTCCTTGAGCCTCCACCATCGTCTCCTCCTCCTTGGAACTACAACAGCTACAACACCTACTGTAATCTAATTGCTTGGAAACTGAGTACCTATGGTTCAAAAATATTTTAGCATGCCTGCTAAAAATCTATTTTGAAAATGCGACAAAATTGTTGCACGTATGTGCGTGTGTTACTAAATATTTAATATCTATTACGCCGGTGTGTTTTCCATTACAACAATTCACATATCCCATAGAAGGATGTGGAGAGTTAACAATGTGTTTTTCAAGCCCCTCTAATATTTAAAAAAAAACTTGTAAATCACCTTCATGACTAAAAAAGCTTTATTTCTGAAATTCTATCAAAAGTATTCATTGCAACATTGCCATTATAAAACTAGTACTTTAGAAAAATTAGGAACATTATGTGTTGTGATCGTGTACAGACACATCAAAGCAAACATTCCTGTACCCTCAGCGAATAGAAGTTAGTCACAGAACACATCCAGCTTTGTTGATATGGCCAAAGTGTTACACACCCCGCATAGTCCGTAAACGTTCATGTTGCCCTTCTTTGCTTTGGGAAAAAATTATCCTTATCTAGCAAATCTCGAGGAAAGACATCAGTTGATCGTTGAAGATACTTGCGAAGTGTTTAGGGACATGTGTTTAGGCTTGCATGGTAATTACTCCTAATTACTGAACAGAATCACAAAATAGGAGGTAAATGTTGGAGTTTGCGGATGCAGGAAATACTTTTACATGCAAATGTTTAATCTTCGTAAGAGAGGCAAAAGACCTTAAACCCGAAAGCTTCGTTTTGCATAAACAAACGTTTTTCCTGAAACTGCACGGTGCAAACAGTTAAAAAAGGAAAAATTTGTAAAGTCATGCATTTTTGCTATAAAGGTAATCATGCGTACGTTAGCATGTGATCGCACAACAGCTGAAAAATAGCCATAAGAGGGAAAATACTTGAAGATTTAAAAAAGAGCAGTGGCCGAGATTGTCATTCTAATCACATCCTGTCTTTTAAGTGTATTACACAAACAAAAATGAAATGAATTACTTTGCAGTTGCGTATTTCCACATTGATTTATAAATCGGCGACTTGTTTTCATTAAGAAGAACTTGCATCACAATGTAGAAGACCAGTGTTTTCAAACCCTTTTGCTGCAGCGGAACGTTCTGCAAATGTTTGCGTTGACCACAGAACCTTTGCAATGATCCACGTGTCTATATTTCTACAACCGCAATGAATTGTGGTTGCGAATCACGTCCCAGGCAATTTCGGCCTGTTTCTGCCAAACCCCTGGTAGCCACTTGCAGATCACTGAGGTTCNGNGAAACCCCGGTTGAAAAGCGCAGCTGCAGACGAAAAACGGTGAGATACAACAGTGAAGCGTCTAAAATACCTTTCAGNTTCGTATATTAAACGAAATCATTATCATGCAGTGTTAGATTTGTAAAAACAAAAGTTAAAAAAGCGTTTCACAGTTTGAGTCAAACAATTATTTACTTACACCCAAACTCGTCAAAACTTTCTTGTTATACTTCATGTTTCCATTGTTGTTGATATATGGGGCGTGCACCGCATGCTGGGGACCTAAAATATTTTGTTGGGTCGCCATTACAAGTAGGCCTATTATTATTTCACAGATTTTACTGAAAAACAGCAAGAAGCATTTAAACAAAATGCAACTTTATCAAATGGTTCAAATCTGCAAATTCAAAAGCGTTCTATGCACTTGAAAAAGGTTGCAGTTCAAATGCTTGCAATTAATCTATCGGCTTTGTCAAAACACTTGCATGACTGTATACTATTTGATCTAATAGAAGATTGAATATAACTAAAGAAACAGCAAGCTGCCAGGCTATGACAACATGGAAGAAGTCTAAATACAGGATAAGCTCTGCACTTCGGTATATAATAGTACAGCAGTTGCTTAAACCGTAACGTCGAGAGATTAAGTCCAAATACATTTGTGCAACATTTACTCAAAGAGTAGTTTCAGCTACTATTTTTCTGTAACTTACAAATCCAAATTTTTCTCGATTTTGCCTTTGATATATGTCTAGTGAAACGTAGCTCAGTTTCACCGGTAAAATCAAGATACTTATGATTCCTAGATATTTTACAATTGAGTTGATGCACTAATTAATGCTATGTTCTTTTATCATCTCGAACAAATCTTTTTCTGTATTGTATTTGGTCCATGCAATACAATAACCAGAATCTCAGAATAATTCCCAGCCATAAACTTTGATAACTTCAACATCTTGTCGAGTCTTACTGCTACTAACTGTTTCAAAACGATTGACCAGGAAACGTGCTAGCATTGTGGGTGATAACCTCTCAAAAATCAACAGTTAAGCTTAAAGGTCTGTTAATTATCGACGAAGTAATTCTGAAATGGAAGGTACGCACCAACTCCTAATACGTGTGGATCAGCTGACGTCTATATTGGCAGTAAGCAAATAAAAAGCAATGAAGCAACCCCTTCGCTGCCAAACGAACTTTGCGTGTTTGTGTCTTTTTTAGGAGAATACAATTTGCAATATCTTTCACCTTTAATTGCAGTTTTGATCCGTACACAATCTGTAAGCATCCCAAGATTTAAACATCAAACAAAGCACGCCAGTGCAAACACAATCGAATTTTTGTATATATGAAGGAGATGGAGGGGGAGCCAGGAAAAAATTCTGGCAATTAAAAAAAACATATGGTGTTTTAAAAACACTTGGTTTGCTGCCTCTGCGAATCTCCCAAGACGAAATCTGGATGTCATAAACGATGAATGAAAGAAAAAAAGGCGATGAATGCCAGCGGTGCTAAGGATTTATTTTGTACAGTGCAATTAATTGACCATTCTCAATTGTTGCCATTATCACAAATGTACAAGCCGCATTCTTTTGGAATCTCCTTCTATCTTGCAAATACTGCAATTAAAAAGTTGGTTTCAATTTCATCAAGGATAATTTTGCAGCACTTTACGTCTCTGTGACAGTTCCAGGTGAGTTTATACGCAATACTGATAGCTAATTTTCGATGAGTCTGTCTGAGTCCTTACTTCCTGTCTGCTTTTTATGAAAATCGTGTGACGCAACTTTGAGACTGTTTTCCTCAATCGGCAAAACGTTTGTAATTCAGTCATGTTGTATGCATTTTGTCAAAGTCGTTCACGTTGTACGTTCGTGCGTCTGTAACTGAAAAATCTGGTTATCTTTCTGTCGCAATGAAAGCAAACATATTGTGCATTTTACCTACCACACTTAAAAAGCAAACATAGAGTTCATTTTGCAACAGACATACCTGTAATTCCTCAGTGTTCCCCTGCATGTAATATACTGAAGAAATTTCGACATTTTTTAGAAGCGTCTCGCAACTTCCGTCATGAAAATGTTGACAGCGTTTCAAAGTCACTCTATCATAAGCATGGCAAAACGTCGTCGATTGTTGACCGTCTGAAGATGCAAAATACATTGTTCGGCATTAATAAATTTATTTGTCCAACAGTTGTTTCCATGTTGTCATTCAAATTGGTGGTCTTCTACACGCAGACATTGTTGTGTATAAAAATGTTTTGTGGCGCTAGGTAAAATAAGCTCGTTTTACCAATAGGTTTACAAATGGATAAATAAGGTATATGCATTATTTAGAATCAGCCACCATCATACAAGAAATGCTTACAATCATAACGTCAAGGAACAATAATGTACCAACCACTGCATCAATGCAAATCACTCCAAACGTTGCAAAATTGGCTTTTGTCGTGAGCGAAGATAGAATGACAATGCGCACAGTTTTTTTTTCGCAACGTCCAATCTGATTTCAGTTATTTAGACCATTGATTGTTCAGGGATTGTTTTTTCTATGGTTTTCGTGTGTGCTCCTAGCTCCATTCTACAAAGTTACTACTTATGAAATTTACAATTCATACAAATGTACCAATTCAATCAAATTTGACCGAAAAAAGTTTCTCATAGTCAAAAGCAGGGTTGTGGAGTCGCAGTCGCAAGGAGTCGAAGGTTTTTGGGTGGAGTCGGAATAGAATTCCTAAAAACACAACGAATAGTAGTCGGTGTCGGAGTCGGAATTTTGTGTTCGACTCTGACTACAGAAGTCTAATTGGATCATTTTTTACATCACACTCCGAAGTTTGGAATTCCTGTT
>JGI24158J21664_10003933_pt1 | contig 18916 bp, 10 predicted proteins | sample Ectturendosymbi3_FD_21664 | JGI IMG/M metagenome (IMG submission 21664)
TAAACAAAATGGCTGTGAGAAATTTTAATTGCTATTTTTAGAAAATAGCAAAGGAAGTAGCCAACACAAAAATTCAGGAATTTATTAACAGAACCCGACAAACAAAAACTACAGCTGTGAATATATTTTTTGTGAAAAAAAACAGAAAGTAGGTCTATTCGTGTACCACCTTGAAGGCCTTCGCGTACCACTGGTGGTACGCGTACCACAGTTTGAGAACCACTGGCATATTGGAATAAGTAAATGAAGAAATCCTTGGGCGCCACGAAGCACATGGAAGGCTTGCGTTGTTATGCAAAAACAATACTGATGAGACGCGTACATTGGTACAACGCATTAGCAACTATATCAGTTGGTAACTGTCATTCATGAGCGTTAAATAAATGAGGAAAAACGGAAGATTTGTAAAAAGCATCAGGCGTTTGAGGAGATCGGATAGAAAGGTTAGATGCAAATGCGCAACGTTGCAAGAAGCGATACAGATTGTTTCTTAATAAGCATCAAAAGTCGTAACACAATGGCTGGCTTGGTGTGGGCGAACACTTACTGTACATTTTTGGTATGCAATGCATAATTCGGTAGGCATTATTGTATGTAGCGCATAAGCGCTTCATACTGAGTGTATTTGCTTCACAATCGACAAGCATACATTGACATGCAATAGGTACGAGATAAAGTATTTTTTACTGCAGGAGAGCACTGATTGAAAATGCCTCGGAGCTTGCTTGCTGCACAGTAGAGCGATTTAGCTTGTCTCTGAATATCATCATGATCCTTCTGTGAGGCATTTAGCAACACACCAAGATATTTCACTTGGTCCAAATTTGTACATGCACACCGTTCAGAAAATCATTTCATGGAACAGGTTGTTTATAATTTTTGGGGCAAAAAAGATCACCATTTGAACACCGATATTATTTTCAAAAATCATATGCTTATAGGTATATACAGTACATTTTTGTTATTTTCCTCAGCCTTTTTGTCATAAGAGGTTTTAGGGGTGCATGCCCATCTATCAAAATGCCGATGGGGTACATGGCTAGAGATAGTTTGGGAACCCCTGGACTAAAACCTCACTTGCCCTATTGTCTTGTATCATACATTTATTCCTCAGCGTGTTGAAGAATCTTGCTCGGTACTTCATGCGTGTTGGATGACAATGTCGGGGATATTTGAAAAAAGTGAGAAAGTTCTATCGTTCTTAAAATAATCTTCCACAAACCTTTGCTCCGCTCTCGATTAACATAGAAATCCCGTATTTACAGCTTATTTCTTTGTGATGTTTTCCTGGCAACTTTGAATTTGGCAATCTAAAAAAAACACATTTCTACATGCTATGCTCATAGCAATGCTTTGGGAATACTACATTTTTAACCCATACATTTTCAAACAAGATTATTCTCTCGGGAGATTCGCAGGGGTAGCAAGCCTGGAAGGTTTTGCCCAAACCTGTAGGTGTAGCTAATCAGAACAGTCGCTCGACATTCAGGGTTTTAAGAATTTCGTTAACTACTGTACGTACTTTCTTACTTTAGGTAGCGTCACGCGGTAAATTTTTCCTAAAAACCCATGACTGGCGCTGCATTTGCAATAAAGCTCTCTCAGCCAATACCCAATATTCATAACCATAAGTGAGGATCGGAACAAAAATCGAGACATTCAAAACTTTGCCATGTTTAGTGTCCAAGGAAGTTAAGACTCACGCAATACTGCGATTGTTTCACGAATCGCTGAGCCAATCTGTTTGATCTACCTATACCAGTGGTTCTTAACCTTCTCTCTGCCACGCCTCCCTGAAGTAATTGTCCTTTGTTTCAAGACCCCTGACTTTAGATAACTGAATTGGACGGAACACTTTCCCGTTCAAAAGCTTTCCATATTGTAAAGTGCGCAAGAACTCGCTCCCCCCTGGAAATTTCCGCCAGGCGTCACCCAGGCCTGTAACGAGAGGGGCGCAGGTGTACTTCACCTCCTTCAAAATTTTTCGACCCCCTGGAAAAATGTGTTGGACATAGTTTAAAAAGTTAGGACCCCTCTCAGAAAATTATTCGCCCCTTGGTGTCCCAAGCTGGTTACGGGCCAGCGTTCCCCCCGGTTAAGAACCATTGACCTAAACCATCGCTTGTGAATTGAACTTCTCCAACGGCTGCAGTGTTTCATCCCTTAGTTGCTAGGTGCACTGGATTGGGTTTCTACAATGGCGGATTGAGATAAAGTGCTAGAACGACGGATTTAGTGGCAAAAATCTGTTGTCAGTTATAATTTTCATTCACGTTTATTTGTACGCAATTGTCAACCGATAACGTATGGGTTGGAGGCCTTGTTCAGACGATTCAAGAAGCACCAAATCGTCTGCCAAGAACAAATGGATGATTCTGGTGCTTTCTTTTTGATCAATTCATCGATATGTCTGTAACTGCCACTCCAAATCATATATGCTCACACTTATACTGGAGTCTAACGCCCACAGCGAAAGGTGTTGACTTAATGCTGTAGGCATAGACACAAAGGTTCTGAGCAGAAACCATGACTTGGCAGCCAGCTATAGGTGGCCGCCAATGTAGACTTTAGTAACAGTGATATTGTTCTTCTCTTCAAAATACTTGCTTCTTGTGTGACCGTTGGTGTAAAAGTAGCTAGGTTTCTACATGTTCGGAAAGTTTTCGAGAGTTGTCACGTGTGCAGCACCGTAAAGCCTAATTTCCAAGGCGCCAGCTGACCAGCTTGTCAACGCAACACAGCCTTTCGAAGACTTAGTACTGATTTTTAAAGGCCCTTTGGCGTCAGTTTCAATAAAACATCATCTTTCAACGATTGTCGACGAATATTTGCTCTTTCCTTTCACCTTTCCTTGCTCCAGTGTAAATGCACAGTTGGTGACTGCGTGTTTAAGGCAACTGCTCGTTGTATTTGTTATGCCGCCTATATTCACTCAGACGGAGATATAGGCGTCGCCAGAGGGGCCTAGGGAACCGTATCCCCCAAATATTTAGAACGTATATTCATTTTGTGTTTTGAGAGGCGGTATCGCAAACAAAATAGTGTTATTTGCCTAAAATCAAACATTTTGGCCCCCTAAATTTTTTGACCGTCCCCAAATTTTTGGGCTGGCTACGCTACTGGACAGAGAGTCTGCTTTTCTTTCGCAAGACTTGATTAGGTATTTGCATGAGCGTGACGTTGCTTGCAGTCGAAGTCTACGCGGTCCCGGCGCTACCGGAGATTTGTGGGCTTATACCCCCACAAAATGCACCAAGCCCCACAAATTGAAATATGAAACACGATAAATCAGTGGAGTGTTTATCAAATTTTTAATGTCAAGCCCCCTGCACAATGGTAAAGCCCCCTTATTGAAGACTATCTGGCGACGGTTCTGCGTCTGCGTATATTCCATGCAACGATGAGTGTGATGGATATATGCCGGCATCACTTGGTCAGCTGCAAAGTTTCCACTAAAGGCTCGACGTGTACATTGCTCACAGGGCCGGCCTTGGCAAGTCCGGGGCCCGATTGGAAGCACTTTTGTGGGGCCCCACTCAGTGGTGTGTGCAGAATTTTTTGAGGAGGGCATCAAGTCATAATCATAGAAATCATGAGTTATATGAAAAAGCGAGGCCAGAAAAGGGTAATGCCAAGCTAGGGGTGTCTGGGGGCATATCCCCCACTTTAATGTCTCCAGCAAAGACTTTCCATGTCCATTCCACGGGTATCTCCGTAACAATTAATAAATCCATGAGTTGCTGTACTCAATACCCACTCCGGCCAGGTACATACCGCGGTGTGCGGCAGGCCACTTGGCCATGTGTTAAATGAAATTAGCAAAACTGCTTAATATAATCTGCCGGAAAATATAAGATATAACAGCTTAGCAACAAAACATCAACAAACGAAAAACGTGACAACAGGTCATCACACAAAGCCGCAGTGCAACATTGTATTATAGTGCTGCAAAATATGGCAAAGCCGAATGAAACAGAGAGATGGGCTGTGGAGTCGTAGCCCGAGCCCAAGAAATTTTGGATGATTGCAGCTGGAGCCCAAGCAAAAGCTTTTACATGGTGGAGCCAGAGCCGGAGCTTGAAATTTGGGTTCCGTTTACACACAGCCCAGGTTTGTGGGGCAAGCGAGTTAACTTATTGCGGGACGAGAGTGTTTTGCCGTACGTTTACACAATTACCCTCGTTTGCATTGGCGTCGGAAGGGCGGTGCAAGCGGGCCTTGTATCCCCTGGATTTTGAAATTTGAAAAATGTTTTTCTTTTAGTGCCGAGTTGGTAAAATAAAATTAAACCATTGTTCCGCCCATCCCCTGGAAAAATCTTTCCAGCCCTAAAATTCGTTTATGCGTAGACAGGGCCAGCCTTAAGCCGATGCAGCTGCATTGGGCCCCGCGCCTATGGGGGCTCCGCGCCATGCTGTTTGGGCAGGTTGTTCATTTTTACCAGATACTCCTTGCACTCGAGAATTGTAGAAACGGCTTACAAATCTGATTGTTACTAAACAATTATCTCGTTTGAAAGAATGGTGAATTTCCTCTAATCATTGAATGTTATCAAGCGTGCTCAATTCTAATGCTAGGACGTTATATCTGCGTTCCACCATGTCCCACTCTTTATGGATTGATCACTGCTCAGAGGGGCCTGCGCCTAGGTCTTGCATTGGGCCCCGCATCTGCTAGGGCCGGTCCTGTGTGCAAATCAGTGTTTCTCAAAATTTTTGCACATTTCCCACTATCCACAAAATATACATATTTCCCGACATCTCGTCTATGCTGGTGTAATAATGCAATTGTACGAATAGGACAATGTTTTTCAGTTTACAATGGACCAAATCATTTTGGAGTCGGAGCTCGAGCCAAAAACTTTAGACGCCTGGAGCCAGACCCGGAGCCTGAAATTTCAAGCTCCGGCTCCACAGACCTGCTTTACGCTATTGTAGCCTACGACACACAAAATGCATTTGCTAAGAGAAACTTATTCTTCGTGCTTTAGCATTAGCAATGTTCTTCAGAACTTTGACCAAGTTTAAGTCTCTGCTAATTTCGGATTCAATGGACACAATCGTAAAACAATTTAGGCGCTCTCGCTGGATTGATGATATCAAATAGATTTGGATTAGTTTCAGCTTAGAAAGTTCCTCACTTCGGATGCCAGGGCAACTGAGATAGTCAATTGTACATCTTGAGATCAACAAACAAAATAGGAAAACCGTCTGCCTTATAAGATCTGTACAAGGGAAAATGCATAACGCTAATAAAAGACCGACTAAGCAGCACATATTTGCAATTACAAACTAATCTTAACTTTCAGAAGACAAGTGACAGAAACTGTTGCAACAGAAAAAAACTGCTAAGTACGAAATACATACAAGTGAAACAGAAAACAGCTTCAAAATTTAAACCCTCTCGGCCTTAACTAGCTGGTATTGAAAAGACTAATCCACAAATCGAAAAACAAGGACCACTGTTACGATTCCAGAACGAATTATGATAAATGGGGATGTTAAAAAACCGCGCAGTTCACTTTGATTCTCGTTGACAACTGGCCCCACGCATAAAAATCTGTGGGTCCCGCGGCCCGCGCTGGCGCAACACGCGCAGCTTCAACAGAAAGTGTAACTTTGCCTAGGTTAGTAGGTGTAGCGCGGGGCCCCCTTCGGCGCGGGGCCCGATTGGAAGCAATCGGCTAAAGGCCGGCCCTGATTGCGCAGTGTATATTATGTATGTACTGATTATAGGATATTAGTACGTACTGATTACAGCTTAGTTCTTTTTCAGATCGCTACACTACTAGAGATCCGGTTTGATAATTCTGGTCAGAAAGTAAGATGTTGTGGTAGTTTACAACGTTTTTCTTGCTTGTACAAGCAACATCACGCCTGTCCACTTAAGATGCCACAGCCTTGGCGATGATCGAATCACGGAAACATCCGAGACTCGCAGATCCATTGTTGCAGTCTAGTGTCGTAAATCGTAACAACCAGGCTTATTTGTGCTATGAAGAGCATCGTTTTCGGTAAATTCTAGCTTTTAGTAAATTTGGCAAAACGGTTAGTATCTAGGAGGACACCCGGAGCCGAAGCTGGAGCTGTGGCTATTTGAGAGGTAGCTCCAAAATCCTTTAAGGACCGCGCCGGCCTATACATAGGTTGGCACATTTTTGGCAATAACTCGTCAGCCTCTATACCTAGAGAGCTGTTCGAACCCTCTACAGATGTGGCAAGTCTTCTAGTTTCAATTTAAAAAAATTATGTGATTTGAGTGTGGGTTTTTCTATTGGTGACGTCAGAAAGAGAGTATGTTTTTGAATTTTTTACCAACTTTGACGGGCCCTCGGCGCCAATCCAAAGAGCCATTTTTTGGCTCCAATTTTGTTTGGGAACTACACGATGAGCCGCGTCTATAGAGTCCTTGATTGACCTTCTAGCATGTCTGGAACCAAAGTTATGGCCCAAAAAAACCATTTTACCCCAAAATCAGAAAATTGCAGAAAATGCATTGAGTCTTCCACTGGCGGCTTGCGTGATAGTGATAACTCGCCGCTAGAACATGATAGCGAGCTATTCGAACCCTCGAAAGACTCGCGAAGTCTTGTCGTTTGCACTGAAAGAAAAACTTTTGAGATTTGGGTTTGGGGTTTTCGGTGGGTGTCGTCAGAAAGAGGGTAGGTTTTGCTTTTATTGGTTATTCTTTCATGACGTCATCACCCGGACAATGAGCAAAAATCGTGGTTCAAAGTTTGGTTGTATTCTAGACTGAGATATGAAGCTTTAGAGCCCTAGATCGACTTCCTGGCGTTTCTAATGCCCAAGTTAGGACCAGAAGACTCCAAATCATTGGGAAATATGCTGAGTAATTTCAGGGGATTTCCCTAATTAGTTTCTGCTTATTTTGCCATAACTTTTGAACCAGAAATGCTAGAAAGTCCATCAAACCCTTTGAAAGCTCGCATTGTAGCGTAGAATCCGAAAAAAAACTTTGAGCCACAAAATCCGCTCGACTGTTCGACTCCCAGGGGTGATGTCATCATCCAAATGTAGATAAATATGCATAAAAATCCTCTCATTATGCGAACATCAACAAAAAAACTGAGTTCTCAAGCTAATTTTTTTTTCTGCAGTCTAATTTTTTTCTGCAGTCTAATTTTTTTCTGCAGTCTAAACTACAGGTCTTCACGAGTTTTTAGAGGGCTTGAACAGCTCTCTAGCCCATTCTAGCGGCGAGTTATTGCCATATACAAACGGGGTGTTAAACACCCCAGGTTAGTGTTTGTAGGGGTATAATTTTGACCATTTTTTGGTTTTTGTGTCATAATTTTGGCTCCAGATATGCGAGAAAGCCAATCAAGGGCTCTAAAGATTCGGATGATAGTATATTTTCCAAACAAAACTTGATGCAAAATATTGTCCCATTGGATTAGCGTCCAGGGCCGGGTAAAGTAGGCCATAAAAACGCACCCCCACTTGTGACGTCCCCCCAAGAGAACCCAAAACCCAAAACTGAAAATTTTTTTTTGAGTCGGAACTAGAAGACGTGCTGAATCCGTAGAGGGTTTGAACACCTCTCTGGCTGCTGCAGTTTGCGAGTTATGGCTAAAAGAGTACCGGCCTATATGTAGGCCGGCGCGGTCGTTAAAGGGTTCTGAGCTGCGGCCCCTTACAAGATGCCCGGCTTCAGCGCTCCAGATCCGGGCTCTGGCTCCCCAGCTGTGGTGGGAAGTGGAGCGTCCGTTGTTTCCACTTTCAGAAAAAAGGGAGGCAACTGAAGAAACGGTTTGGCGCGAGGCACTCACTCAAAGTGCTTGCAACGTCAGAACGGATGATGCAACTGAGAGTAATGAAGACAGCACTGCTGATATTACAAACACATCTTCCAACGTTCCGCTCGGCACTTCCACACGTCAATAGAAACATGCTGATAGATAACAGAACTGATGGAGATTATGCGTTTTCAGGGGTACTATAAACAGTAACTGCCGAGGTTAAATTTTGGTTTGTTGCCGATTAAACCAGTGAAGCTGCCAATGAAAATTCTAATTCTATAATAAGTATCAATCCCTATATTTTATTGTTCCAACAGAAAACTAACTGGTGTTTATTTTCAGTTTTAAATTGCTTGAAAAAGTAAACCAAGATGAAATGATACCTCTCTTCTTACATATCCAGACAAACATTTTACGATTATAGCAGTTTTAATGAGATCTTATTATGAGATCACTTTCACTGTAACTTGCCGTGCCATTAAAATGGTGCTTCAAATCTCCAGTTTGGTTTCAAATGGACGCAGTAATACAGTATACTGTACTTTAAAGTTAAAGCTTGACTTTGGTTTAATGGATCCTTTGGTGTGAATTGAGGAAGCTGCACAATGATTAGTCAAAGTTTTTCGAACTGATCAATGTTGCAAAATCGCTTTCGATTTTCGTCAGAAACCAACAAGCAGCATAGATTTTGAAATCTCCCCATAGGCAGTGACGGATTTACGCATAGACCAAATAGGCCATGGCCTATGGCCCCGCGCTTTTGTGGCCCGGCGCAACTCCTTCCTATAACTACTCATTACTAAATTCAAATTTGCGAAACTACGCAGAGGCATAAATTCACAATTTACTTTGAAACGAGCGAAAATGCAAACGTCTAGACTCTTACTAGTAGCCTGCAGTAACAACACGATATTGTTTGCTGCGCAATATAAGAATGACAATACTGCTTTTCATCGGAGATCTGCAGTGACTGCCGGTCTGGCGTTGTTGCGAGCTTTTTGTCAGTGGACCATTGAACATCAAGTAAGAAAGTGCTCTTTGAAAGAGTTTTTTTTTGTTAAGTTTGGTGACGGCAGTTGAGGTGAACGCTCTTGCCCAAGGAGGGGTACGGCAATTCACTCAGTGGCTGTGGATCTAACACCCAACCTTCCAATTGAGAGGCGGACGCTTTACCACTGAGCTATTGCCGACATTTTGAAAATATCTTTTCAATGATATATTGAAAAACGTAACAGCTCGCGGCATCCCTTGGTATTGTTAATGGCACCCTAAGGTGCCGTTGAGGGGGCACTACACATAAGAGGGGTATACTTTCACACTTTTCAGACAATGACAAAATAGGTCACTCCCGCGTGGGACCCCAAAAGCTAATATGGCCTAGGGCCCCACGCTCCCTAAATGCGTCCCTGCCCATAGGGTCAAATATGCTTTGACAAAAAATCAGATTGTTGAGTAAGCTGGCACTAGCTTTATTTTTATAATAGGGTGGAATTGGACATCGTCAAATCCAATTATTGCGCATTCTTAATGTACTTTCGTACTTTCACTCTTGTCAAGTTCAAGTATTTACAACGATGGCGTTCGTGAGCACAAGACACAGTATGTTTTACTGCTACGGACTAACCACATTACTGGTTGGGGATAACTCTGAAACATTGAAAATGTTAAAAATATAATAATGGTCTCCGCTTGCGCATTTTTCAACCGATCATTGAAGGAACCACGGCGTGGCATAAACAGATAATGTAATTAATATGTGTTGCGTGAGTGCAAGCACCTCTGGTTAAGTTAAATTGCAACTCTGGATAAGTTAAATTACCGTACTTCAGTGATGGTAAAAAATACTTTAAACATGAAAGAGTGACCCCTAACGGATTGCGTTACGTACGAGCAGTATGCATTTCGTTTTACATTCGTGGTTTGCATTGTTCGACACTTGGTATTCCAAATACCTTGCACTAAGCGATAGGCATTTTGTAAAATATATATGCTGCAGTGCTGTATAGCTACGCGTGCCCTATCCCGTGCCCGTGGTCAAATTAATGATATTGGTACAAATGCGATAGTCGTGTTAAGCAGATAGTTCTCGTTTACACTTCGACGCAGTCGGTTTCGAGCTCTGCGCTGACGCCTTTTTCCCTTTGGCTGAATAAACAGAGTGACCCAACAACGCACCTATACGCTGCTTCAGTCACTGCGTTCCGTGGAGTCGTCAGTGAAACGATGTCGTAGTGGTATGATGCGTACTGTTTATGTGGTGTCACACGTTATGTCGCTACCGGAAAATGTGCATTCTGCGTACCCGAGATATGTGATGGGCTAACAGTTGCAGAGCAGTTCTTACCAAACAAGCAGTTTGCCTCCGACAGTTGTTTCGTAAGTGGTTTGGCATTTGCGATTGTGCGCTGTCAGTACTGCTTTTGAAAGCAGGTTTTATGCTTTTTCGCGACATCCATGTTGAGCAGCTCATTGGAGACAAAGTTAAATTCTAATGATTTCTGAAAAACTAGGTCAGGTGTCAGTTGCTAGATAACCGGAAAGGGCTTAACGGCTAAAATTGGGCAAAGCTTCCCAACTAATTGTGCTTCTGTCGCTATTGGTCGATTCGCAGAAAACGAATAATAGTCTTTTGAAGTTTGATTTTAAACAGTTTTGTGGTTCTGCAATGCCGCGTGTGGTTACACTTGTTGGAGGCAGTCCATGGGGTTTTCGACTGGTTGGAGGAAGCGATTTTCATGCCAACCTTGCTATTTCGAAGGTAAGCCTGGCTGTTAATTTGAAGGAAAAATGAAGCGTTGATGTAGCTGGCGCTTTGAATGTTCCTTAATTCCGTAAAAGGTAAATCTGGATTGTTCACGTTAATCAGAACTTGCTGCGATTGGCTTACTTGAGAAGTTTTTATAGGTTTGATGAAGGAGTGTGGAGTATGTAAGTCATTGCATTTTGTCATCGTAGTTCAATAGATCACATTTCGAAACATGAGCTGATAAAGATGCCTGTTCAAGCTGGTAACGCACAGTGACTTATGTTCGTGAAATGCTGCTTTCTCCTGAAAGATTGTTAGTACTGAGTATATATTTTGTGCCCGGAAAGTATTTTGTTGGTGCCATTACAATTCTTGCAGAGGCGGATCCAAGGGGGACGACTGGGGCGATCCCTCCCGTGAAACCTGCGAGGGTAACTGTATTCACTATAATTTTGTACAATTCGGAAAACAGCATTCAAGATATAAGGCTGTTTTGTCGTCCATTGTTTTGTCACAGCAGTGTTGTGAAGTATACTTCATCTCTCTTACGGTAGTGAACCCGCAATGACACTCCACTACCAAATACTACTGAAATCCCCCACAACCTTAATCACTGGCTGAATCCGCCCCTGATTCTTTGTCCAACAATTTGTCCTTCAGTTTGGTTTTTGCACACTGTGCAAATGGCATAATACATCTTTCATGTTGTTTGAACGAAAGCAAAAAATGTTGATTTTTTAAATCAACGGGGTATCATTTTAAGCTTTCTACAAACCTTGTTTTCTTGAGAAACAGGATTTTGTTTGTTTGTTTAAGCAAACTTGCACTCCTCTAATTATTTTCACGTTCAGTCGTGCAGCTGTAAGATGCACCAAATTTTGACTTGGACTTTCAAGAGTATTTAAGTGAACTTCTGTACGTTGCGCATTCGCATTTCTCGAAGTTTCGCTGGAACCTAGTAGACAATTTGTGTAGCCACCAGCCGAACGCGATTTTCACGTACATGAATGGTCGACGTTTGAGCATTTTCTTCTCTCTATAGACATAAAAGGTAAACCCCGCTGCAGGGTTGGAAATAGGCACGTCAACGCCTACACAGCTGGTACTGACCTTCATTTTACCGACAGCACGCTGCATGTTGGATTGTCTTAGTACGCAGAAACACTGCTGCAGAAAAAATAGGTGTGGAGTTTTATGCTCACATGAAACGGCTGTTGTCAAAAACTGTGACGGCTGTCATGCTTTGATTGCAGTACGACAACCCGCATTCATATGGTTCCGCTCGAACGCGCATGTGACCATATTTGGCAAGTCTCGTGCGGCGATTCGAAAACATCCACTGGCGGTAGTTTAACTGTCGTCACTCACGAAAGATTGCGAAAGATGTCTGGGTCACTGCGAACCGGCAAGCAATTGATACACATTCAGAAGCGAGCAGATGCGTGTAATTCCAACTGCGTTCGCTAGCGAAAGTTGGATTTTGTTACGCGTTAATTTGGTCAAAACCAGCAACATTCCTGTATAATTCGGGTGGCAGAAGAGCTGTGAGAGTCATGTCCCTCTTGGCCCGTGATGCTCAACCTTTTCAAGCTGCAGCACACTACAAAAAACTAAACATTTTGGCGGCACAATTCCATGCAACACAGTAAATATTTCTGAAATATTGGCGGCAAAAATAAAACATTCTCGCAGCACGCATATTGAGAAACACCGAGCTTGGCACAAATGCTCAGCAAGTTTTACACAACGAGCAGGGATATAGCTCATGTTGCCGCTTGACAAGTAAAATTCTCATTATTTATTTTTTGGGGATTATCAAGACTTTTTGCAAACCAGCTTTCCCTTGGTGCCACCGATCTCATTCGTAGATTTTCAAAGCAAAATGGTATAACTCAAGATCAAGACTTGGGTCTAGTCTAAGTCGAAAATTCTTTTTTTATATTGGAGTGAATGCATCGTAATTTATTAATGAACATTTTGAAAATCCAGGCCGATTGAAATTAGACATTTGAATAGTAAACATTGTAAGGCATCAACAAAACATGAACTCTTCTATCACATACATTCATGGCATAACTTATCCATAGTTTTTGGCATCCCAGATGGATAGGAGAGTTTTCAACTTTATTGTCGACTTCGCCAAATCTAGCGATCTTTGCGCTAGTTTTCCGAGAAAAACATTAAGTTGTCCGAAAAATATTGAATGTCTCTTGCAAATGATTTTTCGCCATTGAAAATTTAGGTTGAAAATTATAATCGAACCATTGAATGCGATTATATCATCAAAGATTTTCGATCTTACAGTGTCACACTTTACGTACTTACCATTAGATTGTAACATCAACAAAACGCCAACGGTATGAACAAAGAATTTGCGTACATTAGACAATGCGTGACATACAACGTTTGTTGTTGTTTGCGTATCATGAAAGGTTAAAGTAATCCACACTGTGGTAGTCTATGAAGTTGTAGCAACTTTTGGATCGGTTATGAGTTGTAATCACCATCAAATGTCGCGTAATTTTTTATGATTGCCATACTTAGAACAGAACCACACTCCGTGTGTAGCGCACTGTTTGTTTCAGTTTTTCGTCTTCTTTTCCTCGCGATACAAAATGAAATATATCAGATGTCTCATATCATTTTGTTACAATGTTGTTTTTCGATGGTTGAGGAAACTTAGCCTGCAATCACGTAGGTTGCTCTAGACCAGGGTTCTCAACCTGGGGTACATGCACCCCCAGGGGTACATTTGCCTATCTGAAGGGGTACATTTAAGGTCCAGGCTCATTTTTAATATTTTACTTTTAGTTTGTATTTCATACAGCCGCCACAAATTCACTTTGAGACACAAAGCGGAGTCCACCTTTCGTTCTGAAAATCTAAAAGTTCCATTAAATGTTCAGTGGATTTTTATTTTACTCAGCCTTTTTGGCGTAAGAAATTTTAGGGGTGCATGTTAACCTGTCAAAATTGTAAATGGGTGCGTGGTTAGAGAAAGGTTAGGAACATCTGCTCTGGACTACTACGTTTCACGGCCCGCTCCAGCATTTATCTGGGTGCAACGTTTGAAGTACAGTACAAGCGGAGGGTCGGAGACCACCGGAAAAGCTTGCCATGCTGCGGTAGCGGACACTGCTAAATGGGGCAAGTGTATTTTGTTGGCCGAAAAGTCGTGAGGGCATATATCGAAACTGGTACCAAAGCTGCAATATCTGTATTATGATAGAAAAGAAGTAATTCCTCGGTTAGTCTGAAAAGCACGACTACAAGACCAGTCCGATACACTTGCGCTGGGGCCCCCGATTCCCGAAAGTCTCCGGCATATTCTCTGTGTGATTGTCATTGCGCGCATACCTAGTGTATTCGTGATCAGAAACATTTGCTGTCCTTCTCATGTCATAATCAACCACGTGTGTTGAGACCGGCCGGAGGAGGCCAGTGCGTTCGCTTCGTTGCTGGTTGGTCTGGAGTTCTCCTTTGGACCGAGTCACACAAGGACGTTATAAATTAGTACTATGAATTAGTCTTGCGTGACGCACGGCGCTGGGAAAGCTACAGGAAGTTCTCAAGTCCTTGTGATGGAGATTACCGCGAAGTCATCTTGGGCTGCCTTGCAATCGGAACACCCGTAATGGAGGGCGAAGTGCGTGCGGTCGAGGCGCAGGCACTCTCTTTATCACTTTCAATAAATCTCTGCTGCGGTGTTTGTGGTCTCGTACATTGTTCGCATGTGCTCTGTACGTTGTTGCTTCGGATCGCACTTGTGTGACATCAGCAGCCACTCCCATCGTCGTCACACATGGGTCTGCGTGTTGCTTTTATTTCGCGTGTTCCAGACGCGTTTATCGATCTGCGAGTTTTGTTCTAGTAGAGCAAGGGTCTCAAACACGTGGCCCGCGAGGGCTTTTTGAACGGCCCGCGATGCTTTTCAATTTACAAACGATTAACATTTAAGTAATTTAGTTCATTCACCAGTCTATAAAAGTACTTGGCCAGCGAGTGAACATGCTCCTTTCAAACGAACGTAGAGATGGATAAAATGATTTGCCCATAACTCATGATACCTTTCGCAAGAATTAAGATGCAAATGTAGTAGCTAATGAGGTTCGGGCACCGCCATTGTTGCGTCAGCGTCATAATGATATGGCCCTCGAGTAGTCATAATGCGGTCCTCGGTTTACTTTATAAGTACTCATTTGGCCCCGGAGCAATTTGAGTTTGAGTCCCCTGTTCTTGAGTTCACTGGCATGAGACGTAACGAAGAGTTAAATCGAAAATGGTTTTCCCGTTGCTGGTCACTGGACTCTCATTTAATGTCTGATTAACAGCTTCAGACCGTCGCTACGTATGAGAGAAATTTAGTCTGCAGCATTGCTTCGCAGTCATGGTTTTTGACCAGTTACAGCCAAACAAGCAGATTATTTTCAACTGTGACATGTAATGAATGATTGAGAACAAGGTTTATTTTTTTGGCAAATGCTTGATTTCATATTGTATCAAATTTCTTCCGACGAGCCGAAGGTCCAGTTATCTTTTCGATACATGCACAAGTAATAGAAAACAAATGTCATGTTTAAGCCTTGCACTGCAAGCCCACTTGAAAGCACACTTGTGTGATTGAGCACAATTTCTCGCTGTGGTATAGCGTCTGACAAAACCTTTATACGATTAACACTATTCGTGAAAAGCTCTTGCATATATTTCTATTTCACAGTGGGCGTGTTAAAAAAGCAATTTTTTAAGTGCGTTTCGCAAGTTTTCCGGCTTTGGTTAGATGACTAGGAAGCGATGTTCAACTCGATAGCATTGCGCTTTCAGAGTTGTTGAGCGGTTTGCTTTGCCCAGAACATTCGGCGACAAGACCTAAGTTGTATGAATATTGCTCCTTGCTATCAGGCATTTCCGTTTCCGAAAGTTTCAATGGAAAACTTTTTTCGTCTTGTATAGCAGCGTAAGCATCAATGGACGCGAGATCTGGTAATGCTAATGTGAACTGTGTAAGCGTGCATCCCCGCTTTACTTCACTCTGGTCTCCTGAAGTAACAGCTTTTAATTGTCTGGTGTGGCGTGATGTTAAGCGGTGCGGAGAAATGTAGAACAGCTTTACCACTGCACGAAATAATGTATGTTGAGAAATACCGGTTTTATTCCTTCGACCGACAAGTCAAGCAGCAGTTTGTACCTCGCAACAAGGTAACAGGACCACCCTACTCACTGCAAAACAACCAACAGCTTTAGTTAAAGCCATTTTGTATTTTAATTGATTGAAGACTGCTGGCATGTGGTCTTTTCAACGTTCATCATCATCACTTAAGCATGATAATTGTGAGGTGATCGTGTCATTACAAATGTTTGCTTTTGCGTAATTTCTTTGTGAAGCGAAGAAATGTCGACTACTTTATGACCGCATGTAAATGGTGTACGTCAGTGTTTCCCAACATTTTTTGGCTATGCGCGACATAATGTGTCCAAAGTCGTGATGTCCCCTCTGGGACATGTAGATTCTGTTATTTGAATAGCGAACTCCTATTTACGTGGAAGAACCCATTAGAGATTATTCGCACATTGTCCCCCTAAAAATCATATTGCCCCACTGTGGGGCGTATGCCCCGTTGGGAATCACTGGTGTAGGTCATCTCGTCTTTGGAAACTTGAGAAATTGGTGCGCCACGAGTACTCGTTTTATTGGTCGTGACGAGGCTGAATCTAAGCACTTGTTTCTTCAAAATTTCTAGTCCTGTGACGCTGTTTTTTTCGGTCATAGACCGAAACGTTTTTGAAATTACCGAAAATAATTAAGTCATTTCGCTCAGAATGTTTGAAAATATAGGCTAAAAAACACTGTTATGTCGAGTTTTAATACAACTGTGAGACAAATGACCGAAATATTTCAGTGACCAAAACGTCTCAGCAAAAAATGGCCGAAATGTTCCAGCGAAAAAAAAACGTATGCGAGTCGTTGACATCCAATTACTGTGCTTGATTAAGTTTTACCGGAAACAGATATAGTCAAACATGTATCTGTGTTTGATAGGACTATGTACTCATGTCCTTTCCCGTGACAACCGCAGTCGAAGGCATTTACTTGCAAGTTTTACATCGCTAACCACTTCGTTTGCTACGGTGTTTATGACTCTGTAACATTCGCATTTAACCTTTTATTTTAACTGGTTGCATTTAAACTCAGGTAACACCTGGTGGCAAAGCGGAAAAAGCGCAATTGAGACCCGGAGATGTGATTGCTGCAATAAATGGACAGGATGCAAGCAGCCTCTCACACTTGGAAGCTCAAAATCATGTCAAGAACTCGACTACCACTTTGTCATTGACAGTGGAAGGGTAATGTTACTCGTGTATTCATGCCGTTCACGTGCCTATCTGCCTTTTAAGGTTATTCTAACTTGAACGCAACAACTGCCAACGCATTGGCTCAGGCACAGCCATGACAATACCATTAAAGGTCACAATGCAGCGGGTTCACCTCTGTTCCTTGTCGGGTGTTTAGAAACTTTAGATCGCCCGATAGGTAGTTCGTCGTTGGTCAGAAACTCCGTTGCGTTTGCATCGTGCCTTCTCAGTGCCGACGTAGTGGATTAACTGCGGTTGTCAAGCCGAAAGTCTCCGCCTTTCGTCCATTTACGCCGCGTCGTAACGACCTAATGTTTGTGAGATAGAGCAAGGCCCAGAGGCTTGCTGCATTCGTGCGCGATGCGGTCTTTCAAATGCTTGAATCAGTATTTGCTGAAGTGGTTTGTGTAGTCAAGGTGTAGTACGGCGAAGCTTGCATCGGCTTAGCGGAGAACCGGCCGGCTCTTATCGTCGTTGTGTGCAACAATTACAAATTTGAGGATGACGACGAAAACGGCACGGGTAGAAATGAGTTTCAGCAAATTGCCGTCATTGAAAGAAGCCGATCTTTTAATGATACTGTAGGCGAATACTTCGCAATGGTACACCATGGTGCTACACCTCAAGAATCCGCGGGGATGTTTCAACCTAAGGGTTTTGCAGGCTTGTCCATGGGACACTTGTGACTGTCCCATCCCATGAGACTCCCACGTAACTGCTAAAGTGCTTTATAGTATGCGCATGACTAATTTTTATCTTCTGCGTAGCTAACCTCAAATTTTCCAGTTCGGCGATCCAATAAAAACTGGGTCACCCTTTTTCAGTTTTCACCAAAAAACGGGCCCAAAGGCGTTATTCTCGGGGGCTCCACATCACTGCGCCACGACACTGACGCTTTACGTGCAACACCTACTGTACTGCGAGCATTTTATAATGGTATTGAACTTCAGAAAATTCCTGTTACATGACATAAAATTACTATTGATGAGACATGGATCAAGTTACAAATCCACTGTCCCACCCCATGCGCGTTCTATTTCCAAGGAAAATTGTGTTTTTTTTGCTACAAACCGCTCACAAGCTTGCGTTAAAACCTTGCGCAAAGCAACAGCAAGCTGGTGAAACAAGCGCACTGTGAACAGTGGATGGCTATTTCGCGACATGAGGTCTGAAGCGATGCAGGAAAGAAGCACTAAATCTTGTCCCGTAATGAAGCATATTTTTAAAAATACAGCCGTTTGAGCGTACTTGTTTCATTTCCTAGTCCCAGCTAAATTTCGGTTTGCTCTCTTCGAGCTCGGACTGAAAAAAAAACGTGGGCCCGGGCTAGTGACAGATTTACGCATAGGCCATGGCCTAGGACCCCGCGATTTTGGGGCCCCGCGAAACTTTCCTATGACGGCTCATTAAAATTTGCGAAACTGCGCAGAGGCATAACTTCACTATTTACTTTGAAACGAGCGAAAAAACAAACGTCTAGAACTAGAACCCCAGCCACTGCAGCACGGTGGTCTCTAGTAGTGAACGATTTCTAAATTGCACTGTTTCTAAAATAATGAGCCATAGAAGGCAAAATTATAGCGTGTTTAATGCGGATCTACATTTGGTTGTTTCCAACTAGATAGCCAGTATATAGAGCTTGCTTGTTGAAGCTCTAAATGTTAATTAAACCAGGTAGAACAGCGTCTCGTGAATTTTACTTGGAGAAATGTGTCCACAGTAGTTTGGGCTTACTTCATATGGTTAACTGAGGCGGTGGGTGTTGCAAAAAATACTTTGCTGTGCAAGAAACTTGTCTTCATGATGTGTACCATCATCCTATGGCATGGTGGATCAAAACACTATATTTTCTGTTGATTGGAAAATGACAACTTAAAAACGGCGTAAATAAACCCTGTGTCCACTGAATGGATTGTGCTTGTTTGGTCCATAAAATATGCGGTGACTATAACAAACGAATTTACGTACAGCTCATCAGATCAACAACTAGAGGATATTTCTGAGGGCGGCAACACGGTCCTGCATGAAAATGTATATACCAGAAAAATAAACCTACAAAA
>JGI24158J21664_10003934_pt1 | contig 18913 bp, 10 predicted proteins | sample Ectturendosymbi3_FD_21664 | JGI IMG/M metagenome (IMG submission 21664)
TAATCCTTGATTCTTCCTTAACTTCCACAGCAGCACGCTCACAAGTAGATCTGCACGCCTCGCACCTGCCGGTTAGAAATGTATCCAGTTAATACTTAAGTTTACAGTAGAAAATTTTAAACGGCAAGTGCAAAGTCATCGTTACCTAGTCTAAGCTTTATATTAGTGCTAGTCGGAATCAAGTACAGCGTGTTTCGATGACCCCTCACATTGACCAGAATAGTTTATTATCAACTTGCATGACTTTATTTGAAACAGAAAACTTTTCCGATGGTTGTAATTAACTCTAGTCACCACAATCGAAGATTTGCAGCTGAATCACCATTAAACTCTGTCTCAATATGCGCTATGATAAAAAAAAGTTTTTATAGGTTTCATTTAATTATATCAAAGTTCACGACTCCTGACCACCGGCCACAGTTAAAGATTTGAATCGAATTTGATTGTCCGTTTATATTAACGTGACTTGAAGGTGAATGCCTATTACTTACAATTGACTGAAAGGTCATGACACTCAGATTTAAATCTAAATCTAAGACCCGAACCTATCGTTTGTGCCTGTTTTTTGTGAAGATGAAACTGCAACTATCCTTTAACGTTTTTTTTTGTTTAATCGAAAGACAACTTTAAAAAATCGCTTTGAAATATCCACGGCTGGAAACACGGTCAAGACGAAAAAAAGTGTGTTTTTCTTTGCGAACAGGTGTGGACATTTCTCCAGAGTTTTATTTTAGCCTACCCTAGACACAAAAACGGTAAAAAACTAATGGGTGTTTAAGCCAGAGCAAGTGCTTACCCAAAAACTGTGTGATTTCTAATAAAATTTGATAATTTGTCAATATCAAGTGGTTTTCGCTCAGGCAGCAATTTGGTCTTCGAAGAAGTGCAGGACGCATATGCCTGTAGATTGTGCAGCAGTGGCGAAGCTGATGCGTTGTATGAGGACGAAAAAGACGATTGACGCTTCTTTCGCGACAAATAACGAACTGTAAAGCAAAAAAGGAAAATCGGGTTATGCGTAATGCGTGTGTTTTGCATATTTTAAACAGTGTGACAAAAATTTGCAAAAAAGACAATTTTTAGACTGCAACCCNNCCTTATAGAAGGATAGTTGAAAAATAGTATAAATTTGAAATACTGTAATATTTAGATAATTTTATGAAACTGNTTTTTAATCAATTTTTGCGTCATATGATGTACCATTTCATTGCCTTGTTGTACTCTCAAGAAACCTGCCAAAAAAATCTAGCCAGCTGTCAGAAATGCCTCGGATATCGGTTCGTGATTTTGAGTTTTTTTATACTTATTAGTTTTTTGTTAAAGACTATTTNCTTCTGCGCCAAATTATTCTTCCGCTTAGTGTAGGCGTAAACAAACGATGACCAAAATNCCAGAGCTATTTTGAGTAAATCAAAGTTGAACAATCCATTTTTCCTTCTGAAATAGAAAGGGGAGCTTAAAATAAATTCGTTTTTTGTAAAGTTAGTTTTTGTTTATCAAACTTCCTTACTATTGTAGTGAGAAAGATTTCGAGCACGTAGCCAAGAGGGCCAAGCCCACCACCCCTCTTTGAGAAAATAATTAAGGGCAGTGTAATTACGTAGAGCGCCTATACAACAAGTACTTGAGAAACTGAGTTGGACAATGCGCAGATACTGACAGAACGCAAATACGTTCTTCATCAACAGACTGCTATTATTTTTCTTCGTTTGCTTAGAAGTGCCCTGTTCTTCATAAATCAGGCTAACCGCAATCTCTTTAAACCTCAAGAAACATGCTCAAGCATGCCGAAAATTATCCAGGTTTTTCTAAGTGAACCAAGACCAATCATGCTGTACACCTCACGCACACGACTCAGGTACCAGTGCTTCTGTTTTTTTTTGTTTGTGTGTTGCTACACCGCACATGTTCTTGGCGGGAGACAGAACTTCGGTGAAGAATCAAAAGCTGAATCTAGTTGCGTGCCATTGAGTCAGCTTTTGGGTATTCTTGTTCTTCACTTCATTGTTTATTTTTTACAATTTTTCCTCAATTCGTATTTCCTTCCAATGCAAACAATGACTAGCTAGCCGTTACCACAACGAGGAATCACTAGATTTGCGATAGAACGCCCTGTGATGGTGCTTTACTTTTGTTGCTGAAAAATCAAGGTCCTGTGGATTAGGACCTAACATCAACGAAAGGTCGAACATGCTCGGCAATTCATTCTCGTTTACTGCATGTAACTTGTTTCTAGCTTTTTGTTAAAAACGTGTAACACGGGTATGCCCTGACCATAACAACCTTTGCGTGATATGGCCCTGGCCATATGGATCATACCGCTTCCACCGCCCCTGTGTGGCTACTTTAGTTTTAGCCAGTAATTTCCTAGCTCGATTCGAGCCACGAATATCTTTGACAAGAATCTACTCTAGCCGCAACTTTTGCTCGAAGGTCAAACAACCCTGGTCGACTCAAGTGAGAATTTTTGAACGCCACCAGGATCACCCCTAGGTATTTATTTCAAAATGAATACTTAAATATGTTATCGTTTGACTTTCAATTCATTTGAAATGACATTTCATTGGCTTGATATGAGTCGGAGAATTTCGCGGCTTTCCTCGGATAAGACGAAGGTAATTGCTTCGATTTGAATCGAAGGAATTTATGACTCGAAACTGAAGGTTTTTTCGACTCCACTCAAGACTCGAGAAACATGATTTGTCCACATCCACAACTGTTTTCCAAGAAATGATATGTCACTTTTTCAATCTTTCAAACCTGTACCTAGTATCATGTTTTTAATAAACTATAGAAAGCTTTAAACTCTTTCAAAACAACAACAAGGAATGAAAGTTCTTGTGCATCTTGGTCGCAATTTGCGCCTGTTGCAGGTGTAAAAGAAATTACAAGCGGTTAAAAAAATAGAATTTGCAATTTCGACTAACGTAATTTACTTTCAGAAAACTATTCACATTCGCCCCTGCGAACTTGTATACTTCTACAACAGGCCCTTACGTGACGGCGGAGATTTTGCAGTGTCTTCTCCAAACTCAGCGATGCATTCATTTCCGTATTTGAAGATCACAGATTGGGTGCTGATAAAATTGCTGAGCTGAGATTGCCAACATGACACAGTGTCTTCCTCAGAAGAAGAACTGAAAAACAAATAATTGTATAATGCACAAAGCGGTATTGATTAACAGATACTCACAACCTGTCACTGCACTTTTAGTTAAGCGCTTGTTTCTGTGCGATGAGGCAGTTGAGACTTAAAATTACAGCCTAGGTTCTAAAATATATCGCAAAAGTCGATATTATTCAAACATACTCGTATTATGTGTTATAACCATAAAAATGTTTTCATACATGGCGTGCATAGATACTCTATTTGACTAAAAGATTTTAAAAGTTTTTATAAGACGAGAAGACTAAAGATTAAATACTAAAAAGATGTTTTGAAGACTAAAAAGATTTTTAAAGTTTTAATTTAAGATGAGAAAGTGCGGTATGTGGGAAATACGACACGTAAGAACAACACGTACGAAATTGCTGGTCGTAAACGCGCCAAAGCTTCTGTGCTGGCAAAGGCACATTTACAACAACTTGTGTACAGCAAACTTACCTAACCTGCATTGTAGAATTTTCGTGTCAGCAAAGGAAACGCACTTCGTGTTCGAAGGAAAATTAACGAATGACTTTTGCAAAGCGTGTTCTCTCTTTAATAGGGCGTTTTCTATTTTTTTGGCGCAACATCACAAAATACTGCTATTTTGAAAAATTGCACACGACCTACAAATCAGGTTTTCCTTAACTCTCTGGGCTACGGACCCCAATTTGTGAATCTGTTTTCTGTCACAGACCCCAATTTGTGAAATGCTCGGATTTTTGGGCATTTTGCCCAGATTTTCAGGGATTTCGTCCGAAATTTCGCGGATTTTACCCAGATTTTTAAGGATTTTTCCCGGATTTTCAGGCATTTTGTCCGGATTTAACAAATCAAAAGTTTTGGTGGTGCGTTTGCACCCCCGCCTCATACGCCATTGTGTCAAATAACAATACCCCTCGGCCTTGTCAAGTGTCGCGTTTAATTCGCAACGCGACAACAGTTGCATGTTGTCAAGCCTTGATTCATATTCAAAATTTCTCAAAAGAAACCTAATCACCGTGCCTTGCTCGGTCTGCCAAACCTTGATTCTTTTGAAACTTCCCGCAGTTATCATCCTTTTGAACTAAATTGACGGTCGTCACTTCGACAATGTCAGCGGCTTTGTTTGCGGTTCGCCATGCGTTACTACTTTTTGATTCCGCAGCTGTTGATCTTAGCTTATCTATTTTCTTTCCTGGTAATTTTTTAAGTGGGCTACTTTGGCAGACCAATATTCACCAGTGTCACGTCAAATTAAGATTTTTTTCTGTGGCTTGTTGATAGATTAGTCATTATTAAAAGAGGAAGCCTCGCAAAACGAAAAGTGCTCGGGATGAACATGACTTTAATTGAACAAATTTCGTAGTGAGCTGTCAGTAAATGATGGGTTAAATTGCGGCAGTGGCGTAGCTAAGGGGGGGCGGGGGGGCGGCCCGCCACTGGCGGCACTTTTATGGGGGCGGCACTTTGGGCTATGCTGTGGGCTATACACCTGCACAGGCTGTATTGGAATAAAAGTCGTTTTAATGCTGGGACACTACTCGCAGTTGAAGGCCGTTTTTTATTTTGAGCAATTTAAACTATGGCAATATAGTAATAATGTTGCGGATTTTCCTCAGAATTGCCGTTAGTGTTGCTACCTGTGAGAGGAGTTTTTTGAAACTAATACTGATCAAGAATTACTTAAGATCTAGTATGAGCACCTTGCCGTTGAGAAATCTTGCCATACTGTCCACAGAGCAACATTTGGCATATGAAATAAATTGTGATATTGCCAATGAATAATTTGCCAACAAAAAGGCAAGAAAAGTTACTGTGTAGAAAATTGTAGTTTTCATTTCAGAAATAAAGATGGTCCTAATTTTATACACTTTTTTGCTGTTTTTCCCTATATGTTGTTTTTGTTTTTTGTTAAACTGTTGCTTACGATGTTTGAGTTTTTTGATGTGTATTTAAAGCATACCATATTTGAGCATGTGAGAGTACTGTAATATTTCTGTAAAATGGTGCACAAACTAGTTAATATATATACAAGACTTTAAGAGCCAGTCTCTGTGCAATATGTGGTTTCATGGGCTTCGGGGGCGCCAAAGCTCAAGAGCCGCCCCGGGCAGCCCACACTCTAGCTACGCCACTGAATTACGGTCTCCAGATCGGAAGCAACCGGCAACTTTCGCAATACATTTTGTTCCGTCTAAGATGTCAGAAAAGCATACCATACGCCATTTTCTTCAAACCCTCAGGCAAGCACACGCTGCATGCCCAAGTGTGTCTATTCTCGGCTACGTCCTTAGCATGAGTGTGGTTAAACCAGCAAGAATTTTTCAATTCACGTTATAGAGTTTTGGCACTACTACTATAGGAACAAAACCCAAGAAGTGTATCTTTTTCTGACTGCATTTTTCTGAATTCATTCATGATTTGCTAAACCAGCAAAAAATCTGAAATCTGAAACACACAGCCTTGCTTTGAGCACATTGCAACATTGCAGTTGTCTGCGAAGTCAGTCAACCACCTGCTCCAAGGCTGAAATAATTGTAACTAACCTAGTTTAACACCACTTTTTTTCTTTTAGTCGAACTATAGCAAGCCTAAATCACATACCTACACAGCCACTGGTCAACATTCAAGTACCAGATGGAATCGAGGATTGTGAAGTCGATATTTGTTTGCCAGTCATAGTCGTTGGATGTGTTCACCAAATCGGGATCCAAACTGATCTGACGTACCAAATGAAATACGCTACGTAAGTGTGTAGAAAAAAGGTGTGAGAACCAATTGACTATATTTTGAATCAAAATCGGACCGGTGTTTGCTGTAAGGTTAAAATAAACCTATTTATCGGCAGTAAGAGGAAACAAATTTTGCTTGTTGAAATCTAGAAAATGTATCCACCGCAAAACAGCCACGTTTATTGTCGCTTATAACTTCGCGTTGTTAACATGCTTTGGCCCTAATCGTGCAGGAGCGTACCTTAGATACCTTGGCCTAACTGAGTAAAAGGATGCATCTTCTTTGCTAGGTAACATGCGCGAAAGGTAAGTTAACGACTCACAAAAAACGCATTTTTGAAGCGAAAGCTGCGTCGATTTCTCTTTTTCTCACAGAAATAGAGAATTGCGATTACAAGGTTTGAGGTTTGTTCAAATCATTGTAGCTGTTTGCTCCTCAAAAAGTTCGCAGAAATACCACAAGGACGAACCCATGTTTGATTTCAAGTTTTTTACCGCCTGAGCACAAACAAGCTTTGCACAACAGGCTGTTACTGATCGTAAAACATGTGACTGATGTTTGTCTCGCTGCTGCAGAAGCTGTTCCGCTCCTTTTTTACACAAAATACGAAAGTTCAATTTAACAAGTTTACTGCAACCACTGTCACAGCCCACGATGCTCTATTTTCGGAACCTAAATCACCAGGGTCAAAATGAGCGCAAGTAACACTTTTACTAGTTCGCAAAGTATGTTCAAGCAGTCACCTTGGTTGCCATACAAACAGCAAAAAATGTTCTCCACGGATCGCTTTTGGCAATTTCTGCATCTGTACTACGCTTTTTCCGTCCACCGAAACTAAACCAGTGACAACCTGATAATAACAAATCAGGATGGACAGTTTGCATCAAACCAGGAACATTAACTTCTGAATGGATATAAGATGACTAAAATATGGTCTCGATAGTCCACATACGTTGTAGTTTTTTAATCCAATATTTTGATAAGCACTAGAAAATATTTTGAAATAATTACTGTAAATATTTTACAGTCTTGCAAGCTGCATCCTGGGTAATATATTTTATGGAAGGTTTGGGATAAGCGTCCATTGAAACCAGGCGCGTAGCCAGAAATTTTGATGGGGGGCCAACAACAAAGTCTCAACATTTTAATATTGATTGCCCCTTGTTTTTAAAGCATCAACCATAAAAGAAGCATTTTTATGGTGCTTTTTCTCTGAATAATTGCGTTCAGATTTTAGCTGGCAAATTAAAAGTCCCTTTTCATTGAATTGACAAGTTTTGAAAGTTTGTTTTTTGCAAAGTTCCACTGTTCTACCTTGGGTGAACAACACCATATGCTGGTATAGCTTTCCTGCAAAAACGCGTTGTGAAAATATCTATGCTATAAGTGCAAAATCTGCAGTAGGCCTATGCTTTTTGTAGCCACTAATTCAGTTGAGCAAGAAGTCATCGTGGCCGCCATAACAGTTGCGCGTTTTATATTACACGCTTTTAACTGCACATACACCTGTTATACACCAACACACGTTCAGTCGAAGCCGAGTAGCAAATTTACTCTAGAACACCGACTTCCGTTCGGAAGTAGGCCTTCTGGAAAATTTGTGGCCGCAAAAGACGTGGATCTTGTCCTAATTTTGAGCAACTCGTTGACGTATGTAGCTGATACCGTAAATGCTAGTGTTCCTCAAAATGCGTTTAAAAAATATGTTGGTTTTATGTGGGTAAACGCTATGAAATGCCACTGCTGTAGCATTTTTGTACTCTTCTTGCAATAAGCTTACATCCCGAAAACGATTAGTTGTTTAGCTAGCTACTGTATGTAGAGTTAACAATATAATTCGCAAATGTGATAAAGACAATAGTGTAAATTGGGGAAAGCTACGCATGTCCAACAAACAAACTTGCTTATATTTGATCCACTGAGTCTCATTACAAAAATTGCGAAACTGACGCCACAATCAATTACCACCACGGCTGTGCACTAAAGATAATAATTACTTGTCGCCGCAGTTTAACACAATGGTTTGTTAGTTGATCTAGCCCAGTGTTTCCCAAAGTATGGGAGGAAACCTAAACAAAGGTGCCGAAGGGTCAAAATTTATTTATTTGTCTACAGACAAAGACAACCAGCGGTAACGTTGAAAACATACAACTCGTGTTTGGATCGCCTCGGCAGAACCTATGTTTTGACCCTTCGGCACCTTTGTTTGGGTCCCTACGCCACAGCTGTGGCGTAGGTACTTGCGAAAAGAGTAGATTTCTGACATTAAAAATGAACTTAGGATCTTACTGCACTGCCAAAAAACATGGATACAACCTTATTTTCCATGCGCTATTCAAAGCTTGGGTCGCGAGATCTTCACCAAACTCGGATTGGGGTTGCGCTCAAAAAACTTTGGGAACCGCTGATCTAGCCATTCTAGCGTAAGCAGTTGAATTTAGAAAGTAATAAATTAGTGTTTAAATTACAAAATATAATATATTGGAAAAAATCTGTTTAGTTTCATTTTGGTCACATGTGCTTTGTCGAGAAAATAGATTACAAACGGCACTTACAAAAAAGCATCTTCCTACTTCCGCTACATTTGCTACTAACTGTTCCGTTGCAGCAAAATGATTTCTAATTTTCTGTAGGACAGGGTGGCAATTGCATCAGATTAAAGTTGTAACACCTTAAGACTATGTACAGGTCGGACTCTGATTACTTGACAAAACCTTTTTTTACTCGCCGCCAAGATAATTTGAAATCATTAATGAAAATGTTAAGGCTCCACATAATTTTGATTGAACCGTCACAGGATATCATCACCAATAAATGTCTACAGTGAATAACATTGCTGCTAAACAGTGCCTATGGAATAATTGCGTAAGAAAAAGACATTGTAACTGGATTTTTCTTAGCCAAAATTTGAGCTTCAAGGCATGTAAAACGATATCACCGCCATAGACACGTACATAGTTTAAAACTGCAAAAACAAAAATCTACAAAGTTCCTTTAAAGTTACGGTTGCTGCTGCAATCACGAGTAAAAAACACACAATCTGTAGCATGCCAGATTTATTAGAGAGGAATTTTTGCGACGGTCTTGAAATGAAGTTCACATCACCATTCGGTGAGATAAAGCAAGCTGGTGCGTCAGAGACAGCTGCGAGAAGCGTTACTCCTTGTTTTTACTTGTCGTTAGATACAAGCTGGTATTTCATTATCACCTACTTCCACACGGAGCTTAAATCTCAGGTAAAGTTAAGACATGATGAGTTTTCCAGCATTTACACTGTACACAACGTTTGTCAGGTTCGATCAAAAGCTGAAGTGAGATAGGTTCCTTTCGCAGTTTCGTTAATTTGCACTGAAATATTTTGGCTTACACATCAAAAGCTTGATTAACTTCAAAAAATTTGATGCAACTTTCAGAATTGGGGGGCAATTGCCCGCATTTCACCCCCTGGCTACGCGCCTGATTGAAACCAGTGATTAGGCTATTTGCTAGCAATTGCATTTATGCTAATAGTAGGTTCTAACATTTGTTGAAGAACTTGTGATTGTTCAACTGGGTAAATGCTTGCCAGGAAATTTAAAAAATTTGCCTTTGTCAATTCAACATCTCTTACCACAATTCAGTGGCACTTGTAGAACACTATTCATTTGTTCACTTTTCCTCTTTATGATCAGGCCCGTAGCCACGGGGTTGGGGGAATTCGGGGACAATGAGCCCTCAAATTTTGTTGTGCCCAGAAAATTTATTTGTTAAACATATAATAAAAACAAGAAACTTTCCCCCTAAAAATGTATTTTTCCCCAAACCTTAGAACCTGGCTACGGGCCTACTTATGATGGGTCCAGAAGCGTAACAAGGTTATATGGCGCCCGTGGCAAGAAGCAAGCTTGGCGCCCCCATGTTCGAACCTAAGGTCTTTCGTAAGCAAATGTACTGTATTGAAAAAGTAATTGTGACATTGTTGGGATTTTTCGGCGCCCCCGCAGTCATTCTGCGCTCCCGTTGTGATTCGGCGCCCGGGGAATTGCGCTCCACTTGCCCCTCCTCGTTACGCCCCTGGATAAGTCTAGGACAGTTTGGCGACGCCGTTTCGTCGACGGGACGTTCCGGCGATTGTAGTCGAAAATGTTTTATACCAAAAAGTGTGTTTTTGAAATAAGTAGAGTTGCCCTATAACAGCATTTCAAGGGACCGGAGAAAAAGAGTCGCTAATGACGAACTGACCTTACAGCTGAACTGCAATAAATCGTTCCTAAATGGCGTTTTAGTTGAAGGCCAGAGCGTGGCAAGGGTTAAAAACAGGCCCGTAACCAGCTTGGGACACCAGGGGGCGAAGAGTTTTCTGAGAGAGTCCCAAATTTTTTAAATTATATCCGATAATTTTGAACTATGTCCAGTACATTCTTCCAGGGGTGCGAAAAATTTTCCAGGGGGGGGCTCGCCCTCTTTGTGGACCTCCTAGTTACGAGCCTGGTTAAAAGTGTTCTTTGATTAGGATAGCGACTTACTGTACATATCGTGTTTGCGCGAATACTCTGATAAGAAAAACACAAACAAGAATTTGAAATCACTGGCAGTTGTGTTTTCATGCAATATAGAGCATACAGTAGTACAGTACTGCATTACGTTATTGCAAAAGAATCACTGAGTCTCGTTTATGCTGTTCTTCTGCGGGGACCGACAAAATGCGTCGCTATGGGCGAAGTAACAATACAGCCGAAGTCGTTATAGCCGAACTCTAAAAGATGGGATTCTGCCGCGACAGAAGAAAAAGCGTCATTGCAGGCAAACTGTCGTTATAGCCGAAATCGTTGTAGGCGAATTCTACCGTGCTGCGAAGGTTAGATTAAAAAGGATGTTTGATTTCCCTAAAGCTAAAACCTAAACCTTAACCTTAAAGCTAAACCCAAATTTTTTTGAAAGAGCACATAAAAAGCGCTCCCATAAAAAGTGTCATGTCTTGTAACCGATTTATCGCCGAAATGCCCATCGCCGAACTATCCCATTCCGGCTTTCTGATAGCAGTCATTTAAAGTCCTGAGTGGTTACTTTCGATGGCTTAGCTTTGGTTGGTTGTTAAAAAGTGGGTAGTTTACGGAAAAACAGGAAAGGCTGTCAGAGTAACGCAGCTTTAAGGGCTGCGAAATGTCTAAGAGGCTACGGATTTCAGAAAGCTTTAGGCTTCTTTAACGTGGTGATGGTTACTTTACGCATTCATCAGTTTCAACACACGATGTGGTAGGACGTACGAGGATGCATAATTACCCCTGCAGCTTTCATGTATCCACGCTCGTGGTTAATGCGTACACAGTCTGTTTTTTATCATTTTCTTGTTTGTGTTATCGTAAATTTGCATTCCTCCAGTAAATTATGAATTGCTTTAAAGTATTACTTTGCGCTTAAACTTAATCATCTACACATGACATCAATATTTCTGAAATAAGCAAATTTTCGTTTTTCTCGCGTATACGGACCGCGCAATAATGCAAGCAGCAAGCTCGATATTGATGCATCAACTCGGTGCCTGAATGCTTAAAACCTTGGAATCGAAATTTCTCTATCCTTGCGATCTTCCCGACATCCTGGAAAGATTCCAAGCTGAAAACGTGCCCTGTCCTTACAATTGTACTCATTTATATGTGAATTTTTATCAGCCTATGGTCTACTAGTGTAGTCAACCTTGCAGCAAAACGATTCTTTTATGTTGCGCCAGTCATTGCGCTGTTTTCACGTGTTGACATATGTGGTTTTGGTACTGGCAGACAACAATAATAGACTCTAGACTGCTGTTGCTTTGTCGAAAAAACGGGAATAATTGAAAGAGTTCACCAACCTGATGCAAAGCAAACAAAGCATAGAATGAGAATCAGTTTCCTTACTTCCATTGTAAAGACAAATCTTGCCCACACAACTGCATGCGGCTTCTCTGCTTTGCAATAACTACAGCTAACGTAATCGTGCGACGGAAAATGATAAAATTGCTGCGGTGTTTACGGTTGTCATTATCAGCAATTTAAAGAACACTTTGATAAAATGAATGGATGCGGTCATACCAAAGCCGTCTTGCCTAGGGCTACCAGACCAGGTATTTTCGTAGTAGGTGTAATTGCCATGAAACGACAATTTATCGAACGACAGTTTATCGAACGACAATTTATCGAATGACAATTTATCGAACCGACAGTTTATCCAACCGACAGTCCATCGTACCGACTATTAATCGAACTGACAGTTTATCGAACCGAAACTTTATCGAATTATTTAAAGTTGCAAGTTGTGTGCAATTGCTCGAAGGAAGCTGCTTATAAATGACAGTGTTCTTCAGATGGCGCTCTCATGATAGTGTCGTCCTCGGCTGTGGATACACGGCTTTGACATTTAAGGTAGTCGTCACATCTTCGGTAAGCTACAACATTTTCGGTTTTGCCACTGACACACAAAAACCTTTCACAGCCACTTGCGTCTGCATTTCTCACTTGCAAAGAATTTCATTTTCAAACTACGTCACAATTCACTCACAACTGCTCACTTCACTACTGGTCTGACCTCTGGTTCTGAGGTCTGACCTATGGTTCTGAGGGTTCTGACTCTTATTAGAGGTGGCCATGGATTCGGAGTGCCGGAGTCGACTCCGGCAGGATTATGTTTTTTTTTCGGATCAGCAGCCGGAGTCAAAATTTTGTGAAAAACCGGACCCGGATCCGAAGTCACTTTTCAATTTCGGCAGTATAGCAGGAGTCTGTGTGGTCATTTCAAGTAAAAACATTGGTAAATTTCGGTTGGATCTATGGCAGCTGGAGTCTGAACAGGAGTCGGATTTTGAAATTTGAAAAATTTCCGGACCCGGATTCAAAAATTTTGGAACAGGAGCGGAGTCGGAGTAAGTGACTCCGGCCACCTCTTGCTCTGTTAGCTCCCAGTCGATACCAAAGGATAAAAAGTGCAAAGTCACTTGGAACAAATTAAATAGAGTGTGACGATTGCAGCTGTAGAATGCAGCGTGCAGACCACGCCCCAGGCATGGGGCACACTCGACATGAGCATGGGGCACACCTGACCGGTCAATAAAAAGTTGGGTTGCATGCATTGCATAATGTTCACATGATATCCCATGTCAAATAGGCACTTGCTGACAGCCTCTCCACTTTTTTCACATTCTAATTACCCACTGTCACTGCATGGCAAAACAAATTTGTATGATTACCAAATATTAAATGAAACCAATGCAGTATGCTGAAATCCATGCTTTACCATACAAATATAATGTGCCTCTAAGCACATAATAAACCGAAAATGCTCATAGATTAGAATTATTCTGTACTGCATTCCAGTGTAACCACTCAAGCTTTACCTTGTTTAGACTGACCTAGTGGTATGCTGTTGATTGTGCCCCATTTTTTTGTCAGATGTGCCCCATGCATATCTAAAAAATGAAATGAAGAAGTATCAACTCAACTTAAAAAGAATTTAAAATCTGGCGTTAACAAATACTGTTGCACTGCCCTGACCATAACGTCACAAAAACTCAGAACAGAAGATGTTGATTAACGTGGGCTAAACCCAAATCTAAATCCGATTTTATAAATTACTTTTGAGTATCAAAAATACAACTTTCTCTGTTACTCGTAACAACGGCGGCCTATCAAGGAAAAATTCACTGTAGTACTACGGCTGGAATGAGACTTAATCAACATGGAAACTTTAAAGTTCAATGTTTTCAATTTTTTTAATAAATAAAAAAAGACGACTGTTCCCCTAGTCCCACTGTCAGTTGCGTAGCTAGAGTGTGGGCTGCCCGGGACGGCCCTTGAGTTTGGTGCCCTCAAAGCCCATAAAAACATACACTGCACAGTGACTGGCTCTTAAAGCTTTGTATATGTATTAACTCGTTTGTGCACCATTATAATATTACAGTACTCTCACATGCTCAAATATGGTATACTTTAAATACACACAAAAAAAACTCAAACATTGTAACAGCTAAACAAAAAGCAAAAATGACATACATATAGGGAAAAATAGTAAAAAAAGAGTAAAAAATTAGGACCGTCTTTATGTCTGAAATGAAAACTATAATTTTTTACTCAGTATCTTTTCTTACCTTTTTGCATGCAAATTCTTCAATGACAATGTCCAAATTTGTATTCTCTGTCAATTGTTGCTCTACAAACAGTGTGACACATTGTTGGTAAGATTTTTCTTAACAAGTTTCTCATCATGTTTCAGTCGGTCCTGCCATGAGTCAGTGTTTGCGCTCAGGTGTTCCTCCTCTTTCGTTGATATATGTGAACTTAACGATGGTTTTGAGCATGTGATGAAATGATTAATGCATTTCATGACTTTAATCTTTTGTTCATATATTTGGAGCACAAGATCAAGGGAAATGTAGCAATGTCATTGAATTGAAAATTTAATTTCAAACTGTTTAACGCAGAAACGGGGCAGAATTGAAGCATGTATCTAAAAAGTGTTTCATATATGGTTCTAAGTTTTATTAAGGTAAATAAAAACAAGTTGTAACACGTGATTTTAAGCTCATGGCAGAAATTGCTGTTTTAGTGTTAAAACTTGCTTCATTGGCAGAACCAAAATTTTCGGCAAAAAATATACTGTCTTCCGAAAAATTTGAGAACCCCATGAAAATTGAAATTAACATAGTTGAAACAATTTGTAATTTTGGCCATAACGTTGTCAAAAAACGGCCAGTTTGGTCATTTTTTATCAGAATTTTTGCCATAAGCTACGGAAAATATCTGGCAACCCTGTCCCGTGCAACTAACTGGCCTATTTGGAATCTAAATGCAGCACGGTGATCTAACGATTTTCATGACGCATCAACATACTGAAGCAAGAAATCATTTTCCATACAAAAACGAGGAACCGTCACGGAACCCTTAGAACTCACGTAACCCCACTACATGTTTTGCGCAACACTAGGGTACCACGGAACCCCTTTTGAAGAATACTGAGCTAGATTATATTTCTCCACACACATGGAAATCCATTTTGACGAGCACAAATCCAACTGCACATTTATTAGATTTACACAGAAATGTTTTTTAGACCCAACAATACGCTTTTACTCGCAGATACAAAACTTGAGAGCACTTACAAAAGTTTAGAGCTCACCACAGCCACACGTTTGTCCACCATACTCCTAAGTTCTATGAGGTCATATAAGGACTACGATCAAACGTCAGTAACGACCCAACACTCGATCAATCAATCGTGTAGTGAATCAGTAAAATTTGACATCGAGTTGATAAGCGTGTTCAGGACCGAGTTGCAGCTTCATGTAAAAAAAAAACTATTGATACAACAATCCTGATACACGATTGTTTATTTTTTGGCTAAGATAACAATCCCTTAAATATACATGCCATAGTTTAAATTACTCAAAATCAAAAACGTCCTTCAACTGCGAGTAATGTCCCGGCATTAAAACCACTTTTATTTCAATACAGCCTTCGAAGTTTTATAGCCTACAGCATAGCCCATAGTGCTGCCCCCATAAAAGTGCCGCCAGGAGCGGACCGCCCCGCCCCCCTTTATCTACGCCACTGCCTACTGTGCCCCACCTTCCCCTATACCGTCGAGCGTGTAGTGCTGCTGTTCATGGAATCGAGCAGTTATTGGGCAGCACAGTGACAGATCCAGACCAGGCGTTTATGGGAGGCAGTCAAATAGTGGGGAAACATAAACGTCTTCACTTGTTTAAATACCCAAACCTATTTTTTTGGTCGAAATATGCGATCTTTCAGAGAGTAACCACAGATCATAAGCGTTTTATATCATTAATTTGAAGCGGATCTCAAAAGATGGGCCTCGTTTTCTCAAGCTACACATAGCTGAAAACACTGCTGGTATCCCAAACAATCTCTTATATCTACCAGAAGTATTTCAAATATATACCTAAAGCTGGTGTTTCAAACTCTAATTGCTCCGAGAGCCAAAACAGGACCTATGAAGTAACCCGAGGACCAAGGGCGCACGCAAGTGGGTTGGGGTTAAAACCCCCCCATGAGCTTGATATTTTACAAAAACGTTATCACCTTCGCAAGAAGATCAACTCTTTTCGCATACCTTTTGCTTGTTAATTTGTCAACTTAATGCAAATACCACGGAATAAATTTGCATGCAAATTTCAAGGAACATTGTAAATGGGCTAAAAAAGTAATAATTCGGTTTTGGTGGAAATGTGGGTTATCGTCTGCGTCCAGAAAGCATCTCACCACGTTTTGCAAAGCTTTCGTTCACTACGCATGTTTAAGATCGTGTTCCGCGATAGTTCACTTTATCTGAAACCATTGTCTTTATATTGTCTGCCAAGGACGTACGCAGGGGGGGTTGGGGTTAACCCCCACTTTCGTTTGATATGTTACAAAAACTTTATTACCTGCGAAAAAGATATTAATTGTTTTTGCACACTTTTTCCTTGTTAATTTGTCGTCTTAATGCAGATAACACGGAATGAATTTGCATGCAAATTTCAAGGAACATTGTAAATGGGCCAAAAAGTAATAGTTAGGTTTCAGTAGGAATCTGGGTTATCATCTGGGTACAAAAACCATCTCACCACTTTTTCCAGACCTTTCGTCCACTAGGCTATGCATGTTTAAGATTGCGTTCGGCGATAGTTCACTTCATACGAAAAATTGCATTTCTTTTGTCTGTTAAGGCTGATCAGCGCAAGTGCTGACCGCATTAGGCCCACCAGTTTCTGTAGCATGGTAGAACTGTTGCACGAGCTCAAAAACAGTAGTTGTTAACATAGAAGCATTCAGGCATTTATTGTGTCTCAACAGGAAAAAAAGAAAACTAAACGTTTGCTGGACGTCTACAAATAACAACAAAATCGAAAGTTTTCTTGCGTACTTTATGCGCATTCTCAATTTCTGTGTAGTTTAGCAAGATTCGATTTTTCAAATCGGGGTGTGCGCCAGTTGTCCACCCGTACTTACTCTATGTTCGACTGCTCGTATTCGACAAGACATTAGCGCAGCCTCATTTTTCCGTTGTAAATTGCTCTGACGAACTGATGAGTGTGTTGTGCCAAGGCCTCCCAGAAAACATCTCGGAGGTCCTGGTTGTATTCCCTGTTTTAACGCGCCGCTTGATATTTTGCAGTTACGAACTGCTGTATCGTAGCGTTGCGTGTATTTTCCTCCGATAGGCTAACTTGGGGCGCCAATAGTTTATAGTACAATGACACATAAAATAAGGAGAGTGGATGTATAGAAAAACGTGCATTTTATGTCAACAAACCTCGCCAAAACGTTGGCTTGGAAACAGGACTATGACATAAAATTGTGACGTCAGAAACAGCGCAAACCAAATACAAATGTCTACCCTATGCCAGTGAATGAAACCCCCCCATGAAAATTTTCTGCGTACGCCATTGCCGAGGACCGCATTATGACTGCCCGATGGCCGCATTATGACGTGACGCAACGATGGTGGTACCTGAAGCTTACTGGAAACAGCTTTTAGATTTTATTTCCTGCGGAAGGTATCATGAGTTATAGGCAAATCATTTTTGCGAACGATAGTGTTAAGAATGTGTCTGTAACCCTGTGATTCAGCCATCTACGCCGCTGTAAAACGTTCTGTTTTCATGGGCGTCCGCAGGGGGGGAAAACGGGCGTTTGCCCCCCCTGGAAATTGGAACTAAGAATCAAAAATTTCTAGAAAACCTGAAAGTAGCAGCTAAGTTCCGATTAAATTGATTTAATTGTTGCAATCACAGTTTATTTGCCCGTATGACACTGACACTGCGCAAGAGCTAGGTTCAGTGTTCTGGTGTCATGTAATAATGAGATTGCAGTTCACTCATGTCCGCTCCTTTGCCTGCAGAGGCAGGTTCCGAAACTTGCTAGCGGATTGTTCTACTGTTGGTATTTATTGCGTAACAATAACACGACAATAAATCCTCAAACGTTCACTTCATATTACGGTAGCACGCGTTTTGCGGCATGTGATCAGGGCTCCCATCAAGGCCGTCGCCAGCGGGCGGGCCAGTGGTGCCCGGCACCCCCATTTCACGTTTGGCCCCCCGGTTGCTGCATACTGTACATCCAATACTGTATTTTAAAAATGTGGCCACCCCTTCTGGTTTTGGCCCCTCTTTTTTGTTTTTGGCCCCCCTGCTGCTAAAACCTGGCGACGGGCCTGGCTCCCATGCGGGGTTTTTCGACCCAGATCTGCTTTTTTAGTCGAGCTGGTTGTCTAGGTTTAATTGTGAAAAAGCGCGTTAAATCTCCGTTTTATGAAGTGATAAATTCATGTGTTTAATAATATAATGATAACTTTATATTCAATTGTTAATGTTTGCACTGCAGAAGATAATTTGGAATAGGAACTATAATTAAATTAGCATGGTCTTCCGCTGGGGGAAAAACGGGCATTTCCCCGTGGAAAGTACGATTAAGGTCCAAAATTTTGTGGAAAACCTTAAGTCAGCAGCTTAATTCCGATTATTTGCAGAAAATTCTTGCAATGACAGTTTATTTGCCGGTATGACACTCACACTGCACAAGAGTGAGCTTCACAATTATGGTGTCAGGCAGTGATAAGCTTGCGGTTCACTCAAGCCCCTCCTTTACCTGCAGAGGCGGGTTGCGAAACTTGCGAACGGATTGTTTTACTGTTGGTCTTTGTTGTGTAGCAATAGCATGGCAACAAATCTTCAAAGGTTCACTTTATGTTGCGGCAGCAGGCGTTTTGTTGCACTGTTGAACGCACTTTTGGCAGGCAATGCATCGACACGTGACTGCTGATAGCGGTAAGCTACGTACATTTTTACTGTGCGAAAAAAGCACGAGTGAATCTGTAGCAGTGCTTCCACAGGTCTGAACAATCAATTGTTGGTGCGAGTGTGACCAAGGGCGGATCCAACGAAGTTATTATGGTTTATTGTTTCACATGACTCAGTCAACAAGCAGAAGCATATAAAAGTCATCGCATGCAGTAAACCAACCATTAGCGAACATTAGAGCAAATGGAAACACAATGGCACAATAGTTGATCAGTGTAAACAAAGAGGGGCGCTGTGTCATA
>JGI24158J21664_10003935_pt1 | contig 18910 bp, 14 predicted proteins | sample Ectturendosymbi3_FD_21664 | JGI IMG/M metagenome (IMG submission 21664)
GACCGGGATTGAATCAACTACCTACAGCAAGGATGGCCAGCCTGTGGCGCATTGGATGCTTAGAAGTGGCGCATTGAATCCTTTTGATGACATGAAAGTAAGCCACTCCTCATTAATTTCAGTGATTTTATTTTTCTTGCACGTCCTTTCTAGCAATGCTATATTTCTTTTAGATCAATCTGGCTTGAGAGTAGTTAAAAATATAAGTATAGTTTTCTTCGCGTGTGGGAATGTAGTCCAGCAAATAGCGTTGTGACGTTTTAACAACTCTTACAAAACAATAGTGGTCTATTGCGTTTGCCAGTCCCTTCTTGCCGTGATGGCGATATTGCACGCGATGTACCGAGTGCGGAGCTGGAGGAAGGTCGGTAGTTGAGCACTGTTGTTAAGCTTATTAGCCTGCCACGTATAAAGTGAGAAGATACGAAAATCAACGTATAAAAGTGAGAAGGTATGAAGATGTGTTCTTGCGTTTGTGTGCAGTGTGGACGAAACCGCTATATTCAGCTTGAAGCTTGTCAAAACGTTCGGAATATACTGTACTTGTTTGTAGGACCACTTCATACGAAGCTGACTCACGCGATTCCAGTTACTAGGTCTTGAGGAGGTTTTCGGTAGCCAGGGGCGGATCCAGCCAGTAAGGTTAGGGGGAGTAATATTTGGTAGTCAAGGCTCATTAACAGCTTCTCTACTATAAGAGAGGTGAAGCATACTTCACGACATTGCTGTGACAAACGACAATGTACGACAAAATGGCCGTATATCGCGAATATTGTGTTTCAAATTGTACAAAAGCCTGATGAATAAAGTTACTCTCTTAGGTTTCATGGGGCGATCGCCCAATCTCCCGCACCTGATGCCAGCCAAATTGTGCCCGGGAAAGTAACAATATGGTTTTTATAACAAACTACGATCAACTACGAAAGATGAAATCCCTTACTGCAGTTTTCCAATAACGGGTGTAATGGTTTGATATGCGTATCTTAGTTCAGTTGTGTGACGTTGTGGTGTCAGGCGTCTGCCCCAGCAGTGAGTCACCATGGCATTTGCCAGTTTAGAAACCTCGGTAGGAGTTACAAAAAGTTTAATGAGCAACACCCAAAGTGCCAAGAAACGCTTTTAGATCGCGACCCTGCATTATGATGATGTAGCAAAGCTGAAATACATTTTTCATAAACAAACGCTTTTCATGTTTTTGCAGTTAATTTGCCCTTCACAGTGAAAAAGAAAATGGGCAAAAGAAAAGCAGGAAGTGATAGCAAGCGTCAATCCAATGAACTGTGGGAGAATGAATTCTTATTCATTGCTACTCCTTCAGGAAAACCAATGTGCATAGTTTGTGAAAGCATTCTCTCCGATTACAGAAGTTATGATCCTAGCAGACACTACAAGAAACACCAAGCTGAAATAGAAGAAAAACAGAAGTTAGTGCTTGGCTCTGAGTTACCGAAAGAGTATGTGGTTAAGAAAAAAGAGGATATAACCAAGAGGCAAAGTTTGTTTGTAAAGAAAAGTTGTGATAATTTAGCAATGCTCGAAGTATCCCACGAAATTGCTTTCGTGTTGGCTAAAAAGCACAAGCCTTTCTCTGACGGTGAAGAAATTGTTAAGCCCTGTCTCCAAAAATTTGCACAACGTGTTGGTGATAAAAGTTTCGAAAGAAAAGTAAGTGAAGTCGCTTTGTCAAAGCAGACAATTACAAGACGCATCGAGGATCTTCCTCATGACGTATGTGAGCAAGTGAAAGACCGTGTGCATGCATGTTCTTTTTTTTCATTAGCCTTGGACGAATCTGCTGACATATGTGATGTGGCTCAGTTAGGCATTTTTGTAAGAGGAATTGATGATAATTTTAACGTCTTTGAAGAACTTATTGGCTTTGAGTCACTCCATAGAAAAACAAGAGGATCAGACATATTTGAGAGAGTAAAGTCGTGTCTAGAAAATCAGCAATTAGATTTAAGTAAACTTTTAAGTGTCTGTACTGACGGAGCACCGTCAATGATTGGTAAAGCTGCTGTGGCTGTAGCCTTGCTTGAAAGGATTTTAGGTCGCACTCTCCTAAAATATCATTGCATTATTCACCAAGAGTCTCTTTGTGGAAAAGTTTTGAATTTGCAGCATGTTACGATACCAGTTGTAAAATGTGTGAACAAAATTAGAGCAAGAGGATTAAACAGACGACAATTCAGAGAATATTGTGAAATGCTTGATGAGGAATATGGTGATCTCATCCTTCACTGTGAGGTGCGTTGGCTTTCTAGAGGACAAGTTCTAAAATGATTTTGGAAGATGAAACACATTGTGCGTGATTTTTTTGAAGAGAAAGATGAACTGCCCGAGGAAAGGGCCCTTTTTCGTAATGAGAACTGGTTGTTAGATTTAGCATTTTTAGTTGATATTACCAGCCGTCTCAATTACCTCAATTTGAAACTGCATGGCAAAGACAAACTGTTTCCTAGCTTCGTAAATGATGTCAGTGCCTTCAAGGTGAAGTTGAAACTGTTTATCTGTCAGTTAGAAAAAAAGCATTTGAGCCAATTGCCACATTAAAAGAACAAAGTGAATGTGTTGAAAATATTGTCAACTTTGCAAAATATATTGAAAAAAATCAAATTACTTCAAGAGGCCTTTGATAGTCGTTTCAATGATTTTTCTGAAGAAGAAGACCGCATGCTTGCATTTATAAATCCATTTTCACTTAGTGAATATAACATTCTAAAGAGGCCTAGTAATATGCAAATGAAACTTATTGAACTAAAATCAAATTCAGTATTGAAAATGAAATTTGATGAACTTTCCTCAGTCCCAAGTGCGTCGGAAATGATTGGTTTTTGGCGATCATTACCATGTGAACATTTTCCAGAAATGAGAAAATTTGCCCAGAGTTATGCCTGCCTCTTCGGAACTACGTACAGATGCGAGCAGTCATTTTCTTCTATGAAAATGATCAAAAGCAAACTGAGGTCGCGACTGTCCGATTCCAACTTGAAGAACTGTCTGTTGCTTTCAGTTACGAATTTAACTCCTAATATTACTGGTTTGGTGAAAGCAAAGCAGAGTCAAAAGTCATTTATGTTTATCTTGACTGTGTATAAAATTATTTTTATTTAAAACTGCCAATTGCGTTCATATATTAGTATTAGTCCTTTCTGAAACAATTAATTAAAATGATCAATGGAAATTAAAAAGTGTTGTGTGGGATCCTTTCCTCTACAACTGCTACATCTGTCATCATTATTAAATAAATTACGCAAGGCTTGTTTACAGGCCCATAACCAGCTTGGGACAACAGGAGGGGCGAAAAGTTTTTTGAGAGGGACCCACGTTTTTATATCTATGTCCAGTAGTTTCAAACTGTATCCAACACATTTTTCCAGGGGAGCGAAAAATTTGCCGCGCTCCCCTGGTTACGGGCCTGCTTTTTCATGTGTGTTATATAACATAAAGCATATATTTTTCAAATAAATATATGTTATTATAACTTCAAAATACGTCCACATTACCACACGTTTCGAAAGACTGAAAGGAGGTGAATGTTTGTGTGGCGCATCTGAATTAAGCGTGATAAAAATTGGCGCATGTAATCAAAAGGTTGGCCACCCCTGGCATAGCCTATAGACCTACAGTATGTTAAGCATTATTAGCAAACTAACCTACGTACTTCAAATTAAAACGATAACTGCAGCGTTTAATGTGAACGTGAACGGAAGCGTTTTCTTAAACTGTAAAAATTGCAATTTTTGTAAAATTCCAAAAAATAATGCATTTTTTGTAAAAATAATGTAAAATTCTACTTTTACATGTTGTATATCAATTTCTGAAGTGAACATTTTTCCGTACGACCTTATGGTATTTGCTTTTCTACGGTAGTATTGCCTATATGAACACTAGAGCACAAGTAATAATTTCTTGAGTGCTACATTCTCTTCAGTTTGCAACAAACATTTTCTAGCTCATCTGAACTCTTGAAAAATTTTCTCACTACATTCTGGACCACTAAGACTGGTTGAGAGATCTTAGTGGTCCCGGTTGATTCGCTGGCCCTTTCTTGAGCCAGTTATAGTCCGCTGACGAAATAATGTGTCTGTTCAATGCAGCTCGCGTGATTGTGAAAGGTTCGCTTGTCTCTGCAATGTCACAGTCGTCCTGTCCATTTCTACGATTTCCCTGCATTCTGCCTGCAATAGCTTACGGCAGTAGTTCAGACAACCCGACCTAAGCCAGTTACACGATTAATAGCCAAAATAAATGCTCATACAGATCATGTTTGGGACGACGGATGATGCTAATTATGACTAAACAAAGGAAGAGCGAAAACAGAGAGACAATGAGTGTTGTTAAGGCACAAGTAACAGTTTGCCCTTATATGAACTTCCCAGAAGGAACTGTCGTGGCAAGATTCACTGCTAGAGTCATAATAATTTGAGAAGTTCTTCGTTAGCTCTTTTCCCAGTTTCTGCAAACTAGCTTTTTTTGCAGCTACTGCAGATTATCTCTTTTCGCAGTTATTGCAAATTATTTGTTTTCAAAATACAGGCTCCAGGCACTGGTTTTGAAAATATCGGCTTGTTACCGCCCTCTGCTAAATTAGCAGTAAAATGCCGGCCATCTGACAATCCGACTGGCCGGCCGTCAAACCATCTGGTCTTATTTACTCCGGCATGCAATTAACAAGCGGCGCTCACAACAATGATTGACATGCCTAAGGTACAAATCCACCAACATCGCCTTTCTCCACAAAAGCTGCGTGACGTAATCACGAAAACGCTGTGGGGTTTTAGTAATTCGTGCGAGTTCGGCGTAACTCAGCCTGATTATTTAACACTCGAGGTCGCACCATATGTTGGCACCTGGCACGTTCGGTACATGAAGATCCCAAACACAAGAATCATACAGTGCGCAAAAAAGGTCGGTCACGACGGTAACAGTAACACCATCAACTTCTACTACATACGATCGAGGTGCAACCATTTTAATATTGTGCGGATGGGGGTTTGTTGCCCGGATGGTACATTCGTATCAGTTCACCAGGAATGAACTCCGGTAACGGCTTTGAAGTGCGATCATAGAAGCGTTTCATGCCATTGTACTTCTCTCACACCACGCATTTGGTACATTAAAAGTGACAAACTTAGGCAAACAAATTTTGATGAATACTTAGATAATTTTCTTATGAAGAAGGCGGGACAAAACCTTTTTAACTGTTGACTGTGTTGTGTTCAGCCTTACTTAATTCGATGTATGTAGCTTTTTATTTCTTTTTACGTATTTCAATAATGACAGCACAAGCGAAATTTAAACCAGTCCAGTCGCCACGGTAGGCATTGGTGAGCTCAGCCCTTCCAAATTTAAGTATGAAACACTATAAATCAATAAAGATTTTATCAAATTTTCAGAATGTCAAGTCCCTTGCGCAACTTTACATCTCCTATTCAAGACTTTCTGGTGACAGTTCTGGTTTTTAAACCTCACATCTTTTCACGCGAAGTTTTGTCGCGTTCGATTCTTGCCAGTCTGAAAAAGTAGGAAACACGCGAATCGTGAACCTAACAGTTACAATCACTTGGGTGCGTTTTACTTGACGTGTTTTGCTCCCGTGTGTGCGATTTTTACAGCCGTGGACCGTGGTAAGCGAGTTGCAACGTCGTCCTCACGTTGTGCTTTAAAGTCTTTATGCCGCCACACATACTATATAGGTGCAGTGTGTTTTTTTTTGTTTTTTTTTTAACACAAGAAGAAACCGATGTAGGCCATGTGTTTTGTCAAATATTTCAATTGTGGCGATTTCGGTTGGATTGCCTGTGGCAGTTAATAATCATGTTTTCGGCAGCCATGTGGGATTTCAACAATTCCGTGCAATTTAAGGCTTTTGCGTCGAAGGCAGCATCAAACGCAGTGATCGTGGGCACTCCAGTAATGATTTAGAATTTTTTTACTGACCGTGCTTTCAGTGCGCCATTTCGGCTTATTGCAAATTGATTAACGCTTTCCATTTTTTTCCTCGCAACAATGGGAGAGGGGGCGTCACAAGTGGATCAACCCAGGGCCTCGCATCAGTTAAATCCGGCCCTGGTAATAATGTTTTCATAACTGAACGATTGGATTGATTCTGGTTTCCTGCAATTTGTTTTGCATTTGTATTTCATTAAGAAATCTCTAAGTAATCGTTGTCAAATAATTAAATGACAATGACTTACCACCAAATTCCCATTGTTAAGCTGGTTCTAAAGATTTTAGTTGGAAACTACGAGTCTATTATGGGTATTTGCAGGACAATATTTATAATTCATTTGCACCATATGCAAATGCTGTTCATGTTGTGAATTAATATAAATTTTCGGAATGTCTAACCCCCCTGCACAAACATGAAGCCCCCAATGCAAGACTTTCTGGCGACGGTTCTGCCCAGGCCCGCAGACACGGGGGACATTCGGTGGCAGTTACCCCCAAATCTTGTATGTGCTCAGAAAATTTGTTTCAAACATATGATAAAAACAAAAATCTTTTCCTATTAGAAATGTATTTCCTCCCCCAAACCTTAAAACCTGGCTACGGGGCCCGAAAGGGCGACACAAAGCTAGGGAGGTCTGGGGACGTGCATCCCAGTTTACGTGCCTACTCTCGTTTCTGGGGAAAACCTCTGTTGTGTTTGTAGGTGCATGGTCCTCTTTGGGCTAAATACTTTCTGACTCATTACACCTGGCCATGCAGCAGGATTGTTTGTTAATCCAATAGTTCCGAACCTTTTTGAAATTTCGTGCTCGTAAGCCTCACCAGATGCGCTAGCCGACCAGCCTGGTCGATTTATTTATTCCCTCTTTGTCAGACTCAACATTTTTGAAATAACTTATTTTACTTCCCGTGCATAACGTTCCACTTTGATTATCTGGCATATCATCAGGCTGGCTGCCCATGTTGTCGCCATCTTCATTGTGGTAGGCTATAGCTCTTCTGGAGCTTTTTCTGTTTTGTGAGGTAGTTCTGTTAAATACTTGTCCAACCACCTTTCTCTATTCCTGCTTCCGCCTCTTTTGCTTTAGCTTTAGCCATCTTTGACTGCCAATTAAATATTTTCGGCCGAGGTCTGTTGGTCTTTAACTCATGGTATTTGGCTTAGTTACAGAAACAACGTATTCTTAACTAATAAGCCCAAGTTCGACCGTTAAAACCAAAACACAGTATAACACTTGATACACTTCACGCTTAGATAATGGTTACAGTGAAACCAGCTTAACCGAGAGCCGAAAAGCACAAACCGCTTATTAGAACATGTGTTCAATGCATCGGAAAAGTTAAAAAATTATTTTCACTTCTAGCACAAAGGAAAACTATAATTTGTTGACTAAATCTCAAAAACTAAGACATCAATCTGTGTGAGACTGATGCCATAATCCTTGTTTCGGTAGCACTTCATTATGCAACTCTCACCATAAGAACATCATGAGGAGGGCCTGCGAGAGGGGGGTACGAGAGATAGGCCTACATCGCACCCGGGCCCGAGAGGAACTGGGGCCCGCGGGGATGATGAAAGTACGCACGCTAAGTTTTTCTGTAATCAAACCGAAAATTACTAGTGTGCAAACTAGTTGCCAGTATCACAATTAATATATTTCTAATCCTTGGCATGGCAGCTTTTTCATATATATTCTAATTACTATAGAAACAAACTATACAAGTTTCAACGAGAAATCCAGAAGCTCGGGGGCACGACATCGGTCTTCGTACCCCCAGGTAAATTTTCTCTCGAAGGCCCTGATCATGAACCTTACTTCGCTTAAACGTAAAACCGTCACTCCTGTTGCTTTGCAAATGGCTTTACTGTTAATATTTCTTAAAGAAATTTTCTGTTAGATTTTAAGTAGTTTTTTGCGCGCCTGTAATAGTCATTCAGTTCGCAGAATTAAGACTAGGTTTATTTCAAATGTTTTCGTCAAACGCAGGTTGCCTCATTAGATCTATGCGAGAGGGAAATTAAATAAGACTGACTAGCAACACACATTTGCAATTAGGAACCGAACTTTCAGAAGACACGTAGTAGCCACTGTTGAAACAGCAATAACTATCCAACCGTATTGAACCGTAGTTTGTAGCAACTATTGAAACTTGACCTGCCAAATATGAAACGATTATATCCGCAGCAGAAAACAACTTCCTGCTTCAAACGTGCCCTCTCTGCCTTAATCAGCTGCTATTGAAAAAACTAGGCTATACATTACCGAAAAACAGAGATCATTGTTAAGATTAAAGAACGAATTATGATAATTATCATTGGCAACAGGCCCCACGCTTAAAAAAATTTGAGCTTCGCGCCTGCACTGCACAAACAGACTTCGATTGAAAGTGTAAGTTTGCGTAGGCTAGTGTTAGGCGTAGCGCGGGGACCCCTTTGGCGTGGGGCCCGATTGCAAGCGATCGGTCCAATCGGATAAAGCCTGGCCCTTGTCTCTAATTCTTGGCTGCTGCGAAAACTGCGAAAAGATTTCATTTGATCCATGGTTAAAAACTGTAAGTAGCATTTCAGTTTAATCGTTATGTACAGAATCATTGCTTTAAATCAGGCCTGCTGCACAGCTCAGAAAGCTCGAAGTGCCAAAATGATCAACATAAATTTTCTGCGGGCCGCAAAAGTCTACTCTATTTTATTTCGTTATTGATTTGGAAGATATTCTGGAACAATTAATTATTTGAAGAACAGGCTTTTGCAACATTTTCTCCAACCGAGAAAGCACTCGCGGGCCGCAAGAAAAGCTCCAAGGGGCCACATGCGGCCCGCGGTCCGTATGTTATGCAGGCCTGCTTCAAACGCACACAAACCTAAGCACAGCAAGACCTGAAACACTGTAACAGCAAGCAGTGGCGTACGCAGAAAATTTCCGAGGTGGGGGGCAAGTTTTGTCACAATCGTGTGACGTCACAAACCAACTTTAGGGGAAGTGCCGATGGCGCGACCATTCTAGGTGCCGATGGCACGACCAACTTGATTTTTATTTTATCTGGGCTCCATTTCAGTTGGTAAACTCTCGTCCCTTGTTTACTAATTAGACTGTCACCAAAATGATGAAATCTAACAGATATGTTGAAAATTTTAATTCGATGTGTCAACGTCGATGTGATAAGAAGTGTTGATATGGCCTTTCTTGGAGGTAAAAAAATGTAGAGAATATTGTTTGTGTCGTGACCGCGTCAATGCTGACGATCCATCTCTCGCTTCAACATTTATACATTTTGGGCTGCCAGCACCAGTGACTAATTTATATTAAATCCATCTTTGTCCAATCAGGTTTCCACTAGCTTTGATGAAGCGCATTGCCACAACAATCGAAGATCAGCTGACAATATCAACGAGTCTAAACGTGGAAAAAGTTGAAAAAGTGACAGACATTCGTAAATTGTAACTGCAAGCCGTCATTATGAACTGTAACAACACAAACAAGTAATTTAGTCATTTTTCCCCAGTGGAAAACAAGTATTAATTGCTGGTGGAAACCAACCCCGTAATCAGCTTGGACGCCAGGGGTGGCCAAGAGTTTTCTGAGAGTGGCAAAATTTTTTTAAAGTATGTGCAATAATTTTAAACTATGTCTAACACATTTTTATAGGTGGGGGGAGAAAAATTTTGCAGGGGGCTTCTCCTTACCTGGTTACGGGCCTGGTGGAAACGAGTCTTCTGTGAAACATCTTGGCCGCACACCAAGTCTGAGTGTACGAAGAAAAAATATCTAATTGGTGCTAGAACCATTGGCTGTTGCCATGATGAGTTTAGCGCTAGCTAAGCATGTGCGGTCAAGCTGGTTAATTAAAAACTGGCCATTTGGTACATCTGCAATCGACTTTTTTTCAATTCATAAAGACACCCGCCTTTCTACTCTGTCACATGCTTATTTCCAACACTTTTTTAAATGAAAGCGTCTGCGTGCAACAGTGGTTTTCAACCTGGTGTCGCGACCCCAGAGTGTTGTGAGCCATATTTGGAGGGGTCGAGAGTAGATATTTTATGTAAACAGCTATATCCGATTTGCCTTATTAGAGTTTTAGATGGGGGTCGTTGCGTTACTTTGGGTTGCTATGATGGGTCGCAGTACAAAAAAGGTTGAAAACCACCGGCGTGAAATGATGCGTTAGTTCTGAAAAAGGCGGGTGTGGTGTTGGAAGGCGGTTTTACCTTTAAATTTTGTAACTGCTCCGGTTTTTGATGCCGCTGATAAGCTGGTTGTGATGACGATTCCAAGAGCTTTCGTTTAAAAATCAAAGTGTGTGTTTTATTGTGGTAGAAATTGGCAGAATGTCGGCAATTTTTCTCTAAAGGTAGAATGAGAAAAGGTCATCCACATTTTTATCTACCACCAACATCATTGAAACCTATCAGTCTTTCTTTCTGATTTTGAACAAAAACACCTTTTCAACCAAAATTTCCACTTGTAATTGTTTAATTATACAACTCTCACTACACTGTCTGTCCTGATTTGTTTTCTTTGCCCTAAAAATTTACAAACACTCTCCTGACTCCACCGATGTTCACTAATTATGCTATGATATAAGAAGAGGAGGCTGTCGTCTTTTCAGATTCTTGTCTTGTACGCGTGTGGCTGGCCCTGCTCAGCATTTTCTCCAGCTCCTCTACCAACTAACGGCTTCATGACAAGGTCGTCACCAGATGGGTGCCGTTGTTTGCGGGCCTCCTATTTGCAGCTGGTTCTCCACGAATGGGTAAAGTTTGTTTTACACCGACTTTGCCTCCAAACAACCCTAACTTAACCACACGCCTGGTTGATGGCTCAGTGCGGTCGAACATATTGTACATGCTTGTGCAGTCGTCTTGGTCAAAAGTACGACACTCACCATAGCAGGATTTTTTCAAGGTTCCATCTTGGTGTTCTGTAACGAATGTGATGATCGCCTGCGATGCTTAGACTACTGGCTGATATTGTATCGATATTTTGACCGCCGCAGTTGGCGTATTGGCTTAACACGGGTTCTCTGGTTAAGATAACATTGTTACAGTTTTATTATCTGGACGTCCACGCACTCCGATTTTGGTGATACAGCTCTTTTTTTCAAACATTGCCATTTTTCCATCGTAACGATTTGATGTTTTTCTGCGGATTGCAGTTGGAATTCTTGCAATAATGGCTGTTTCATGAGTGTGTATTCGAACCGGAATATATTGAACTTAGCTGGCCAGGGTGTAAATTTGCTCTGCCGTACGTCACAAATTCAAACTTGGTTTCCGATGTTGGTACGACATTCAAAGAACCCAATGCCTGGCAAGATTTTGAAGTTCATACGTTGTGCCACCATCTTCAATTATCTGAACAAGACCTTTAAAGGAACGAAGAAGTATGACTCAACAACTCTCACTACATTGCTGCAACCTTTCAGGTTCGAACAAACAAAACAGGGACACTACATTTAGACAAATTGGAAAACAAATTTATCTTCCGTGGACCAGTCATTGATAAACCACTGTACTTCACTACTTACAACAGGGCCAATAAAAAATACATTTTAGGAAATGAGACATTAGAATTTATTGCCGGAAACAAATTGTCTTTCCTATAAAGCGAACCCTAAACGGTGTTAATAAACCACTGGTGTATCGCTCGCCAGCATTTGTTACCAAGAGTAACATACCTTGACATTGCCATGGACAACTTGAGGTATTTTGTTTTCCGAAACGAAAAGTTAATACCTCAGATAATTTTTTTAAGGTATATGAATTTCCTATCTATTGTAAAAGAAAGCTCGCTGAAGAAAGCGGAAACGACCTCACAGGTGTTCTCAAATTCGCGCAGCAACGCCCCAGTGTTGTAAGCTGATCGACTACCAGGTAAGTAATTAACACTGTCGGTCAGGTGACATTTTCCTCCCTTAAGACGACATCGGGGCTTGCGCTACAAAAGACTCTTTGTTCGTTGATAACCGGTCCACTGCGTTTTCGTTTACAAATGCAATAAGGAGCGTTGCGGATGGAGTATCTTGTATGCTCGTAGTCAAGGACACCTAACGCTCCATGATAAGACCACATGAAATATTGATTTTGCATCATTCGATACTCAATATTACCTGCAACTGTCTTGGGAAAGAACTCCCAGTTGCCAAGCGGTGACCTCATTCAGCTAGAAAAAATTCTTTCGGCCCTGTCTGTTGCGGCTCTAAGAGGCTTTGTTGAATGTACTTCATTTCGACGAGCCATTTGGAAAATGGGTTTAGAGTCTCAGTCGTCTTTTCGTAGACTTGAGGCAGCCTGTGAACAATGAGAACCTCTTCAGGAATCGAATATAAACGCATCTGCAGCCATGACAGTCACTCGCGAAAACGTTCAACGTTATTCGGTTCTGTACAAGACCGTGAACACCTAAAGATGTAATCGAGAATGCATGGCAAAATACATCGTTCACTTTTGTACAAATTTGAAAAGAAATGATTGTCTCTTGCTAGTATTCGCATTTGGATAAAAATCAAACGGAAAAGTTTAGACCATCTCAATCGATCGCAATTCAGCGGTATTCTTAAAAAGGTTTTACAACTGCAAGCCCATTAAGGTGGCAGTAGTGCGAGCGTTTTGCAGATGAAGTTGTTTTGAAATCCTAAGAATAAATCGGAGAATTTAATTGATGCTGCGAAAAGCATAAAAATGAATTTAATTGATGAAAAGAAGAGAAAAGAAAAAAATAGATAGGTTTTGTAAAACGATGTTGCTCGTTTGACTTACGACTTTGGAAGTTGTTGGAACCTTACTGGAGCAACAGGCAATACCAAAAGTAAAGAATCAAGGCCTGAAGCGCCCATGAGACAGAGTGTGTATGTAGCAGATGCAATGCGAACTTCATGCATATTTTGAAAATTATTATCAAACGAACATGCGCTAATGAGAAAAGACACTTATGTTAATGGAGCCCTGGTTTCTCTTTTCGCTGAAATATTTCGGTCATTTTTTGCTGAGACATTTTGGTCACCGAGACGTTTCGGTCATTTGTCTGACAGCTGTACCAAACTCGCCGTAACAGTACCCATTGGTCTATGTTTTCAGACATTCTGATCAAAATGGCTTAATTTTTTTCGGTCATTTCAAAAATGTTTCGGTCTGTGACCGAAAAAAATCAACATGGAGGTAAGGGGGATATAGCGCAGATCAGCATTCTTGACCTGTATAAGTTTGGTCTTCACCGTGAAATCATCAAAGATCAGTGAAAAAAGTTTTCCAAATTGAAAATTTAGAATCAACTTGGCATAAACTGATGATGCTCAACAATTAAAAACATTTTTGATTCAGAAAAAATTTCTTAGTGATAACAATTTTTTTTGGTCACCAGTTCTCAAAGCGATCTTTCTGATAAATATCTACGAAGATTATTTATTAAATTTTTTCAAGCGGTATTTACAGATCGGTTGAAATTACGAAAAGGAAATGCCATGGCCCTTACCTTTGCGTATGTAGTTACCAAGTGTCGGAAACGTCAACTTTTTAACTTGTCGCCTGTTACAATTAGAGTATGTGTCAAGAATAGACATTTTTGAGGAATGCAATCTTATCGTCATTTTATTCAAACGAAAAGTGAGCGTGTACGAAATTCTGTTGTTTGCTTGGCGCAGAATAATCTTAGCAAAGAAACCTCATCTTAAACTGCAGAATCAAAGATTCTATAAAAGTTGCAATCCAGCAAAACCCATGTATCACGCATTATGAAAATATTTCTGCGTAATATACAAACACGACTGATTTAATCACTTAATCATCTACATTCAGGTGCATGAGTTGCACCGAACGCCAGCTAATGCGCTAACATTTTGGAAATTTAGCAAAATCATTTTGCTCTGTAATGGTTACTTTTGAAATACACGTGCTGTGGAATAACTTCTTCTTAGACACACTGTACTGCGGTTTGAAGGCAGAAACATTTGCACAGCATCAAAAAACTCAACATGACCAATCATGCTATGGAACAGTTTTGTGTTTACAACCTTTTCATGAGGCATTTGGCTGAAGTAAAATGCGCATTTTATTGTCCTTCTGAAAATCATCAATTTGGTAGCAATCGGTTCCAATAAGACAGATTCTGAAACGGAGCAAGACTTGCTTGAGACGTTTTGCAGATTTTTCAAGAAAAAAGTGCCGATCATGTAAGATCAGCTGCAAATTTTGAAATAAAATTTTGGTTTGATTGATGTGTGATGGACACGCCTCGTGTAAATATGAACACATTTGTTCAAGTTAAGTTTAAGCAATTTTTTTTAGTATCTATGTTGTATTGTACTTGGCTGTAAGATTATACTATCTGATTTGAAATTTAAAAGAAAAGGCCTTTGGAAATGACCCTAAATCAGTTCTCTTTGCCTCCGATTGAAATTAATTATTCTAAACCGTATGCATGCAATTTTCTTTGCGTCTGCAACAGGGTGAAATTTTCACTCCGGCTTTTTTCTGCAGTTTCGGTTTAGTTTTTGTAACTTGAACAACATAAATATGTAGTCACCTGCAAAAGCGCATGAATTATTAAGCGAGGAAAAGAAGCGAGCATTTCAATTAAATGGAATGTTGCCAATGCACTTTAGTGAAAACAGATTAATCCTTCGGCATTACCGGATATAGCGCATGAACTCGATTTACTGATGTTTTAAAACAATTGTATTGCTTAGAAGAACGGATCAATACCGGACGTTTCAATTTATTAGCTTTAACTGCTGCTATTTTTGATTACGTTCAACTCATTTTAATTTGAACACGCTTTTTCTCTTAAATGAAGTTGGTGGAAACTGTAAACATGCAAGCATTCACCATGCTTATCGCGAAATATGAAGCGAAGAAAGCAGTTAAGCAGAAAGCTTCCTGGTTGCAACTATTTCCATAATTATTTCCCAGCATTTTCTTCGGCTCTTTTTAATAACAATGACAAGAAATTGAAATAGCGACGTCTAATCATATAATAAGCGAAAAAATGTGTTAATTTACCTAGAAAGGGGCTTAATTACAAATGGGGGGTAATGGAAACCACTTTCGCGCAGCTGTCGCGGTTGAAATTGTCTTTTGCATTTAACTAACGAATGTTGAGGTAAATTGCAAACATGCTTGGTTGCTGTCGTAGGCTGACGCGAAAGTCAATTTCAAAACAGGTGTTTCACTGGCGTAAAGACGATACCCGACAAAAATTCTGGCAAAAGACATTATCGAACTTATTAATAGTTAATGACCAAGACGATGAACGAAAACTTTGCAACACGTTTCACTAAAGATACGCATAAAAGACAAGGTGCTGATAATTTTGAAAAGGGTTGAATTTATTTTTCTTCTAAGAGGAGAGGGGGTTCTTTGTGATCAGAAAGCCGATACGCGCTCGCACCTGGAGCGAAAATGGTACCTTCCACTAGGCCAACCAGGCAGCCGCCTAGAGCGTAGCCTTGAGGGAGAGCAGAATCCACTTTTCCTTTGTTTTCATGTTCTGACTGAAAAAAATGTTGCATTCCGCATGAAAATTTATTACATGGATGACATTTTTCCAGTTGTTAAATGACCTTTTATTTCAGTGCGTTATGATTTACAGCATAACTAATGATTTATGGCAGAACTTGAAGTTGGTGCAGGAGCGCTTTGTGATGTCATAATCGTGTTTGAAATCGTAAGCGGTAACTGTGGTGATAAACAAGCTACAATTTCTAGTGCAAGTTTTAGTGTGATGTGTAACGGGGGTGTAAATGCTGAAGCTTGCCTAGGGCGTAGAACTCTTTCGGGTCGACCCTGATCGAGCCGATTTCGACTGCTCATTGCTAATAGGGAATTGGTGCTAAGGCCAAACAGATCCGTTGATTTGCTGAATCTCATAATAAAAAACATTAGAATTTTCTGAAATCTGAACTGAACAGGTACTTGATTTTGTATAAGGCTGGTAGTTACATGCATTTGCAAATCACAACTTATTTCTTGTAGCACAGCTTATTATTGCTGCTGAATTTTTTTCAGTTGAGCTAGTAAATGATTGTGCGAGCAACTGATGTAAGCACACATGGGCTGGGTTAACTGATCGTCTTTACGACCATCAAAATTGTCAGCCAATGCCTATGGCGTAGGCGTATTACAGTGTCCCGCAACACAGATGTCTCTTAGTCTTACCACTGGTTTTACGACTCATCTTGCGTTTACTACGCTCATTAATGTGAAAAGTAATAAACATACACAAAATACCTTTTGTATCACGGAAGCCTACAGAAAATTCATGAATGTTTGCGTGTGTATGTTTTGGAACAACACTAATAATATGCACTAAATTATATTTGAAGGTAACTACACGCGGAGCCGTATCAGCTGCCCTCCATACCCCTCAATTAGGGGGGGCACAATTTAGTCTTGTCACCACTCAGCCCCCAAAACAAAGCTTCAACCCCCCAAATTGAAATATGAAATCAGTGATGTTTTTATCAATCCGCATTGTATTCTATTATGTCCTGTAATTTATAGTCAGAGCAGTACTAGCCCCTGTTACCTAGAATAACATCGCCTGATCATTTTGATACGTTTGAGGTAATAAACGTACTTGAGGCTTGAGCGTAAAGGGTCAGCATGCATTGCTTGGAGTGTTGAACGAGAAGTTAGCCTACATTAGTGATGGATCGCAAGAACCTTTTCTTGGAGTTTCATTAAATCCCGAGAAGCGGTTGTTGGCTTAAGTAAAGGGTTCCCAATTTTTCCCCATGCACACCTTTAACTGATAACTTATATTGGAAAACCTCTCATAGAGATGTTATTAACTTTTTATAGTGAAAAATAAGGCTAAAATTTGTGAAAACAACTAAAATCAATAATTTCCCTTGCTATACTGTACCAGTTGGCAACACAAAGATCAACCTTTGCACTTAAATCGGGCCAATCAGCATTGTTTGCCTCTGGAGACTGTGATAATGAGAGAACCTGTCGTTAGTGAGTCCTGAAGTGAAAGAACCTGTTCTTAAAAAATTCGAATCCCACCACTGGCCTACATGCCCAGTTGCATACGTCCAGAAGTCAGACTTTCACTTGATCAACGTGTTTTGCATAGTCATTGTTGTGAAAAAATGTATTATGGCTACCCCAAGTAGTCTTCTCGTATTGTATTTTGTACCGCACAGAAGCAAGATGCCTTTGCTGCTTAAGACCAAAGTTACACATTTGCGCAGCCTGCTGTTCAGACAGTCAAATGGAGCTAATAGTGTAGTTAGAAGAGTCTATTTAGCAATCGCTGCTAAACTTGTCCCAAAACAGAGTAGTGCAGTTAGTGGATTATGGATATTAACCGTTGCGTCCACGTGGGCCTTAGCATATATTTGGTAGCATTTATAGCCTATTTGAGATACAAAATGTTATTAATCCCAAACATATGACATGCACCAGGAGATTATCACGTCTAGGCATCAGCAAGGCTTATGCATGCGGATTTCGGCCAGTGAAAAGCCCAATCATCCCAGCGCACTACTTTGACCGTCTTCATGCTTGCTCCTTCGGTAACAGTGTTTTCATAATTGAACGATAGGCTTGATCAGACCCGTAACCAGCTTGGGACACCAAGGGGGAGAAGAGTTTTCTGAGAGGGGCCCAGATTTTTTAAACTGAATCCAATAGTTTTAAACTATATCCAACACAATTTTCCAGGGGGGAAAGGCCCCCTGCGGCCCTAATTATGGCCTGGGCTTGATTCTGACTTTCTGCAAATTTTTTTTACATTTGCATTTCAATGCGACATCTCTAAATAATCGCCGTCGATTAAAAAAACATTGAAACATCTCCAATATTGAAATTGTATGACAAAGACTTTACGACTCAATTCCTTTTGTTAAGCTCGTTCAAAAATGTTTAGTGGCAAACTGCGAGCCTATTTGCGGGAAAATATTTAATAATTTATATTTATTCACACAATTTGCAAATGCTGTGTTATGAATTAAACATAAATTTTCAGAATGTCTAGCACCACGCACAAATATGAAGCCCCCAATGAAAGACTTTCTGGCGACTGTTCCGCCGAAATTGTGTCTGCAAGTGGAACTAAAAAATAGTGAAACAGGAAAAAATAAAATATTAGGATATTTTGTTGTGAAGGCCATTCGAACTCAAGATGTACTATAACATCGGAAATCTTTCTTTTAGAAATTACCATTAAGGGGGCCACTGTAAGCACTTTTGGGGGGACAGAGTTGGGCTGGTACGGCACTGACTACACGGAGTTTTTTGTTTTTTACACTCTCCCAGAGTTTGATTTTATGTATACCACATATTTTGTACATCTTTCATAGTCTATACAAGTCAGCACGTAAGCACTTTATATACATTTTGTTTTTGCGTAAACTTTAAAAATTTAGAATTATTTTATTGGCGCAAATGTAATGCAAGCCTTGGACTGAATAAATCGAACAGCTTGAGATTTCCTTACCGCAGTTCGGTTTCCTTACCGAACTGATAACTACTCTTGTAAATGTTACTGACATCAATGGTTGACTGTGATAATTGCACCTGAAGGTGTCATCCGTCATTTCTGGAGTTGATTAAAGCATAACCTGTCGTGCTCTTTGCTTACTTCCTTGCATCCCTATATGATTGTGTGTTTGTAATACAATCGTCATAAAGTCTGTTCAATATTGTTCTACTAAACTACTTCTTGCTTGATCGTTGCCTAGGTGTGTTATTGCGAAGAGTAAGTTGTCTTTAAGGAAGAAATCACTTTTCCACTGCCAGGATGTCAGACAACGGTTTCACAAAAACTGAAAACGCATTGATCATGCTCGCTGAAACCTTTTACGAGTGAGTATGACTGAGAATTGTGACTAACGCGCGTTTTTACAACATCGCTTGTGGTTTGTGATGGCCGGGAAGGCGTCATGCTAGCGGATCTCACCTTTGGTTCGAGCGATGAACCTTAGGCCAGGGGCGGATCTAGGGGGGGGGGGG
>JGI24158J21664_10003937_pt1 | contig 18907 bp, 17 predicted proteins | sample Ectturendosymbi3_FD_21664 | JGI IMG/M metagenome (IMG submission 21664)
AACAGTTTTGTAGCAACTAACGCAACACTCAATGAAAATCGTGGTACACAGCAAGAATTCTCAGTTTCAACAAAAGTTTTATAAGAAATTGTACCGATTCATCACTTTTGATCTAGCCACTGGCGGTGGGTGGCTGTTTGTCGCTTATACGGAAACTTCGAAAAAGCGTGCCTCTTGTGTTTTTGCGTTTTATTCAACTGTTGAATAAACAAAGATCGCATTTTACTTAAGGTTTCCGAGCGGAGCGCTCACTATCTGTTTTTCACTGGCGTGTGTCGTCTTTATTTGCCTTTTTTCTTCCTCATTGCTTTTGCAAAAGATAGCTAGTTTTTTGCTCTCTCCGCCGGGTCTAAAACCAAGACCTGGTAAATTGTAATTTGGCCTTCTAACCAGTTGCACGGTGTGGGGAAGTGCTACAGGGACTAGTATCCAGGACGCAAAACGAACACAGTCAAATCATGTACAAAATCAGTTGTGACGCTGCAAGACCACTGTAGTTATTATTGTACCCTTGCCCCCTTGCCCCCCTCGTTACGCACCTGGGTAAAAGAGTTCAGTGATTTTGCTTGACATAAAGAGTAAGCGTGCACTTTGTGCGAGCGGAGAACGAGACTGGCAGAGAGGTCAGGAGTTTTGAAAAAAATGAATTTAGCTATAGGTATACGATTGCAAATTTAGTTAGGCAATGACATCCAAAGGTTGGAAAGCTGCGTTAAGTTGGGAGACTTGCAGAAGATTTAGAGAAGAGTGGTTGATAGAGTTTGCGTGGCTTTCAAAGTAGGATTCTGCTGCCGCTGTGTAGCCATGACCAGTAACCCGCATTACATTTTAAGTTTTTTTGTTGCAGATAAATTCGGTACGTTTTTAGACTAGATTTGGTATATCTGCTGCAAGAAGAGTTGGCAACCCTGATTCAGGTGGTTTCCTCTTGAAACGACTGGATTTTGAACAGTTCGTGTAGGTTTTTAACTGAAGACTGTTGACACTATTCTGCAAGTTGTTTAGGTTGCAGGGATTGGCATTTCAGTAGTGTTAAGCAACTTATAGGTAGTGAAGGCTTGAGGAAACGATGACACAAAAAAGCGTGATATTAACCAAATTGAAAAAAAGTCATCTCAGAAAACATTTTAAATGAGCTTGTTAATTCCGCATGAACATATTACTTCGTCTTATAGTTACATTCGTCTGTCGAAAGATATCACGACAGTGTGTTACTTTAGTCTACAGACCTTCAGAGACGCTTTAGAATGAGCAAAACCACCTGGAATTGAACACATTAATAATTTACTTTCACAAGATGGATATCAAGACACTGACAAATTTTTATTGATCAGTTTCCTCTGCAGCTGGCAGCTGCTGCAGTCGACGTTTTAAACTTCATCCATGAAGCAAAAACGGAACAACCTCAAGGTGTCGCTGTCTCCACGACATTGTCAGGTGGTTTTGCTGTCGAATGCCAAAGTTTCTAACCTCTAAATCAGGGCTACTCAATCATTTTAAGAAAGGGTCCAGTTACAAATGTCAAAATTTTTCGAGGTCCTGTCACTCCCATAAAATTATGCAAATGGGACAGGCCTTCGATCTTTCTAACAAAAAAAACATATGAGAATTTAATACGGTTATAATTAGATATACACAATCCGGTAAATGGACACCGATAATTGTCAGCGTTTTTCATAGTTTTGCTGGTGGGAGCAATGGCTTTTTGTGCTTCTTGACAGTTACCTAAATTTTTGTTCCAAGGTAGAGACAGCGAGAAGAAGGTAGTGGTGAAGGTTTTTATTCGTCACACAGATGCGAAACGTATTCTTTATGAACTTCTTTTTTGAAAGCGCGGACTGCCCGCAGTCAGTGGCGTAACCAGATGTTTGAGCTAGTAGAGAAAACGTAGCTGAAAGTGGTCCACTGGCCACTGCACTGACCGTAGGGGGTCGCTAGCAACACTCAGAAAAAAACTGAGAAATGATGGCGAATCCAAATGTGGATGGCTATACTAAAACCCTAAATCACCAAAAAATGCTCGAAAAACGCAAAAAAATTACTGAAAACCAAAACAATACCAAAACCGCATTATAAGCTAAGTGGGGGTCCGAGTTTTACATTTACTATTGCTTGCAGGAGGGAGCAATTCACCCCTCCGGCAGCAGCAGGTAGACCCAAACACAGTGAGAATTTCCACTGACAATTTGCGAGGAGTGGAAAAAATTTTGGAGATACCTTCCTTTGACAAGACGTTTTCAGGTGTGCCATTAAAAAATATTTCTTTCACTGCTGCGTTCTATTAGAATTCAATTAATGCCAGTTAAATTTTGGCTGCGTCCACACTTGTGGTGTCAAGCTGCTGGAGCTCCGCTCCAACACCTTCATCAGTGAATGATGGCTCGTTGCCAAAAATGTAAGCGAAGATGCCCAACAGAGCTTCCGCACCTACAAAAATTTCCATCGCATCTCTGGTCCCCACATGTGCATGCGTCTTTTGCTTCAGTTGAGAATTCGGTAATGTCTGTCACTAAAAATGGTTTTGAGGAAAGAGCAACAACTGTTTTTGTCAAGAAAAGACGCCAAACTGTTCGGCAATGTTGCTAATCAACTTTTCAATAAATTGAATATATCTGGAATCTGCTCGCTTTTATTTTCCCCAAATGCCTCGGAAAATGACTAAGTTCGTTTTGAATGACTTGCTTGAAGAAATAAAATTTTTTCTGAAAAGGGCGAGTAGTAGCGATCAAATCAGAAGTAGTATGTTTTTCTCCTTGCAGTTTTACATTCAAGTCGCTGAGGTGTTAACACTATGTCAGCCAAAAATCCAACAGTTTCCCTTTATTTATCATTTCCTAAAAAAGCTGAAAATACCTTAGCTTTTCTGCACATTTTGTTGACTTCCCGCAAAAAAACAAAAATGTTTTGCCTGTGGACCAAAATCTTTGCAAAACTCTTCCCTTACTCAAGCACCTTTCATAATTGTGTGCAAGTAAATTTGTATAATTGCATTGTTTTCGACAAGAAAAGGTTTCATCGCTATTTTCAAGCCTTGAATCCACTATTTTCACCAGGATGGACATTGTAGTGACGAGCTATTGTTGAACAATGATGACGAAACAATTACTTTGAACCAGATAAACATAACAAGCCCAACTCAGGTGTGCGCTGCAATATAGCTGAACAACAGCTTGATCGACAATCACTTTTCTGCTGGCGAGGAGTTAATGCTTCAGAAATACGGCCAAAAGCGCAAGATTTTGGGATAAAAACTTCTGGGTAAAGAATACACCTTTGAGAGGCTGACGCGGTCCGGCCGTCACCATCCAGAGGTCCGGATTCGGACCGCGGTCCGCCATTTGAGTAACTCTGCTCTAAATGAAGCAAGACAAACGGGGGCGTGCAGACTGCAGAAGGGGGGTACGAATGGNGCGACAGTCCCGGGCATCAAAGGCAGGGGCANCAAAAGAGTGAAATTACAAAATTTACATTTTGTTAAAATGCTGCAACTAGATGCTTCTTCATATTGTGAGGNTACTAACACATGCTGCATGGATTTGATGGGAACTTGACTGAGGAAGCATGGAACTGTATGTTAAATGACCCGAGAGAGAGATAATGCCATAAATATCTTAAGGCCTGAACCCTATCTCTCTTCCCCCTTTGTAGGCTGGCCGATTCCTGCTAGTCTGCATCAAACTGCAGGGTTGAGAAATTCCAGATCCAATTTTTTATAGAAAAAATAGACAACTCTATCTCATAGCATGCCTCACAAGTACTATATTTTGGTGGGCCTATCTGGTGCTTGTTATGTGCATGCACAAACGTAATATCTAATTCCTCAATGCATAGCCATTACTGGAAGAATTTTGCTTATAAACATATGCCTCAGGCCCACAGAATAAAACAAATTATTAAAGAAAAGCACATTAAAAAATGCTCTTTGCGATTTTTTACTTTAGTTTTTCGAAACTTGTTGTTTTGTCAACACTAGGTTTTACGTGCAGTATTCACCTGTATTATTTCTCACATTCCTCAATACTAGAAATTAGTAAGGGGTATACAATCAATACTAAACTCAGAATTCAACTGCTTACAGCTTTTGTTTTGGTTGAACACTGCTACTAATATACGGTGAAATGCAAAAATTTATGTAAACTAGATGCCGTCTATCTTCAGCTGAAATATAATGCACACAATAATACTTTCGCCACAAGTAAAAGTTGTTGTCAAGTAACTAATTTGATCTCCACAAAGGCGACAAAGTTGAAATCAATCACCAAATTTTAAAAATAGGAAACTGATTTCAGTGAAATGTGCAAGCACTGCTTGCAGGTGAAAAGTTGAAAGGCTAAGGCAAGAGCTGAGAAAGCAAGCAAACTCAAGACGAAAACGAATAATTGAAAACACAAGTTGCGGTAAGTAAAAACTGGAAAATATACCGTTCCCAAATCATTGCACTAAAACAGGATAACTAACTGACACCAATTACTGAGCTACAAACCCAAAATGATGGAATCATGCCACGATGACTAGCAACAGAGCGTTGGTAGAATGCATAAGCGTTCGTGGGGATGGTAGTCGTAGTCTCTAAGTAGCGCCTTCTAAATTAAATTCTAAACGTTTTGAAGTGAGGTATCAATATAACATGAATGGGTGGTCAAGAAGGTCAAACAAGTGGGCAAAGCAGAATGGAAAACATCAATAAAAATCGCGAAGGGGCATAGAGTTGTTTCACACAAGGGGGGATCATGCTTTGAATAAATTTGTGCGTTAAGCTTAGTCAAGCAATTATCTTTACAGGTATCCATACTGGGTTGTTATATAAAAGTAACAGTGTAAGATTCATAGTCATAGATGGGTAATGTATTAGGATGTCATTGCCATGGAACACTGAACAGTGCTGCCATAAGGCCATTTGGTCGCTGCCATCCTTATTATCTGGTTTATTCCAAGTACCTCGGTGCGATGACCATCTCTTGGGAAAATTGTTTAGCCTACTGTTTGGTCAAGACACTGTTGATGGCATATCACACAAGTTACCACATAAATACAAGTNTCTTATTTTCACATGTCATGTTTTGGTTCAGTGGGAAAGTTATATTTTTGTTAGTATTTACGAAGCAATTGGGACCATGGATTTGNTATATTTTCCATAACAACCAAAAAGTGCACCGTGCGCACAAGGGCCTGACACACCTTCGGTTTGTTTTTTTGTTTTACTTAAAGCAAGGTAGTGGTACTTGGTAGTTGGTTAGTTTTTGTCCAGTTGTGGCAAGTATTTCGTAAGTGATATTTACCTTCGCATTTAGGTTCTTTTCTTTGCGTAAGAGTTAGTAGGTGGAGGAATGATGCAGCCCAAACCATGTGGATCATCTTTTTGCCACATTCTGAGGGCGCAGTTTTTCTTCCTTATTTGATGTCACTGCTAACATGTCAGTTGTCATGTCCAAAGGAAAGTTTGAGTGGATCGCCTTTTCTTAAAGTCGATATTTAAGTTGTTTCTTTGGTTGAGTCTCCTCAACCTTATTGCTTCTCCGAATAAGATTGACTTCAATGACGTGTTTGAGTGGTGTGATTTACCGTTAATGAACCGTGACTTCCTTCCGCTGTAGGTTGTACTTAAGTTGGATGCACACGGCATGCGTCCTGTGCGTAGGCGTAGCCAGGGGGGCTCCAAAGGGGCCACGTCCCCTCACATTTTTAGAAAATATAGACATTTTGTTCTTTGAACGCGTTTTTCTCAACAAAATAGTATTATTCGCCTACAATCAAACATTTTGGCTCCCCCCAAAATTTTGGGCTGGCTACGCCACTGGTCCTGTGCGTTTTTTGGGCGCATGTGGCTGATTTCGTGACGTCACGTCATTTTCTGATGCGTCTGGTATGGTCTGCGTTCGAGTAAAAGTGAGTCAAAGCAGTGAGTCTGATGCGTCAATATAGAAACAGGTTCTGCTCGAACGCAGACCATACCAGGCGCATCAGAAAAGGACGTAACGTCACGAAATCAGACGCATGCGCTCAAAAAACGCACAGGACGCATTCCGTGTGCATACAGCTTAAATCTTTAGTGACAAATCCAAAATCATCTTCAGTAGTTATGCAATGATTAACATCCAGGAACTCCACTTCGCCGGTTTGTTCAATTGTGCAGGCTTAGCGAAAAGTTAGCTCCAAGCCACTGTAGGCAAATGCTGAAGTTAGCATCTGTCGAATATGTTCCTTTGAAACTTCTGATGCAGTTATCCAAACTATGTCATCAATCAATTTACGGAAAAGTTCTGCCTCACTTCGCACACCAACAATCGGTTGCAGTATGTAATGCGCAGCAATGTTTGCAATCAAACAGAGTGATTGTCACTGGTTATGCTGTGGTTCCATTTTCCGTCATATAATTGGTCGCCGTATTGGATGACAACGTGGTTGAAGGAAATTTTGTTCCGTTCAACAATGATTTTTCGGGCCTTGGTGTTGAAGATGGAATGCCTCTCCAAGGCACATTCAAGAGCTTCAGTCACAGTGTCTCTGCGCAAGCTTGGGGAAAATGTTTTCACATCTGCCACCACAATGTAAGACGCGGGTTCTTCGTTTTTCAGTTCCTATGGTTTTAAATCAGGTGGTCTTTCCAGTCAGTGGCGTAACGAAGGGGGGGAAAGGAGGGCATAGTTCACCGGGCGCCGAATCACTGTGGGGCGCCAAATGATTGCGGGGGCGGCGAAAAGTCCCAACCATGTCACAAGTACTTTCTTCAACACAGTGCATTTGCTTCCGAATGATCTGGCGCCAAACTTGCTTCTTGTCCCGGGGGGCCATCTGACCTCGTTACGTCCCTGTTTCCAGTTGAGCAGGTCTCTCGTATATTGACGGCTATTTTGAAAAAACTCGTGTGGGCTGTTTTTACAAAAGTTTTCGCTAATAGGTTTCAGTATAAATTCTAAAAATGCGGTAATGCGTGAGGTGCGCATTGTTCCGAGCAGCTTGTAACAAGCGTACCGGTATGTTTTTGATGTCAAAGTTCAACTCTCCAGGGTTAATAAACTCTCGGGGTTAATTTGGGGTCTTCAAAAGCGGGTGAACGCATTGCATCAAATACATTTTGCTGGTGCACCGGTGATCTTGCGGTATACGAGTTCCGTTTCCAAACTGTTACAGTTATTTGATCGTTATTATAGCAGTTGATTTTACCATGAAAAGGAATCCACAAAGTTGATGAAAAGAAAAAAATGTTTTTATTTATTTCGAAATTAAAAGGCACGTGTTAAACTTCGGAGCTACCTGGGGAGTAGGTTCAGAAAAAGATTTATCTACTAATTTCGCAAATTTAAAAGTTAATTTAGAAAAACATGCAGCACATCTTCACATTTAAGTCGTGAATAATAGGCAACATAGATGTAGCAGCAGGCAAATCTTTGAGGGTGCGAAGGATTTTTGCCCGAATTTTCCCAAACTTGCCCAAAAAGTTTTTGTTCGGCCTTTGCCTACAAATTTTCTTCCACAAAGATCATGAAGATATTTTTTTTGGTATGACCTCCAAAAAAAAGATCTTCATGTGTTTTTCTGCAAACGTTGGTCGCCATTTTTTGAAATGACACAACGTTAGGGGCCATTTTTGCCCAGGTTTTCGGTATTTTGCCCAGATTTTCAGGAATTTTGCCCGGATTTTCAGGGATTTTACTCGGATTTTCGACAAAGTAAATTTTGGGGATGCGCTTGCACTCCCGCCTCCTACACCACTAACAGGCACAATTTTATAAAATGTGGTACCGTGTGAAATAAGAGAGCAGTTTGAAGTGGGTTTTCGCAATAAGTGTTTCTAAAGTGATTCTCGAAAACTGCTCTAAACAACTGCAATCTAAACTGAATACACTTGCTTTGGGTTAAGCAAATGTTATTTTGGTTGAACCCTAATACATTTTGATTTACCAATGGTCGTTTGTTTTATGGTATAAATTATATCATTTGTCACGGCATATAAAATAATTTCAGCAACCTGCAATATAATTGAAGAGCCAATGAGCAGATGAATTAAACAAAATGCAAAATCAGCAAACCAGGTGGACTAGTCTAAACTAGTGGTTCCCAACCGGGGTTCCATTGATCCCCAGGGGTCCACAGAAAGATTTTAGGGTTACCATGACTTATATATAAGATGAAAGTAAATGGCGAATGCCCAACTACCCACCGTGACGGTCTAGCTTGCAAAAGACAACAAATCGAGCGCAACTCTAGAATCCAGCTAAAGGGCAACACAAGATCTGGCTGATATGAATGAACATGTTTATGCACTTTAATAAAGGTATGCAAGTTGTCATTTAATGAAATTCAATGGGAGGCATGGGCGTCGTAAGGATTTTTCCAGGGGTAGCCAAAAGATTTTTCCACGGGGTTGGGCAAAAGTGGTGAAATCTATTTTTACCCACTCGAAACAGAAAAAAACAATTTTTTTGCAAATAAATTAATAGGAAAATGAGAAATTTGAAAATCCAGACCTCTGGTCCCCTCCGACGCCTATGATGGGCAGTTCGATACGGTTTGTTTTGAGTAGCTTATCCATACAAGCAGAAGTTTCTGACAGAGCACACCTTTTATCATTGTCCAATTAAAAGCGATTTACATGTATGTGTGTAATTTTGATGAGAGGCAATGTCGTGAGAAACCCGACTCGCATCAATATGTGGAAAAAAAGGTTGAAGCGAGATGAGTGCAACTTTAGCAACATTAAGATATGAGCCGATCGTGTCAATCGCGAATTCCTCAACTGTTTCGTCATCTTAAAAGTCTTCGGTTGTAGAATCATTCTGCAGATCAATCAACTTATCCTGCTGCTCACCAGGTATGCTGATGATAACATGTTGAGGCCGCTCGGTCGACGTGGCAGCGCATGCGCGATGCACCACGAATGGGATGTGCGGTGAGAATAGCATCAGTATGTGTGTGGCCCGAACAAGCAGTAATAGAATGAGCACAGCATGTGATCTATATTGCTTCTTGCTTCCACAGTGTGAAGCTTTGCGTGCTTGCCGCTCAGGCCCTCTGATAGCAACACTGATGAGCAGCAGGATGAGTTGATTAGAAAAGTCAAACTTTCAAATGTAACCCTGACTTAATTTCAACGTGTCAATTTCTAATTTCTACGTATGATTTAATTTCTACCTGATTTCTAACCCGTATCACGAACACCAACTCTAACCTCAACCTGTTGAACCTTACTTTCACACTGATCACAGAGGACGCGAAATAACCATACCCTGTGGGTTGGCTTGGCTAGCCAACCTGTTATAACGCCCGAGGAGGAAGCAAGCTGCGGAGAGAGAGTGTTGCCGAATCCCACGTCAAAAAATAAAAAGTAAGCTGAATTTCGTTTGGAAAAACTTTTTTCATGCACTGAAAAATATTATGAAATTTCACCACAATTCGTCTGATTGCAAGCTTCTTTTTTACCATCAAGTTGTTTCAAATTTCACGAGATTTTGAAAATCTGGTGGCCATCTGGCAAGAATGTTGCTGAATGTTTCAACGCCTGGTGAAAAAAGGTTTTCCATTTTTCTACCTAACGCCAAATGTAATTATCCCGCCCTTAGCAGCGCTTGTTACACACCATTCCGTTCGTTAGACGGTTTGATTGTTTTGCAATGTCAATTTCTTTCGTGACAAGTTCCATATAATATTCATGATTTTTGGCGGGCAAAGCTGATTATAACATTTCCTAGTAGAGACCACGTACTTGTACCTTACAGTATTAGGCCTAACTGGTTTCATTAAAGGAGTCCACAGCTTTCAGCCAAATCGTGAAAAGGGTCCACGACACTGAAAAGGTTGCGAGCCACTGGCCTAGATATTGAAATGATTGCAAACTTACAGCCTTTCCCTACCTGTCCGACAACACTCCAAGCGATGGGTGGTACACTGACCGCGACAATTTTCAGACTATTTCAGTTTGAACAGATTGAGTGGCGTATTTTCAAATCTTTTTAAATAACGCATAAGTTACTTGAATGAAAATTGTCAATGCACGTCAATAAAAGTAACGAAGGTCAAATAACGCTCAGCGAAAACGTGACAAATAGAGAAAAGCTGCGATTTAACGTTGATGCGATAATTTGTTTTAATATTAGACGCAACTTTTCCTTTGTTTTTAACATGTTTGCCATCCTAATCATAAGCGGTGAACTTTTTTCAAATACACGCAAAGTGACTGCTATCAATAGAACGCAAATAGAACACACAGTCGTTTCGGTTTAGTTGCAACGGATAGCGAAAATATGTTCTGTTTCGTCGTGAAGTGCGTTCAAGCATGACTATTCTTTGTCAAGATCACACTGAAATGTCGCATAATCAACGTTATTGGCTAGAAATCACACAGCATACTGCCTAACTTCAAGTTACTTATCAAAACGGTGCCAACTTTTACTTGAAATCTTGTTAATCATAGAGCTGTTATTTTATCAAGACGGCGTGCCAACAATATTCAACGTAGCGGCTTGTCCTGCCAAGCCCACATAATTCAAGCCACATTGCGTGGGAAACCCAGACAAAGAACGGGACAAGCTCTGTCACGTCTTAACGGAAAAATCTTGCTGGCTAACTCAAGCTGCTCTAACGAAACTTGGTTACGTTGCATGGTGTTCTTGATGTGACTGTATAAAGAGAGGAACAGTAAGTTTGTGGAAAGAACAAGCAAATTTATAGAAGGGTCAGGTATTTGATCAATGTCTGTTGTGGCAGTTAGCACGTGCTTAAGGACTGGTGATAATCAAAGATGCTGTCCAAAGGAAAGAAGTGTCACTGTACGTTATCTCCAATTTTTACTCAAAGCAACAGGTTAATCGGCTTACACAAAGCATTAAGGTTTATCTACTGTATATAATGAGATGATAAGGCGGTAGGGCTCCTGCACTTGAAATATCTCATATTTGACCTAGAACTGTGTTTTGAGTTAGACCTTTAGTAGCAACAAAACTTTGGTATAGAAAGTATGCGCCTTTTTGTCTGAATCTGCAGAGGTATATCTGCTCTAAGCTAAAACTTAAACAAAGCTAACCGTTGTAATCGGTGGTGTGCCTGAAACCTTGAAAACATATACCTATTCCGAAGTCAGCTGCGAAATTTGCAGGATCCACGGACAGAATCGAGGTTATACAAATCTTTGCACGGATCGAAAGCAAGCATGATCGATTTTAGAATCTTAGGGGATTGAGACTACATAGTTTATGTTAAGCTATCGGTGTCAAATTTAATTCTCATTCGGCCGGAAAAACACGAAAGCTATACAAGTCAAACTTTTGTTTCGTTTATTTTGTTGCATTTCGCCAAAAATGCATTGGCAGCAGAGTTATCGATACCAAGCTAAGCCAGCGCATAGCAACAGCTAATCCTGCAACGTCGCGCCCCCAGACTAAAGCGTTACTTAAGGACACCTTGGTTGTTGTTTGGCAAAATTTGAAGTATCCAAATCTCGAGAGGAAAACGCTGCTTTTTTCTTTAGAATATTTGCACGATGTTTGAAGTTTTGGAACCATAACATTGTGGGAAAGTTTCTAAAGGCCTGCACCAGGGGCAGAGAAACTACCGTCAGCCGAAGGTTTTCCTGCGGCCAGCAAATACGGGTCATATACTCATGTTATTTGCGGAGAGATAAAGATAATACAGTATATCAAATTTTGTGTCTTAGCCCCGCCATAGACGCCATTTTACCGCTGCATCAAACTTGGGCGTCGGAAGGATTTTTCCAGAGGGGAGACAATAGTGGACTTTTCCAGGGGTAGCTAAAACGATTTTTACAGGGTGCCAAAAGCGGTGAACTTTGATTTTACCCACTCGAAACAAAGAGGACAACTTTTTTTGCTAAAAATTTAACAGGAAAATGTCTAATTTCATGAATGTCAAATCTGCCTCCCTTCCGACGCCCATGGCATCAAACTTAATTGTCAGTGACCGAAGCTAAACTTCCTGCTCTGTCGACGTCAACCTACCGTGGTATCCATTTCGGTGGTCAGCATGCAAAATTTCGTTTCAGACTGTTTTGTACTATCTGACAAAATTTACATAAACGGAATCATTCGAAGCAATCTTTAAGGCAATAATACTGCATGTTGAGGTTAGTCGTGTTTTTAACAAACAGCGGATTTAACGGTCTTTCTTTGGTAACACTTTCCAATATGAAAGAGTTATGGTGTTCAAGGAACAGTGTTTAAAACAGTACATTTAAACGAAGAACACTAACTTACAACCCCGTTTATCAAAGCAAGAACTGCAAAAGAAAGCAGCAGATTGAGTAAAAGTTTAAAACAACAGGAAACAGAGTTGGAGAAAACTATTTTTTCAAATAAGCGTGACAAAGGTAACCTTTCATTTTGGCTCTTACGCACAGGGTGATCACAGGTCCGGGTTTTGGATCATTTCCCTGTTGTTCGGCTTGTTACTTGTTTGTCATGGACAATCAGATTAGCTGCAGACAACTGCAGAGATGAGTTCGGCGAAAGGCAACGATCAAAATGAGCTGTGAAAGTTTTGTAGCCGTTTCGACAGAAAACGATGTCCCTGTTTTTTGCTCTTCGCTGTGTTTATCAAAATTTTTTACAGGAAGTCAAAAGAATTTACACACTTTGTGCTATTACAAAACACTCAAAGTTTGGTAAACATTATTTGAAAGTTTACCCGCATAAATTACAGTACACCCGTTCGGTGCGGAAACATAAAATTAAGCTCACCGTAATTATAAATATTACCTACATTGACTGATACGGTATGAAGTTTTCTAAAATTGTGGAAATGTAAATATGATCCTTGAACTGAAAAGTTGCCGCCCTTGGCCTAAACGCATATGTTTACTGAAGGCTGCAGGGGTCGAAATACTGTTAAGTGAAAGCAGTGTAGATTAAAGCTATTTTTAGGGATTTGATCAAATCAGCCAAAATGTGTGTTAATATATTGTAGCAAAGTAGTTCATCTTCCATCACCAAGTAAAAGAATGCATTCTGCAAGAAATGCCCTTGAGATATTTTTGCTAAAAACCGTTCTAGACCCTGTAGTAAAGCAGTTTTGGGAGATCTTTACAGGCTATAGTACAAAAGCCACCTATGGATTCTCTTGTTGCTGCAGCACAGTTCATTGCACCTTCCCAAAGGCTGTAAAATAAACGATGGCACAACGATGCTAAAACCGAGTGCTTGTTTTGCATCTTCCGTAAGCAAAATGTTCTTCGTTGATTTGGAAATTAAAGAAGGTGTGTAATCAGAAAGTTTGCAGAACAATGTTCAAGAAGATTTCTCACTAGTTATCACACTTCACCTACCACTGTGGACTGTTTCTCGTCCTGTGTTCCAGCTCTTTGGAAATACTTTGGCTTAGTTGCATTTGCGGTTAATTTTATGATGGTCAAGCATTACGAAGTTGCTGAGTTAAACTTGAAGATCTAATTGTTTTAGGTTCAGCTCTCCACAAACGCTGTAAGCTTTCTGTGGCCCCTATACGCTTCAGTCTTCATAACCTAGTAAGTATTTCGCCAATGGGCCCAAGCCAAGATAAAGATATTGCAAATATATTTTCAAAGATACAGTATATATAAAAAAAAATACTAAGAAGAACGGATTTCATCACCGTAGAGCTCCATTCTTAAAGGTTCAACAGGCTTGTACTTTATAAATATGATTATAATCTACAGTATTTAGCCATTAAACCTAGTTACAAACGTATGGCTGGTGGTAATACTTAAGTTTGTTCCCTAAGTAAGTTAGTTAAAGTTTACCAAAATCATCTTCTTTCACCGGGAATAATCGAGTATTGGTCATTCTGAGGTAACGGCAGGGGTGTAGTGGAGTGAGCAATCAGCAAATAATTACATTAGGTCTTAGAAAATATATATTTCAGTAGCAATGTTACGTATTTACTCTATATTATTTGAGCTGAAAGTTATTACTCTCATATTTTCATGTGCTTGCAAATGAGACTTTTCTTTCAGGGAATTTGTCATGTATTCATTCACTCCCAAACTTTAATGCCATAGGCAAGTTTAGTGCTAATGCAACAAGGGCGGTTAGAAATCACTTTAGTACAGAGAAACACAAGAGTAAAAATCATAAAACTAGAAATCAATTTTACACCGAGGTTTCAAAGCACGCGTGGCAATCTACCAGTGGATTGTAAATGATAAACACGCGCTAAAGACCTGCATTGAAAATGTCGAATTCAACAAAGATTCTCAAAATAAAGACAGGTTTTCATTTTATTATACGTACACATAATGAAAAGTCTACTGGGCCGCACAAAACCTTTGACTAGGCCGCATGCAGCCAACGGGTTGTGCATAGCTGCTTTAAAGGCTCTCCCTAGCAGAGGTGGCCGGAGTCACATTTTCAGACACCGCTCCTGTTCCAAAATTTTTCAATCCGGATCAGGGTCCGGAAACTTTTCAAAGTTGAGAACTCGGCTCCTGTTCAGACTCCTGCTACCATCGATGCGACCGAAATTCAGCAATGTTTTTACATAAGAAACGACATGTATGCAGACCACGCAGACTCCCGCTACTGACGAAAATGGCAAGATGGCAAGTGACTCCGGATCCACCTCCGGTTTTTCACAAATTTTTTACTCCGGGTCCGAAAGAAAAACGCAGAATCCTGTCGTAGTCGACTCCGGCACTCTAAATCCGTGGTCTCTTTCGCTTCCTAGAGTTGAGCTGTTAACCTCACGACCGCCATTCTGCTTGCACATTTGCTTTGTGATGAGTCATGGTGGCGTGACTCCCTCGTTGTGGTTTTGTTGCTGCGTATTTGGGGTCAGATAGCTTTTCAGTTTCAAGTAATTAGTTGCGAAGGGCATATATTCCAGTGTTTACTTTCCGCAGCTTGTGCTTTCATTTTAGTCTTTAGTTTGCTTGCTTTAGCTAGTAACATTTCACCTGTAAGTATTGCTTGCAGTTTGCAGTTTTAAGGACTAAGATGCGTAGAGTTAGGTGAAATCGATTTCCTGTTTAAAAAATATTTTGATTGATTGAATTAAAAGCTCTAGGTTTTCTGTAAGCTTTCGAGGAATCAGCCGATTAGGCTCTGCTTTCAACTTTTTGCGATGATGCAAACTTGCATATATCTGCATTCAGGTATATACTCTCCAACCACATGTGAGATAAAGCAAGGAATCTATCGGCAATATTTTCCAATAGACCCTTGCTTTATGTCACATGTGGAGAGGAGTTACTTGATTGAACTTCGTAGCCACTGGTGGTCTTACCAATTTGGGGCCCCTGTGCAACAATTTTGTTCACTCAACCGTGGTACGACCTTTTTGCACAATAGCCATTGAGGCAATAAGATTCTATTCAATACTTTGGAGGTCATGGCCTAAACGCCCTCTGTCTTCGCCCATGTGGAAGTTTCCTCTTTACAAATCTAACGCTTTCCATCATGCCATCTCTTGCACTGACGAGCGACGAGCCTTGCAATGATCTTGCTTAAGGATAAGTGAATTAATTTGTAGGCCTAGGAAACATTTACTGCCTGCAAGACAAGCATAAATCTAGCATCTGTAGGCTGTTTGTTCCGAATCACTGTAGAGAGTTTTGTCAACCATCTAATTGTTTCCAGAGAGGCTGGATGATTTCTTCACCATCATGTCCATGTTGCGATGCGTAGGCTACATTTTTAAATGTTCAGATTGTGCGTAGTCTATGAAGTACATGTACGTGGCTTTTACTTCCCATATATGCACCACATTCCACTCCACAAATAATACAATGGAATGCAACATACAGCAAAATATGACACGCCAGGGCTGCTTCTACTTCAGGACAGGGAAGCTTTTGGCGTTTTTATTGTGAAAATTTGACCGTTTGATTTGGTTGCAAATGTTTTGTTTGACCTTTTGTGAGTATTTTTGGAAATTTCGCCAAAATTTACATTTGGCCCCACATTTCAGAAATTAAACAATCTAAATGTATCCATGTGCACTCCCACAAATACGCTTCCGTTACTGACAGTTGTAAATATCCAGATTAACATTCCAAACCTAGTGAATGTGGATAGTCAGTGACGCATAATGATCATTGTTATGTCACCAATCGGTCGAACTTGTAGGTTCGTCACCGTACCCACAAATACGCTTCCGTTCATTTCTTGAATGCGCTAANTGAAGCTCACGTTCATTCTGCTGAGCAGTACTGTAAATTGATAGATGGGTACGGTGAGGTGAGGTCATTCGACTGGTTGGTCTCCAGTACACTGAAATCTAAACCAGACATTGAAGATGGTTTTGCGGAATTGTTTCATGAAAAATATTTGTGTATAAAAATAAATAAAAACAACGTTTAGCTTCAAGCACAAAGCTTTGGACGTTTGTGAGAGTTTGCCTGCCCATAGCGTTGATGAAGCATCTACCAACCCTGATTCAGTTTCCACCTTTATTCGTTTGTCTTACACAAAAAACAAGGAACCAAACAATACTTTTACAAATTACTGCAGTTTCATAAATCGCTAAACACTGAGATAGCCTACTACTACATCAATACGGTGGAGTGGTAACTTTTACCTTGCACAAAAACTTAACACATCCTGTTATAAGTATAATTGAATGATGCATGAAGAAAATGTACTGATACTACCAACATTCATTTTCTAAATCTCTGCAGGTATAGGGCAAAGAAAAACGTTAGTGGTTCAAGAAAGTAAGGAAAGCTTCCTCAATTTAAACATTCAGTTCTGACTCAAAAGAAACTAAAAGCAATTGATGTAGCATTGCATTAGCAGCTATTGAAGCATACACCAGACCATTCGAGTAAACACATATACATTGGTGTTTACAATATAAGTCTCTCAAGCAAAACCAGTCTCACATAACTGTTTGAACAATGGAGTTACCCTGGGTCCAAGTTTAGCTTTGTAAGAACTTATTGTTTTTTATTTTCATTGTCCAAAAGCATAGGTAAATATGCCTTTCATCTCCAGTAAATACTTTGAGAAGGAACAAACCAACCATAATGTTTATGATGAGACTGGAATGAATGAAATATGTGGTATTGCCACATGTTTCAATCAGCTTTCAACGTTGGTTTGATCTTTATAAGCTACAATCACTACACTTTTCACAGAAAAATCTTAAACAAGTTAGTATCGCAACACTACAAATCTTTGCTAGGCCATGTGCTTAAAAAAGTTTGTTGCAATGGCTTTCTGTGCATCGTATTTTGCTTAAGGATATGTACACTGGGTAATTTAGTAGATTCATAAGCAAGAATGGCAGGCTACCAGTTAAACCTTGCAACTACCGGTAGTAAGAAGCAAAATGATTCATAAAAGGAAGGGCTCAATATCACTGAGTTTAAACCTCTTAAATTTTGATTGAGGGACCCATATCTTTTTCAAGAGTGTCGGGCACCTTATCCGTGTTGTTACCTGTTGTCATCTTACCTTTTGTCTGGGGCCCCTTGTCCATCGAATGTACATTAGGCTATTTATGTTTAACCAAAGACGAATAGGACTTCTTATCCCTTGATTAGGGGCCCCTAGCATCTTGGTTGAGGACCTTTTACATTTTGACTGGGGCCCCTTGTTCTATGATCATACAGGAAGCTGTTTGTATTTCATCATTTTAGTTTGGCTTCATATCTTCAGGTTGATAATCCAAATGAGTTAAAACGTATTATTAATGACAACATAGAGCAAACAAATTAAGTTTTATTGAGTAGTCATTATAATAAAAATACAATTATAAACAAAATCTCAAAACTTTTGAAAGCGCGGTAATTAAAAATGGGGCCCCTCAAAGCGCGTAAATTGAAAATGGGGGCCCCTATGTTGCACACCCTGCACACTCACTAAGACCGCTACTGTCTNAGGTAAACAGTCACATCTGGATAAACGCATTAACTATTGTAACTTGAAGCGAACCTTTGAAGATTNGTTGCCATGTTATTGTTACGCAACAAAGAGCAACAGTAGAACAATGCGTTTGCAAATTTCGCAACCTGAGTCTGCAGACGAAGGAGTGGACATGAATGAACTGCAAGATCATTACTGCATCACACCAACACAGTGATGCTGGTTCTTGTGCAGTGTGAGTGCTATACCGGTAAATAAACTGTTATTGCAAGAATTAAATCAATTAATCGAAATCAAGATGCTGACTTCAGACTTTCTAAATATTTTTGGTTCTTAGTCGCAATTCCTAGGTAAGGGACAAATGCCCGCTTCGCCCCTCCCCTGCGGCAGGCCAGTAACCAGGCCATAAGATTTGGGGGTGAAAAGTAGGCTACACTTTATGGGGGCAAGGTTTTTATTATTATATGTTTTAATGAAAACTTTTAAGGACACAACAAAATTTGGGGAGGCACAAAAATTTTGCAGGCACTGCCCTCGAATTCTCCCCCCGTGGCTACGGCTTTGCCCTGCGGAAGCCCTTGAAAGTAGCTCACCGTATCTCTTTGAAAAACAAACTGTCCTTGAAAAAAATTTCCACTGATCTGGCAACCGCAGCTGAGAGACGGTGTCGAAAACTAAATACTGTTGCTCGCTTATAGTCAAAAGCTTTGCCGGCTCCAAATTTGTGAGCTGGCTACGACTAGGTACGCGTAGAGACAAATATCCCAAAAAACAGGGTTGCCAGGTGGTCATAAGCAAAAAATGCCAAATCAACTCGTGAAAAAGCCAAATACAAGATAAATACACAACGACACCTTTGAAACACCAAACGCGCTTTCAAAAGGCAATATATACATATTTCATACATAAGAGGAATGAAGCTCACTCGTCACTCTATTAATAAACTTCTCGAAACTTTTGGTCTTGCTGAAGAGTAACTTGAAACTGTAAACCTAAAAATGCACCAAACAGCAAAACAAAAAATTACAAATTCTCGTGCAGAGTTTCCAATAAAAATTCATCATTCTGTGTCCATAAACAGTGTCTAGAAATCTGCCAGTACCCAGAAATCTGACAAA
>JGI24158J21664_10003940_pt1 | contig 18904 bp, 14 predicted proteins | sample Ectturendosymbi3_FD_21664 | JGI IMG/M metagenome (IMG submission 21664)
ACCGGTAGAATGCATACATTTTTCAATTTTACTTGTTTACTGATATTGTTTGCAAGGTATCTGCTTTAAAATCGATTATTTATCAGCCTTCTCTAATAATTATTAATGTGTTTTTTTCAGATGAGTACTTTTTTTTGTAAAATTAAAAGACTAACTTCTGCTTGATCGCATTTTGCACTTTCTGCTTGATCGCATTTTGCGGAGTCGGAGTTGGATAATCGAAATTGCCTGGAGTCGGAGTCGGATGGCGGGACTTCCGACTCCACAGCCCTGCTTGTAACTGTAATTTGCAGTGCATTTCGTGAACGCGCTAGCTGAAGCTCACGCTGACTCCGCCGCTGAGCAGTATGGTGAATTGATCAAGGGTTGGTGGGCACAGTGAGATCATTCGACTGGTTGGTCTCCAGCGTATTTAAATTAAACCAGATATTGGTGATGCCTTTGTGGAATCGTTTTGAAATAAGTAAAAACAGGAAACCATGCAATATGTCTACAAATTACTGCAGTCTTATAAATCACTAAACACTTTGAAGTACTGCTACACGGTGGGGTGGTAAATTTTACCTTGCACAAAACTTCACACATCCATCCTCCTGTTATAAGTATAATTTCGCGTTTCACAAGGCATAAAAAATCTCTTGAAAAATAAACTATACGAAAGACATGACTCTTGTCCGTAACAGTGGATTCAAAGCGCTTGGCGTCGTAATTTTAACGATGCGTCAAGCTGTTAGGTTCTGCGGCTCTTGGAAAACAGCTCGACGGAGGTGAAGAAGTGACAAAAAACACAACTGGATTCAGACGGATATTCAAATCCAACCCAACGTCACACAGTGGTCCATCACTGCTCGCAAATGTCCGTTCAAACGCTTACATGGTCCCAAAGCTTTGGAACTTGAGGCTGTGAACGATTACAACGCTATTTTCTACGCACGGAATTGCACTGCGAGAGCCTTACTTCAAACTGACCTCATAGGTCGTCCCTCACCAGATTGAGGCGCAAGCATACGCTGAAACTTCGTGTACATGCCTCAAGTTTTCTGTTGCCGCCGAAAGTTTTAATGTGAATAACTTACAACAAACAAACGATGGTCTTACGCAGCAGCGGTCAATAAGAGGTTCCAACCCAAGATTTCCAGTTCCGTTGCGACAGACTAAGGCGAAACAAAACTATCTTTACTTTCACCTCAGCAAGCTTCAGCAGGCCACGCAGCGCGAGTGTCTGCACTGCAGCATTACTCAGGCAGTTGGGGAGGGGCTGCCTCCATCAAGAGTTTTAAGTGCTTGTCGACGTCTTTTTCGAGTTCGCTGAACTTTTCTTCGAAATCGCCTTTTGTGAAGTTATAATACTTCAAGGAGGAAATACGAAGCGCTGCGGAAAGGAAAAACTTTGTTTACAGACGCTGATTTGCGACTTCATTCCAAGCAAGAAACTAAACATCTGTTTACCTGATAGCAAAAGTTTAGCGTGAAGCCAGCCGTAAAACCAAGGCCGAAATAAGTTTTCGATTTGTGGCTTCAAGAAACTCGTGAAAAATACTGACAGCAAGAAAAAAGAGCAAAACAAACTTTTCAAGCGCAATTTTCGGCCGGGTATTTCCAAAAATTGTTTCCACGGTGATGTTCAAACAAGAGATGATTTCGAGTCCTTCGTGGAAACCAGTACGGCTGGTTCGTAAACATGGTAACAAAAGTATATGCGTGTCACATTTCACAGAACAGTCCACAAACCAGCCAAGCCCGCAATATATTTTGAGCAAGAGATGTCACCAATACGAAAAACGCGCGTTATGCGACTCTGTTTCACTCTGCTCTCCAACCTGAAGATACACACTGGATCCATTTTAACACCACATCTTACCAAGCCAGCCTTCGTTTGAGAAATCAGCGACAATCACTGGAATGATAGATTTCTTTTTCTTCACAGCATACTCGAATTCATCTTTGCACGGCCTGCTGTCGGCATACGCTTGAGACACGCACGCTACGAACACTCGGCAGTTTTCGACGGCGCATGCCATCTTGTCGGCGATTCCTGCGTACATGCTCTCATGATCGATCCACACGCTGTAGCCAAGATCCTTGAATTTTCGAGCGATCTGCGAATTATCATTCATTCCAAATACGTTTCAACCCGCAAAGCATCAGCCACGGACGAGAGAGAGTGTAAGACTAATTTGTTTTGCGTTGTTGTAACTTAAAAGTATTCAAACTTCGAAACGCTTCTGGACATTATGTTCAAATAATTTCTTGCAATCATGCTGAGCACATTTCTGGGTTGTGCCGAAATTGCAGCTCTAACTTGACTTTAACTGCACGATATCTTTCCTGATTTACCAAACCCACTTTGCGTAAAGCTTTTTGCAAACCTCGGTCTCATTGCAAATTTAGAATGTTAATGTTATAAGCCAAGCCTGAGTTTCGGTGCACACTTGACGATCAGTGAAAAATGTTCAGCAAATTACAAAAAAATATGTTGTTACTGTCTCAATCACGATCGCAGCGTTTGTTCATTGACTGTAGCGAAGAACACCACAAAACAGGTGCAAAATCTTACCCTCCGCGGTAGCTCTTCGAATTTCCAAGAGTAACTGATCATCATGTCAGTTTCGATGGGTGTTTTCGCAAAAGTCTGACAAAAAAACAGAACTCATAACAGGGTTCCCACACATTTTCAAAAACCATTCTCCATACTTTTTCAATACCTTTCCAATACTAATTTAAAAGACTTTAATACCATCATCTATCTTCATTTTTTGAAAATTGAACTGACGGAACACAATACACAAAACATCTGCAGACTGTCATCAGCGGTGAAGAACAACATTCGAATAAACAATGGTTGAACTTAGAAATTGTATACTTATTCAATACTTTATGTACATTTTGGAAATTCCTTTACTTTTCCACGGTCTTGCAAACCGATTTCACAATTCAATACTTTCAATAGCGCGTGGGAGCCTTGTCGCAAGGATTTTGGGTTTTTCGCTAGTGCTGCAAACCAGTGGCTTCGCTTCCATTGCTGTTGCTCGCAGATAGATAACAACACTCCGCGTGCACGAAACACAATGACCAACGCAAGCAAACAACAGTACAGCTTTTTATAACACAACAAGAAATATTGTTAAATATTGACTGTCGAGCCAGATTCTTATTTATAACTATTGTTTGGCAGCCACAGCATACCGTACCATTCTCACTGTAGCACTGGATGAACGTGCATCCCAGTGAAAACTATCGTGTGTACCTTACCACGCCCGTGTAACTTTTCCCAGCATCGCTGGTCACCCCTCAGACAACAGAATAATGGGTGAAACAGAACGACTTTGATAGAAACTGGTGCAAATAGAATAAACAAACCGTGCTTTGGTAGTGACTGAGTGTGGTTTGATGAACATTAGCGCAAACATGCTCCTAAATAATGTTTGAATACCTCTGAATTCGACGTATTTGAAGAATCAACCTGGTCTTCACTGGCCTTTGCCTTCGGAACAAACGCTGAGATCGTTTTTGTTGGCGCATTCGAGGCAGGATCTACACCGAAAAATATAAAAACATTTACTGGTTAACAAGCACCATTTGCTGAAGAACTACTGACCCAGTGCTTGGGTGAAATGCGTTGGTACAGCGCTTCCCAAAACCCCCACTGCACACCCGCTTGGTACCACGAATGCGTTTATGGTGAGTCAGCAAATTCCTGGCCGATGTGTTGTGAACAAACGACCATTACGGTATGTACATACTCAATATCAAAACAAAGCTTCTCCACTTACGTCAGTCATAGAACTTCTTATCAGCTGATAAAATAAAATCATACAGCGGCCCACAACGTGAATTTTGCTTCTCTTGTATTTAGCGATGATGCTCTAGTTCCACACCCAATGGGCTCCACACGCCATAGCAGTACCAACTAGAATTTATCACAGGCATTATAAAAACATTTTGCACTAGATCAGGGCAGAAAAGTTTGGATATCCCAACAACACTGGTTTAAACGTTTGCTTTAAAAAGCTTTCAAAGCGGCAATGTAACACTGCCATTATTTTTGTTTATAGATTGTGGCGCCCAACATATTCTGCGTCACCACTGCAGACATTATGCGATTCAAATCTGCAAGTTTACCAAGTTGCTGATGGAAGTCATACTCACGATCAGGTATCGGTTTAGAGCCTGAAGACTTCCGTTGGGTATTTGAGCCGCGCGGTTGAACTTCATCTTGCTGAGGATCGTTAGCAGATTTCTGACGTACTTCACTAACCAGCCTTACCTCTGGCAGGAAACCTGTGCACAATGTTAGTTACGAACGTCAACACGCTGTGGTCGACTAAACAAAACTCGTTTGTTACAATCAGGGCTGTGGAACCGGAACCCAAGCAAAATGTGGATGGCTGTAGCCGGAGCCAAAAACTTTTAGAGGCTGGAGCCGGAGCCTGGAATTTGGGTTCCGGTTCCGCAGAAGTAGTTTGTTGGGCAGGCGAGTTGTACAAATAATACAATCGTTTTGAGTTTTCAATGGACCGAAACGTTCTGTAGCTGGAGCCAGAAGCTTCTATATATTGGAGCAGAAGCCAAAAAATGTAGATGCCTGGAGCTGGTGCCTGAAATTTGAGTTTCGGCTCCACAGCCCTGGTTACAACCACTAATCAAAGGAAAGTTGTTCGCATACGGCTGGAGCGTCTGACTCAGCAAGATAGTGGTTCTCACATTAGATGACGTTGTGTGTTAAAACCAGGGCCGCGGAGCCGTCGCAAAAATGACATGCGGAGACATAGCTCCGCATCCTATTCTTTTCATGAACATAGCTCCGGCTCCAGCTCCGGGACTCTCTTTTTTCATGACTCCGGCTCTAGCTTCGGCTTCTGTTCGTTTTCACATATTAATATCTTAATCGTCTTGGTGTGCCTCCAGCTGAATAGAAAATGAGTTAAATCAACCACACAAAACTAGGAGATCCCAAACTTTTTGAAGTAATTTAATCTGCTAGTTTTTTACAAGCAGTGCTCTTACCATGAGGAAATCAACGAAAAAACAACAATCACAGGTTCAGACGATTCAGAGAACAGTTACTAGCAGAAACGTAACTCACGATAACAGAAATATAAAAAATTTCTGGAAAGGTAGTCGCAGGTTTTGCCGTCAATGTCTGAGGACCTTTTATTATTTCTTACGACCAGAAGCAAGAAAATGGCTGCTTGGCAAACTACATTTGTGTCCGAGCATTTAAATCCAGACCAGCCCCAATTGACCAAGTGTTTGGCAATCGTTGCATGCTTTGTCTTGGCGATTCCAGCTAACAGCGCTGCCCGGGCAAACCATGCAAAGAACGCCAAACACATACTCCATTACCTCTCTCATGTATTCTTATAATTGCATTAACACAAATGTGATGATGTGTTCAAAACCCCTTGGTTCAAAGAAATAGTATGCCTTCTAGCAAGAAATTCACCTCTGACTTTGTTAAAATAGCTGAAAACTTCTTATTTCTTATCTTTTGCATTCATAATAAGTAGTGATGAATTGCAAAGTAAAGCAGAATTTAACCTGCAAAGCTTAGGAGAAAGTAAGACTGGTTACCGCGCTGAAAACAAATAGTTTTTTCCGCAGATGAAAACTTCATGAAAAGTCCACATTTGTTTACATTGATTTTTATATCCTCCTGATAATGTACTGCTATGCGAAGCAATGCTAGTTGGCTACCAAATATTGACAACTTTCATATTATTGCTACTGTTTGTGAACGCAATGTTTCCTAGTGAACTTAGTCAGTATCTAGTAAACCTTGCTAGTAAGCGTACATTATCAGGAGCATATAAAAATCAACCTAATCTAGTAAACCTTGCTAGTAAATCTAGTAAACCTTGCTGTTTTCTAGTAAAAATTCCTACTTTGCAATGGCGTGCCGTGCATAGAAAGGAAGACACAGGTTGATACTGATGCTCAAGAAACAAGTAGAACTTCCAAGTAAATCTGCAATGGTATCAAATTTTAATCACACTCCCTGCTAACAGCATGATCACACAGCTACAAAAGCTATGGATATTTTATTATATACCTACTCATTATAGATCAGTTCTTTTCAGATCGCTACATTACTACAGACCCGGTTTGATTATTCTGGCTATAAAGTAAGATGTTGTGGTAGTTAACGTGTTCCTTACTTCTACAACCGTGGTTCTTATCAATTTCGCTGAAGGAGCCAAATCCAGACCTACGATTTTGTTAGAGAGTTGTACAAAAATATTTTACCGCAAATCAATTGACACGTTTTGTTTTAGTGCACTAAAAAAATCTGTTGCACATAATATTGAAGGTATTACTGAAAAACACTGTCTATCGGAAGAAATCCTTTCCAGCAAAGAATCAGACACTAAGCTATTACAGAGCATATATTTCGCCTACGAAGTAGGCATCATCAACTTTTATTCTAATAGAATCTCTTACTGAAAGATGGCTAAAAGCCGCACCAAGCATGCTTGGAAACTGCATGCAGCTCTTAGAACAGTGTTTAAGAACCATTGTTCAACAAGTAACACCACGCCTGCCACCTACGATGTCACAGCCTTTGCGATTAAGCATCAAAGGCTTGCAGATCGAAAGAAAGATCAAGGCTTGCAGATCCACTGATGCAGTCTGGTGTCGTAACTCGCAACAACCGCGTTTAGTGTGTTGCAAAAGTACACGTAAGTCTATTTGGCAAATCCGTTAGTATCTAGGAACGGACCCGGATGCAGAGCTCCCCATCAGATGGCCACAGCTCCGGCTCCGGTCTTAAGTTTCAAACTGAGCTCCGGCTCCAGGCAAAATGCCCGGCTCAGGCGCTCCGGCTCCGCAGCCATGGTTAAAACTACAGAAAGTGAAATACACACAGAAGAAAATCAAAATAATCTGTGACTGAAAGGTGACCTAGGCCAGTGCTGCATATAGTATTTTGCAAAAATACGGTGCACATGTTGCCAACTGTAAAATGTGCCAAACTCAATGTGAGCCAGTCTACCATTAAGTTTCCGTTCTGAAGTAATAGCCACTAAGCTACCTGGACCAAATCTGACAGATCTATGAAGAAGTAAACAGCCCGGTATTGCTGAAACGCTGCAGTGAACATCATCTAACGGTACTGGTGTATGTAGAGACAGCTTTGGTGTTTATCGTGTGACCTTTGAAAAGCAACCACCATGTTACTAACTAGACAATAAGTATTTTCGGGCGAACCAGATGAAAGCTGCAGCGTTATTTGCTGAACGATTTTACTTCACAATGTCTGTTCGGCCAACTTATTGAACATTTCAGGTATGAGTTTTATTCCCATTGGTTGCGCGAGCTATAATCATGAAAGCTGGCTGCTTTGATGAAAAACGAGCATATCGAAAAAAATTTTGAACATTTTCGCCATATGACAAGCTTACCTCTATGCTCATCTCTGCCATCAACATTCTGCGTTGCCACAAATTGACCGCTTTCAACCTGCGCTGAGACTTCTGCAATTAAAGCAACTGCTGTACAACAGTGGCACGAAACCTGTTTCAGCAACGAGGAATCACCTTTCACAATCGAAAACTTCGTAACTAAAATGGGCTCCACGATTGGAGAAAAGATCCAAACATGACAGCGACGTCATCAAAATACCGTTAAGACCTTCAGTCCCGAGCAGTTCTACTAATACCGGCAATACTAAAATCGAAAACAGCGGCTTTTACTTGGGCTGATCAATTGACGCATTCCACGTGCAACGAAATGTTAGCACGACACGCTGTTGCCTGATTTTGTCTTTCTTGAGCTGTAGTAAGCATCACAGAAGCAAAAATGGGAGATACATAAGACGAAAATAAAATTCAAGAATGAAAAACGGCATGAAAATTACATAAGCGAACTGATTGTACAAATGCAATCTTTTCAGAAGTGTTGGTGCTCAGGGACCTGAAAACGTTATGAGTCGGGAAATCATGGGTATAATGCAAAAAAATTGATTAGGTTTACTTGGGACATGTGACATCCGTTATACAACTATTTTTTGATTAATCACTTTCACAACAAAATTGTATCTCAGCATACAAATTTTATGCACTATACCCCCCAAAAGGGAACTTTTTAGAAGAGAATTTTTGTTTGTGCGTAGAAAACGTCAAGCGCGTTTTAGATCTGTTTTTTCTTCATATCAAATCATGGTGCAGCAAGACTCTTCACAAATAAGCTTCGGTGGTCATATTTGGTCAAACACGTTTTGCACTTAAAATCACACAGAAATGTAAAGGTATTAAGGTGCACAAAACCCGATACACATCAATTAACCCTGGGTAGTATAGTACCGCAATTTACAATATATAAGCTTTCAGAGACATTTTTGTAAAATAACTCCGGCACCGTTCCACTTGTGTCTAAAAATACGGAAAAATCATGGAAAAACAGGTTTCTAAGATTTTTCTGAGTATATAAGATCGACAAAAAAGAAGCCCCAGCGTGGTGGACTACCCAGGTTTCCTGAGCAGAGGCTAGTCAGGTATAAACGGCGTAGCTATGCACCACTAAGTGAAACTTGCCATTGCACCTCAGGTCATAATATTTTGTGTCAAAAGAATGTTCTGATGTCTCTAAACAACTTTCATACACGACTAGCAAGCATTCTACAATCATGGCCATGCCGAACCCTTGTCGAACTCCCTGACCAGGGCGAGTAGCAGAAGTCAAGGGCCCACTTCTCCAACCAAGCTGTGTCTTCAAATGTTTTTGACATGTTCTGTTGCATGTTTCGTCTGAAAAGCTTTGAAAGATTTACAAATCCTGCGATAATTTTGTTGCAGTTTACTGTTTTGTTTGGTATATTGATAATTCTTTTTTTTCTTCCGCTTTGGATATTTGATTATAAATAATAGTCATATACTACTGGTTATATAGTCGTAATGGCCACCTAAGTACTTTACACAACTTTAGGAACACCTTGACAAGACAACCTTCGGGTTTTTCGGTGTCCCAGCCCCACGTTTATTTTCTGTTGCATTTATAATGTTTTGTAATAGCGGCTAAAGCTGAGTACAACAATTTTGGGTAACATCACTTGAAAATCAAGTTAGAAAAATTACCACGCTTTTCAGTCATTCTGACACTTCAAAGAAAACGTACATGGTACAAGGAAAATTTCCCTACTCTTTCATGTGCTTTGTGTTTTTGTTACGGATATGCCACTGGGGGTCTGCTGTTAGTTCACAGGCAGGCATATTCACTGTGTAGGAAGGTCCCCGGCGACAATCGGTACTAAGCAATGGTTAAATTTTCAATTCAGTGCTCGGGAGCAGCCTGGAGGGACACATTGTGATATTAGGAGCTGCGGTGCAAAAGATACATAACGAAAAACCTAATGTCGTCCATGGATGCGTGCTGTAGGGACGATTTAGTAGTGGATTTTGCCTCATGATCAGTTGGGCGCACATACTAACGCAGTAGACTTCATGGGTAGTGAAGTGGTGCTTTGCGAGGCGGAAAATATTAATTTTCGGGAAATTATTTTCAAGTGGAAGAATCTTGGCTGGCCACAATTATTTTTTCCATGCTGCGAAAATTGTCGTCGGGGTTAAAGAGAAAATCAGAAAGCGTAACTTTCAAAACCAGGGTAAGATTAAAATTTAACTTAAGTGAAACACGGCAGACTACAACGGCAGAACGCAGACAAAGGCGCCCATCAAGTGATATTGCAAAGAAAATCAACTTACCGCAGTGCCGGGAAGCAAGTGATTCCTGAAAGGGTGGTTCCCAACAAACAGCGCTAGACGAGCTTTCGAACTCTGAAAGTGCATGTGCGTTGTATGACAAAAAAAAACTCATTTCAACAACGTACAAAAACCTGCAAGGCACAGTTGGACTTTCTGAGAAACTACACACCAAAACGACAGCGTGTGGTTTTCCGGCGCATTAAGCGCTCGGCGTCTTACAGTTAAGCGTGGTGATTTTTTTCTGCGAAGTTTCTTCACCCGAATCGAACATTTTAATGTGAAAAAGTTGTTGTTAGTATCGACAACGCCTAGTCAGTAGTACAACCAGAAAAATGGCCATATGGTTTTTGAGAACGTGCACGACGGCAGAAATCTGAGTTTTAACAAGGCTAACAAACGGAAGAAGTACGCTACACTAACCGGAGCAAGTGGCAACAATTGGCGAAGCTTGAGACGAAGGTACAGGGAACTTATCGCCAGGATCGGTCTCGAAAAGTGGCGTCGTACCTGCAAAAGTTTTGCTTCGATTCAGGAAAAACTTCACCAACCAACACACGCGATTGCCGGTGAAGAATAATTGCGTCACAATCAGGTGATTCCGCAAACAATAAGATCCTACTCGATTACATTAAACTTGAACGCTGCGCAGGTAATGTCAAACGTGATTGCAATCGTTTATGGGACGCGAAATATAATAAACAAATTGAACGTAAAGTTGCGCGTAAGAGAGAGAGAGTTTATTGGCACAAACATTAAACAATTTCATGCAAAAATAAAATTAAGGCGCTGGGANACCGAAAAAAACCTGCAAAACAGATTGTCTCGTCGGGCGCCCCGGCGTAAGTTTCNGCGTAAGTTCAACGGCATTGCAGTGATCAGTTTACGTGTTATTCTCGAAGTTGACCAATTGTTTTTCTTTAGCTTTGCTTATTTTTTGGCAAAAAAAGGCATTTNGGCTGCTTGCTAAATTTGCAGAACATGAAATTTTCAGAAACCGACGAAACACACTTACCGGAGCTTGAAGGAACAACGGTTGATGATTGGGNGGAAGACTCATAATTAAAAATACTTTCCCTCACACACACTGGCGTCGTTCCTGTATCGGGTAAACGAGTTGTCAGTCAAACCACAAAATGGCTAATTTCTAATTACAAAAAGCTGAGCTGCAAAAAGAAGTTCGGGTTACAGTTACCCAGTTCTAAGAAAGGAAGTGTAGGAATGCGATAAAAAAGTATTCATTTTCAACAGCGCTTCAAACTCATTTTCAAATCAGTATTTAATGAAGCATTCACTTTCATCGCACTACAAACGAAAACATGAGAAGGCGTTTCCAGACACAAAAAATGAAGGAGCGCCGTTCCCACGCGTTCCCGCCCCACTGCACCCTGCAATCAACGCGGATGATGAGCCAAGGACTCCATCTGTGTTGAAAATTGCGGTTTCTACAAGATCTTCACGCAAAATCACAAAACTATCACGACTACACACTACACAACACAGGCATACTATCCACCCTCACTACTCTTTAATGTCGGCGGAAATTTGCTCGGGAAAGCTTGCAGCTGTCACGAGCAAGTTTGGTCCCATTAAAAAACGCCCGAGACAACGCAAGATATTTCCATGAAGAAGAATTTGACTAAGTAAACAGGAGATGGTGCAATACCAAAGAAGTGCTCTCGTGCAAGAACAACCTTCGCTATTTAATTGCTGTAACAGGTTGTTTAACTGTGAGCATTAAAACATGCATTTCCTATGACATCACTAACAGCGTTTTCGAATCAATCGCTTGCACGTAAGTTGAACAAAGAAAAGCTCGCCACACGTACCACGTCTAATCCTAGCAGGTGATGGTGGTGTGGAAGAAACCTGAATGCTGGGACCATGATCAATTGCGCCTTCTCTCGTCGGTCCTATATTGAATATAAAGCAATACTGACTGCCACAGCAACGTTGTAATCACTTGCAGCAACATTATCAGCAAGCAGCAAGCCTGGGCGATGAGCCGTAGCGCTTTCCATAAATTGCTCCCAAAGCAGCTTTGCCGTATTTCTGTATCGAGTGAGTGCCGTAATTAAGAGCAGCCGAGCGAAATCTAGTAAGTTTTCTATTCAACGCAAATTTCCTCTTAGATACGCTGAGAAAATCTATAAGCACATTACTTTTGAATGGAAGACTCGCACAGAATCACGCGCTGTCGCCAATTCTTTGTTTCGTTGTGAGCAGATTTTTCGCACTAGCGCTATTTTCGTTTACCATGGTGTCAATAGAAAAACCGCCCGGTGCAGGTCGAAATATTAAAATCACAGCATGGGGTCGAACGAGGATCAACTTTTTCCTCTTGTCCCATGCTGATTCCAACTACAAGACCTGAATTGAGTGAATTTTGCACCAGCTCGGCATGGTCTCATTTGAACACGATTTGTCTATCATTGTAACGCCAGACAAAAACGAGCAGCCCAATGAGCCTGCGAGCAACATTTGAACGCTCTGCTGCTGAAAGTTCTACATCACACAACAGCAGCTCCGACGCCATGTGGGACGTAATTTTTCTCCACGTCATCGTGCGCACTGAGCCACAAACGCACCAGGTATCGCCAATGACGCGTTTGGAGTAAAAACATTTGATGACAGACAAAACTTGAAATACAAAAAACAGTCAAGAATGTGGGTCACTATCGGCAGCAGTTTGTGGGCACAAACCAATGGGGACGACATTTCTTTTTTGCGAACCCGACGGACACACAACTGTTAAAAAACAAACGGCCATTTTGTCGCATACATTGCAGCTTCAAATAGAGCTAGAAACAAGCTGAAAGGTATGTAAATGTTCACGTCTATAAAAAAATTTGAACTGTGATTGCTGGAGATCTGATCTGAAAGAAGCTTTGAGCAAAAGCTTGTTACAATTTGACTTCTACTCGTACGATCAACATACTCACTGCTTTTAGAAATTTTGAAAAACATCCTTTGCGATGATCAAACAAGCAAATTATATACGTTAGGTGTCCGTAAATGCTACAGATTGCTATCGTAGGAAAATTTGTCTACACTTTGGCTTCGAACTCATGCGGAAACTTATAACAGTAAAACCTCAGGCTCAGCAAATTTTAGACATTAAGATTTAGCACCGCCGCCGCAACATAATCATCCTGACAGACCTGAATCACTGAAAATACCTTGCTGCGAATATCTTCAGTGCCAAGATATATTCTCATGACGTGTTTGAAGTCATTTGTCAAACAAGCCCGCAAAACATTTCTCACCTGGGCTGGTACTTTGCTGCAAGTATTCATCTGGAACACGAATTTCACACTTTTTCAAGGCTAGAGCGATATCAGCAGTCGAGCAATCATCTGTAGACAAAAAGATGCACTGACTCTCATGTATTGACACTCTCACATATGCAGTTGGATACACTCAAAGCAACCCTTGAAACTTAACTTATAACTCCGATCACCAGTGCAAATTCTGTATTAAATGAAGTGAAAGTTGTTGTTGCTTCTGGACTGCAAAACAGCTCTAACAGTGCTCATTTTCGGCACTCAGAAACAGAGTTAAAACCAACCCAGGCATTCTTGTTGAATCCAGTAATGAAGAGTGCGATACTTCATTTCCATTGCGTTGTTGGCGTAATCCTTCTTAAAAGTTTCCAAAACGCTTTCATGGAGACACAGTTTGCAGCGGATCAATTCCTCCCACCATCTGCGAGTGTACCAGTCAATCACTCCATAAAGGAGCCAAGCCTTGTCTCGAACTGAAAGCAGAGCCACGTTGCATAAAAATCATTTTTGTAGAGAGAAAGTGTTGTGATTGCCACAGACGTGTATGACAAAGTTTTGCAAACGTTGTCCACGGCCTTTCTTGGTTTATAAAAAAAAACGAAGGAAAGCTGGTTACTTTGTTTGAAATAAACATTAGGGCAGGGGTGCAAAATTTTCTGTGAATTTTAGCGTCTCGCAGAAATTTTTTGTAGCGCACACACATAAGCTTTGCCTCAATATTGCACTTGACATTATGAAATTATAAACTACGCACTGCTATGTCGCTGCAAATCCCGTTCGCGCACTCCAAGTTTTTGGTCGTGCGGCGCAAGTGCGCGACCGCATTTTTGCACCCCTGCATTAGCATTAGGGCACAATTGCAAATGTTCAAGACTATATTCTGTTTAAACTAAGAAAATTCAAAAGCATCATCAACCAGCTTTTTTGCTTATGGCTTAGTGGGAAAATAAGACATAGACACATTCTGCAGTCGCTAGGTTTTGCGGTTTAAGGAAACAATATTTCTAGTCACAGCTCACCGCCTTTGTTCATGTATAACAGGGATGATATAAATCATGATTTTAAACAATATACATACTCGTAAAAAAATCGGATCTTTTTGATTTATATTAGATTTTAAATTTTTATGATTTTTTTGATTTAATGTGTAGGGGGTGGCCACCTAATCCTTGTAAGTATTAATTTTGAAGATTTTATTTTGAAAAATAGCTGAACTTTTATTCAAAGTTCCTTTGCGCTTATGCAATACCTTTAATGCAATCAGTCCATAACACCAGTACCAATATACAAAATAAACTATTTGTTGAAATGACAATACTCAAACCACCAGTTTAGCATATTCATTGACACTCATGGCATACATGCACAAAACAGTGCATGACTTTTTTGCTTGATTTTCTTATTTTTATTGCTTGATTTAATGAAGATTTAAGTCCTTGAGACGCAAAGTTAACTACAGATGTGTAGGCCTTCTCAGACCCAATCAACTTATTTTAACTTCTGGCTCTACTGATCTGCTTGGTCTGTTCATTTCTAAGACACACTTTAGACACCTCGGGGTTCTGGCGACAACAGGCTGATGCTACACTGCGTTCTTGGCATCGCGAAGCTTCAGCAGGACAAGTTTTGCTTTGTCTGCATTTCGTGTTTCTGAAAAACTTCAATCATTTTCAGAACGAAGATTTTTTTTGCACACGAGGACTTCTGCAACAGACGCTTCTACCAATGAAGAAATTTCTACGTGAAAATTATCTTGATTTCATTGATTTGCTTTTAACATGTTTCAAACAAATCGCACGACGTTTTCTTTGCCAATTTTGTACATTTTCCATTGGCAAAAATGACCGACATTAGTGTGACTTTTATGTTTTTAAATCAGCCACCGATTCTTGTGACGGTTTTCGCTCTCGAAGTGGTGATATAGTTCCAAACGCTGCTGCCATAAGAAGTTTGGCTTGACCAATTCATGCTGAACAGCATAATTTTCAATACAAATATTTCACAATAGGCCTTTCACATTGATCGGTCTGTAAACAAATCGCCATTTCTCACCAGTGAGCTACCTTAAGAAAATACCAGCAGGCCACCTGCGGTCAAGTTCAAAATAGATCGAGCATTCGACACGTTGCACTCAAATGCAGCAAAATCAAGACGCATTTGAACAAAGCGCGACAAAACTTGTCGATTAACAAGTACAGACTACAGAGTGCCGGATTTCGAAGGTATATATCAATGTTGGGCAAACTGAGGTTCGCGAGCCGCATGCGGCTTGCCGACATGTTTTGTGTGGCTCTTCTAGCTGAATAGCAGTATCTCAAATTGATAGCGAGTTGTCGCCTCACACTTAATGCTTGTTTCATTTATCAATGTGTTTTCAAGAATTCGTAAGATTAGTGGTAGTGGCCAAGGAGTTTACTCGATTTGTTGCAGGTCATTTTATGTAAAACTTGCATTTTTACCGAAATGTATTTGACAATACAAACTGATTTTGCGGCTCGCTATAGTGTTTTTGTTTTCTGCCAATGGCTCTTCTATTGAACAGGTTCCCCCACCCCTGGTATATAGCTATACTCTGCACTAGTAAAACCGTATTCACAGCATTACAAACATGAGAAGCAGCACACACAAAAAGCGGAAGAACCGTACCTGCCAACATTTCATTAGGAAAATAGTTGTCCAAGGCTCTGTCTCTTATCTTTTTGAACAATTCTTTTTGCGCACGCGTTAGCAGATCGTTAATCGTATGGTTGAAAATACCTAGAAGTCAAAATGCAACGGTTCGTTATTCTGGTATTGTGCAATCCAAGCAGGGCAAACAAAAACACAACACTACACTTTTAACGTTATAAATTAACTGAATATCTTGCTCTTTTTTTCTCTTCTTTTTCAATGTTTGTAAGTTTAAAGCAAAATCTTTTTACGGCCTCACAAGACGAAACTTTTTACCTTGGTCAGATCCTAAGACTAGAAAAAAATCAATGCATGTTCACTGAAATGCCTTAAAGGGTTATTGATCAACATCAGCCAAAACTTTTTGTCTGGTTAAATTAGTAAGGCATCGCTATACCTTGTTACCACCAATAAAGTGACGGAAGCATAACAACGTCCCAACCCCGATATCCACAGGCTAAACAGAAGTAGCTGATGTGACTTGGTGCGCATGCTGTCTGTAAGCTGCCTGCTTGGATCATCGTGAGTTGTTCGCGGACAGCTTGAACTTTTTATGTCACGGTGTTTTGCATACACTTTGCGAGACAGGCCGTGCGCATGCTCTGACACTTGCGCAAAAATCGAGCATTTTTGATATATCTATGTTGAGATTCGGTCTGACTCAAAGTATCAACTGAGTTCAAAGCTCATGACCATCACCAGTTTTTGTTAAGCAGTTTACACACGTGCAGCAGAAACCTTGCCATGTGGAAAGTTCAATCAAACCACACACTAGGCTTCTTGATACGACGTAATCTTCTTATAGTTATAGCAAGAATCATATACAGTAGAAGTGTGCAGGGAAAATATTCAAGATGCCAGGTCAGGTCAAACTTTCATGAAGGCGTATGAGAAAACTGAAAAGACTTGAATGAAAAGCTTGAAACCAGCGTTCGTTAAGATTGTTCTCGGCGCGTGCCCCAGAAAATCGGTGCCACTGTCAAAATCATTGGTGTGCGCGCATCCGACAAGAATTTGCGAAGAAAAACGCACTTTTTACACTGCCCGAGCAGTCGTTATTTCCGAAAAAAAACGAATACGTGCGTCATTACCACGGTTCAGCATTCAAATGAGCAATTACCTGTTTTCAATAACGGAGAATAAAATGTCAAATAATAATAGTAACGTTTAAAGGAAACGAAAGTATTGTCATAACGTCCTTAGGTAACCACTGTTACCAATTATTATCAGCACAGTCAAGTGTCAGCCTCAAAACAAAGCAAATACGTTCAAGACAACAAGCCTTGGAAATCCAATTTGGTGATCAAAAAACAAGTAAAATCGAGATATTGAAAACTCTACCAAACACGTTTAACAGAGAAACACCGAACAATATGGGAAGACGAATCACTTTAAATTTATTTGAAAAAATTAGTGTTTTGGCAACACAATCGACAACAGCGAATAAAGCAGAAGCAAATGTTTGACGCAAGCTGCTATTTCGAATGACAAGCACGCAGTTCACTCACTTGTTTTACGAACAAGTTTTTGACACTCTTTTGGTAAATTTAGTGAAAACACAGTTTTATTGAAAATTTAGCGATTTTCATCAACTACACCAATTATAAAATTGACATAGCCGTGCAACAAACAGGCAGAATCAGTTCCTCCTCAAAAGTGTTTACATTAAAGTTGTACAGATGCAATTACGGAAAGATTACCAGGAAAAACGTGGTAAGATCAGCTACTGTAAAAGCTACAATCAAGAAAATTTACAAGCATATCACGCGTTAAATAAGGCGTGAAAAAGAGATGCAGCAAGATGGGAGAAAATGAATTCGCCCTCTGTAGTTCCAGAACCGTCGCTGAAGCGTTTCCTGCAACAGACTCGCCTACACGAAATTACGCACACGCATTCGCGTGTTGGCTCAAACAGAGAAGCAACATGAATACGACCAGATTACATTGCACTTTCTGCGCGATGAGTCGTCCATTTCTTCTGAAGAATTGTTCACGCCACATTATAGCCATTCGCATAGGTTCAGCAGAAGATAGCTGCTCGCCTGCGCACACCATTGCAGCAGCCATCTGCACCTTGCGGAGGTACACCGCTACTTAGCTACAAACCCGACCTCGCTTAAAAACAAAACCTGATCTTAAACAAGACCGTCGTCTACTGCGATTATTTACCGCAAAGTTAAAAAATAAACTTGAAGCAAATAGCACGACAATACTAATTTGAGTCATATAAAGACGTTGTTATGACTGCTCCTGCAAGTTTTGCAGAAGCAGAGCTGTAAATTCACGCAAGGAAATAGGTATACTTGTCTTGCCTCTCGGCAACACCGATAAGTCTTTTACTTGTAACACTCGTAACGACGTTCGCTTGATAACAACCAGCAAGAAACCAAAGTACCATGCGTCATAACAAACGCGAGCACGTAGACATCCTGAAAGACGCGAAAATTTCGCACAAGGTTCTAGGTCTAGTTGTACATGCAAAAAACAATAAGTTACAAGGTTTGAAAAGAGCAGAGCATGTAGATATGGGGTGCCGCACTTCCTAATCATTCGTAATTCTGCACAGGCTGCGTGGCTATACATTCCAGATAATGGACATCCGCGACAGCATCATCGTACAGTTAAGAAGAGAGAAAAAAATAGCAGAAAAACACACCAGCCACCTACACCCGATATTCCAGGATAGCGGCGTACCCCACCGACTTGTACAATAATACTACACAAGCAACAACTTTTTCGACTTGTGACTGCAGGCTAATTTGCTTTGGTAATACATTTTTACCACTTAGCTTCAACTATGCACGACCATCTTTTCACACATCTGCAAAGCAGGCAATCTCTAACCCACCAGAGAAACCAGCGATTTGCCTCACTAAAGTCACGGGAGATATTTCCGGATCCGTCTGCATTCGTTCACCACGGTTGCTATGCCGACGGTCGGCCTAGAAATTCTGCTGAGTCATTAAAATCACTTGCTTTGATTATGCGGTCACTAGGCCGACTCGTCGGTCCAATGAAGCGGCCATGAAACGCAATGCTTGACAAAAACATCTTTCGCGTCCAATCACGCAAACCAAATCTATGTCAAATTTCTCACCAAGCTTCAAAACATCCTTAAAACCAAGTGATCGAGTTCAAGATGTTCTAAGTGTGTTCAGTATATCTTTTAATTTCACACCCGACATACACTAGTGTGGATGGTAAATATAAAAAGTGACACGTGCTCAGCAAAGCGCAAGTGCCTCTTTTTTG
>JGI24158J21664_10003941_pt1 | contig 18903 bp, 20 predicted proteins | sample Ectturendosymbi3_FD_21664 | JGI IMG/M metagenome (IMG submission 21664)
ACGTCTTCAAGTTGAGCGATGCCCATGTCGACTAAAGACGATAGGAAAACAAGTGTAAACCAAACCTACAACGTATCTCCTGTCACGGAGGGGCGGAGTAAACAGCTAAACAACGCATTACTGTACCTAAAGCGCACATGAAGCGGATCCAGCATTTCAGTTAGGACAACATGCACTTCGGTTGCTCTCGCATGAGAGCCGATGCTTTGTAAGATTTCACGCAACTTAGCCAGAAGCATTGCATCATTGAGTTGGTACTTAGGCATAAAAACTATACGCTATTTCAAGCGTTCATTTGCTGTTTATGGCAATGCAATAAAACTAAAAACCGATGTTGCAAGCAAATGTAGGCTATGGCGTTTGCATCACAGATACGAGTTCTCGATGAAGACGACCAAGCACCGGTATTTGATCATTGTGGAAACACGGCAGACGATTGCGTCCTGCCAGAGTACAAAACATGTGTACGAGAAAACACCCTGGTAAGGGTAGAATCGTGTAGTATTCATTAACACTTTGCGGTGTTTTCTTATTTGATCACAATGGGTTGGAGAGAGAAGCATTTGCGCCAATGCGCCAAACGTTCAAAAATTTATTTTACTTCCTGCCTTCCTGGTACAAGAAGGAACAGTTGATTGAGTTTAACCTTCATTGAAACCAATAAATATTAGTTCTTGGTTTGTGCCGAATACTTTATGAAAACAATCCACAGCGCTAATTTGCAATGCGTGGGATGCAAGATGATCTGCATTTCGACGAGACAAATTTAAAAGCCATGTTGTTTATCAAAACTGTGATTCAAATGGGATTAGTTTGAGATTGTAATCGGTTGATGCACGAAACTAATTATGATTAATCACTTCATGAAACTTCCGACGTTTCTGCATCCTCAAGAAATTTGTTTTTCATCTACTGGGTTGCTGATTATAAAAGTCAACTTATATCCAGAAATTTCGATAGTAACATTGGCTTCTTGGACTAACGCAGCTTATGCTGCTGCTACCCCCTCTATTGCATTCCATGCACGCATCTATTTTTTCTAATACGAAGTCAAAGTTGACTTGTAGCTGACGATTTTGAGTAATGCTCGGTACTGGCTTTACAGATGAAGAGGGCTCTTGTGCTGAAACCGGCACAGTTGCTTGCTTACGACCCGGATGCACAAATCCGTCAGTCAATCGTTTATTCGATCATGCGCGCTGAGCCTCCTTCTTTCGAGGAATACTTTTTTCTGTATCCCTCTACCGGCGAAATCTTCTTGCAACGCAAACTGCAGAGAAGCGACAAAGAACGAGAACGACCACTCTATATAAAGGTAGAGCGGACGCCAAAGAGTTAAGGAAAGGTTTTGGCTTCAATTATTGTGAGTTACCCCTATCAACGTGTAGCGTAACAGTAATTGTCGAGAGGTCCTTCAAACTGGATTTTCTTAGTTTTGCTGCTGTCATAGATTAGCTAGCAGACAAGAGTTTCCTCGACGTAGCTTTTTTTTCAAATGTCTCTGCTTTCATTTGTTAACATTGCTGGTACCTAAGCATATCACAATTAGGGTATGATCATGACCAGTTCATATAAGAGAGAAAAAGTAAACGCGAAGAACATGAACGAGGCAAAGCGACATGCATTCTGCGCTTTCTTTTTTTGAAATAACGTGCAAAATGAGAAGTGACCGACGACTTTTTTGGGAATTGTACAAGCGTCCTTTGCATTGTTCTCGAAACAACCAACAAATCGTCTTAACAAGGTGCTTTGTCACTCCATCAGAAAAGTGATTTGTATTTTACTTAGGTCGTTTTCTTTCAGGCCTGTCAACAAGACAACAGGGACATGTGCAGCGCGGCAAAGGTGGTTGTGAAGGTGGTCAAAAATGCAAACGACCGATTTCCGCCTGCGATTGAAAAGACCCATGTTTGGGGGTAAAGTCTGGGTGTTTTCGATATCATTTTTAGCAAAAAACTGATTCTACTGAGAAAATTCGCTTTCTGCTGTCGCTTGGTCTTTCCGCGAAAGTTTTCAATATTTCTGCGCACAGACCGTTGTTAGCACTTTCGCTGAGTTTCAGCTGTTTTTCCAACACACAGCACCCAGATAGCGTCAAGTGTGTAAAATTTAATCGGATATGACCACTATCCCCTCTGATGGGATTGCCATCAACGTCTGCGGCGGACGCAACAACTGAGAAAATGACCAGGACTTGGGTGTTTTACTTGGGATAATTGTCCTCCTGCTGCTTTCGAAACAAACTGCCAGGTGGCCTCTACAAATCAGGAGCTGTTAAGAACTTCAAACGAATGTTGTAGTACGATTCACTCATCCTTCAGTGGCGATGCTCTGATATTTCTGCATTTCAACCGCAGATCTTTGCCATACGTGCATTGCGCCCTCCCCGGGTGTTCCTGCTTTCTTCATTTGAGTTGCACTCGAAATTTTCGTCCCCCTCCCAACGCCAATTATGTTCTTGATCGAAACAATTGGCAGGTACGTTGACGCGAACGACCATGACTCCGAAGTCACTTTTGTACGATCCGCTAGAGGGACTTCGTTGAAGTTGTCTGTGAGGGACGAGGACTATTCCGATGACGACCAACCTGAATTCGAGTTGCAACTCGATCCGAATAACGGGTTGTTTGAAATCACTCGTCAAGGCTACTTCATCGGATACGTGCATAAAATTAAAGAAAGCAATAAACAAACCTACGAAGTGCGGGTGAGATGAGTTTTTTTCTCAGGTTTTATGTTGAAATACGTTTTGCTGGTGTGGTGAAAACTGTAGTGCTGCTTTGCCTTTGTTTTTTTATATCTTCTACAAAAATAAAGACATGCCTTTTCAAAAACCTCCTGAGATTAAAGGTTGCCACAGTAAAGAAAAACCGTTACTTGTGACGACAATGGCGTATTCAACACCATAACCACTTTGTTCAGGTTGTAGCCGAAAATTTGGACTTCTGCAGTGAAGAAAATCGTTACAGTGATCCTTTCAATATGAAAATACAAATTAATTGGGTGCAAAGCAGAATATCAGGTAAATGTGATAGAAAACAGGGAAAGGTTAACGTGTGACTAAAAAACATTTTGCAAAATATTTGTTGGCAGCTGCTTTTAATCGTTGTTTTTCAGCCTTAAGCGAACGTGTCAAGCATAACGCTGTTCCAGATGTTTGGCTGTTTGGCAACTGCGAGTGTTTTTCCCCCTCCACACCAATCCCCTGATTTAGAAACAATTTAATAGTTCAAATGCCATTTAAAGATACTTTTAGGAAATGAAAGTTTCTGAACGCATGAGACCGCAATCAATCGAATATTTTTGGGTGGAAAGGACGGCGTGCACTGATTAGAAGCGTCAAAGGCCGCTGGCCTTTTTTTCGAGGCCACTTCGATAAATCATCTCAAAATGTGCATCGGCCAAGCCTTGTTCCAATATCACACAATTGCGATCAATCTATTTCTGGGAACAGAGTACCATTACGGTGGAACCAGTAGACTGCGCTTTATTCAAAAACATCTACTCTTGAAGCAAAATATCACTGCTTCTGTTGCATGTGTGTCCCCAGGGACTCTATAGGTTCCCACTGGAAAATAATTCGGTCCCTAGGAGGGTTAGGGTTAACTTGTACTATTTTCGGGAGGGTGAAAATGACTGTAGCTTGTTTTTGTACTTAATTAAACATGTTGAATTTCGGGGGTGGCGATTGCCCGGTTGCCCACCTCCTGCTTCCGGGCCATGGTGTTTTGTTCTAACCTTCATGTCAAGATATTACAGTCTTGTGCGAATCGACGAAAGTTGTTATTTCAGCCGCCATTATACAACGAACGATTAATTAGTTTAGCGTCCTTTGGGAATATATAACTTGCTGCTTTGTCATTTTTAGACCAGTGCACAAAGTACTGCGTGACGTGCCGCCGGAGCCGAACAATGCGTTTTATGAACACTTGTGTTGACATTTTTTGCTCTTTCATCATGCACCCCCTTCGTAGATTGCACAGGTGAGGGGCTCCCAAGCCAATATCTTTAAAAATAAGGGTCCTCTCGTTGGAAAGGTCAAGAACCACTGGCATCACACAACCTTGAGATAACTGAGCATGACTAAAACTTATTGGGCTGTTTGCGAGCCCGCTTCCAAGTGCGTGCGGTTGTGGATTTTTCAAAGGATTGCTCTATAAGAAGAAAAGCGAAACAGCAGAATTCTCCTTTCTGCTAGAACTTAATAGCTCGAGTAAAATACAGAATTTTTTGCCCAGTCAAACAGCGAAACATTCATTGCGTAGGCAGCTTGTCTCGAAGTGTTCGCAACCAAGCCGAACAGTAATAGCCCTAAACCTAGCATTGCCCAGCTACCCGAGAAACGAGGGTAACTTTTCACGATTACCCATCCCCAGGATTATCTGTCTCCTTGGATTATGTCTTTATGCTCAAGAACGACCTCAGCAATTACTACTTGCAGTTAAATGATCGTGAATACGCACCGATACGGCAATGGCGATTGTCTACGCAGCAATTAGTCGTATCTCTGCAGGTGTGACACAGTCAACGATTCTGAGGAGCACTGCTCTTGAAGCAAAAAATTTCTTTTGAAAAATTTAGTAGTTATCTTCACAAAGCAAGTCAAAAGACTGAAACTCCACCAGCCAGAAAGTGCTATCAGGGAATGAATTCACAGTACGAAAATATTTTTAAGGATTCCAGAAAAACCTTTTTAACGCAGATAAACATTTCGACCAATCTCTCAAACGTCGATTATATTCGAAGGATGGCAGTTTTTTCTTCTATATTTTTCTCTTTTCTCTCCTGGTCGCAACCCGGCAGTTTGAACCGTAGAAAACTCCGTCAGTTGCTGAGCTTCATGAAAGCGATTCAACTGTACCTGAAACCCATTATGACGCAGTTAAGGGATATTGTTTCGCATTATTTTCGTTATTTATCAAACAACGAAACACTAGAACAGGAGTGAGTGCTTGATTGTTCTGGGTTGAAATCAGGGGCTCAAAATCAGGTTCTCTAAACCGAGACCTCCACATTGCCTTTCCTGAATTATTTTGCAAACGTAGCGCGCAACGGCAATTCAACAACTGGCAACCAGGATCAACCCGACGAACCCGACGAACCCGACGACCAGACTTTCGTTGCCTTGTTCGGCGTCTTCCTCGGACTCTTCATCATTTGCGTGCCCATCATCGTTTATCTAGCAGTGAAGATGCGGCGGTACAGAGAAATGAGCTACAGAACGCCTAGAGAGCCTTATGCGGTGAGACTGTGGGTCTATCGCTAATGCAAGTTTTTATTGGATTTCTTTCCCCGAAAGGTGGAATCACATCTTTGGGTTGTGATTGATCCAAAATATCCTTTTCCAAAAATAGTATAGCTGTTTGAAACGCAGAAGCTAAAAACCTAACACCAAAGCAAATGCTTCCATAGCTTTTTGTCATGGCGTATTTTTATAGAAATATAGATACAGTACTTTTTTGTTTGAGTTACCAAAAATACAACGTGATAGAAAACACTGACAAAATCAACTGACTTTTCTTAAAATCGTATTACGATATCTTCGACATCAAACCAGAATCTTATAGACTGATTAAACCGTTCCGGTTAATTAACTTAGTCACCGTGGAAAATATCTGACATTTTTCACAGATATCGGTTTCCATTATATCTTTTTTTAACAAATCAACTGTGGTCTGCAAGAGTAATATCAACTGAAAGTGCGGACAAACTCATTTTCTCATACTTCAAATGGGGTTAAAACATCCATGCAGCACAGGGTCGAATATTAACAAATTGTATTTTTTTCTTATTGATGCGCCGTTTATTTTATCTCCTTGACCGCCAGCTTCCGCTTGCCTCCTTACCTACCTACACTGGTTCCGAGTTTTTGAATTCAAATACGGAACATGTTGTTATCCTTCATGCAGATGAAAGAATCGTTCGGGCAAAGGTATGACGCATTCTCATTCAACAACTCAGCCTACAGAGACCACGCTGAGTCTTTCTCCAGTTCTAATCGTACCGTTGTCAGCAGGAAAGCATTGTCCAATCCCATTGCTTCTGTTGGCAACGTGATTGCGACCCCACCGATAGACGATGAAGTACCCCATATTGCTCCTCTTGAAGCAATTAAAAGTAAGAGCTGTTCATTTTCCAATATAAGCGAGTTTTTTGCTTTGGAGCAGGTTGAATTTGTGGATTTTTTGGAAGTATGTATAGATAAATGTATCTCGGTAACGCAGTTTGAAGCCTTTTTTCCTGCTTTATATTTAATCGTGAAACCGTGAAACAATAGTGCAACCAAACACATCAGACAATAACTCAGATAAATTGTGTCGCCAAGCTGCGAAGTCCCCTTTTTCCCAATCGACCCAGGACATAAATCTTTCTATCTTTCATTTCAAACGTCCGATTCGATGTAAAAATTTTAAATCTTCTTCATCAAAAGCAGCGAAAAAATTCGATGAAAGTGAAGAAGTCTCCAACATCACCCCATACAGGTCGGACTCGCCTGGAAATCAGAAGTGGCTGCCGGATGTTGTAGAGGTTTGTGTGCGAACATTGGTTGAAGTTTTGGAGCTCGCAAAAACCTCATGAGACATTGTTAGCAGTCTTTTGGTTTACTATCGACACGGCATGTCGAATAAAGGAATTAAGTGTTAATGGAAGCGCAGCGTGCAAGCCATCAGGACCTTTGGGAGATGCTTAAAGCATGATCATATAAAATCTACTCGGGCTTGCTGATGAGTCGGGAAAATTTAACGCAAAATTGCTATCTGGGTAAAAACCCGCCGTAGAATATGGTAAATCCCTTTTGTGTGCCAAACATGGCATCATCAATATGCAAACCTGTAGTTTGTAGTTTGAAAACAAAACATCTGCAAATCGTTTTTTAGATAACGAGAAATACAAATTACACAAAACAATTTGCATTGAAAAATTCCCCGAAAATGACGTAATGGATTGCTGCCCGCAATTTCGTGCAAATTGAACTTCACGCGCAGCTTCAAAGAAAAGATTTTTAAATAGCATCAGCACCGGCCTTCAAGAAGAGCAGTAGTGTGATTGGATCTTGACACAATTTTTTCAGTTCACACCATGGTTCATACCTGAGGGTAAAAACAGGCCTTTATATTGATACCCTGTCTGCAGCACATTTTAATATCGATTTACCTTTTTACATACACCAGTTGACATTTGTAAACAAATATTTTTTCACCTGGTGACTTCAAACCTAGATAATTACTTTCTCTATAGCATTGTTGCGATTGGTCCCGAAATGCAAATTATAAATAATTCCTAGTTTACAGGCTATTTGTTTTTGCTTATTCTGGTTCAATTCGAAAAATGATGAATTTATTTCACCGAGCGTAGTAAGACGCACACAAAACACCCCAAAGACAAAGGATTATGTTAAACAAGTCATAGTTTATTATGTACTATATCTGAAGGTTTTAAACTAATGAAGGCGTTTAGATTTAACCATTTGAAACGTTTTTATGATCTGTTAAATCTGTAAAACAAAGGTTTTATCGGAAAAGGTTTGACTGATGTTTTAATGCAGATATGTGTTTCTTTCTGCTGCGTGCCTCAACGCAATTTTCAGTGTTTTTTTGAAATCCTAAAACTTGTCATAAGAATTTAGATATCCACGTGTTTGTCTGTTTCCTTTTCCTTGAATTAAAAAATTAATGAAGTAGGTAAACGTTGACATCACAACATGACGTGTAAGACCTTTAGCTGTAAAGGTTTCAAATATCTCAAATTGGACGTGAGTTTAAATAAATCTTATTCGGTATTTTTTAAGGAAACGCTCACTATCGACCAGATACGAGTGGAAAACTGGCTGAGCGAAACAAAAGAGAAGAAGTGTGGCGTCGGAGAGGTGAACTTAGGATCACCACGGCCTTGCTTTGTCAAAATACTGACTGGTAAGAACTCGTTAGGCGGTAGGACCTTTTCTCAACAGCACAGGGATAAGATTAGATTATTGTATACAAAACCTCGGCACTGGCAGCGATGTTAAAAGGATGTTGCGAATACGCTAGCCTCAATTCATGACAATATCCGAAAGCTTATGCCTTTTGCTAAATGCAACAAAGACAAGAAGAGGATTCAGAACAATTTGCTGGGAGGTTGCGGCATGACAAAAGCGTTGGAGCATTCAGTGCACTGGTCATCACATCAAGCTGGCTTGGAACAATGTGCGATCGTGCGAATTGCGATACAAAAAGAGACGCTGCCAGGGAAGCCGTCGACTGTGTTGAGCAAAATAGCATTTAGTGGATGCAGGAAAAACAAGCGTATCCATGCAGCAGCAAATCTTCACAAATACATCCTGCATCGCACGAAACAATTTTGAACAGAAGTGTGAAATCTGACCATAGCAACAAACCAATCTGCAGAGACAGCCCTGGTCGGTTGGTCTGTTTTCACAAAAAACTCTGTCATGAAAGTCTCTTTACTTCCAGGCTTCTTCCCCAACAAAGATGCCGCCTCCCGCGATACCTCTGCCATGCAGCAGGTGCTCCACTACAGAGTTTGTCGACATCCTAACATCGTTCGGTTTTATGGCTGCTGTTTCCACAAAAGTAAGTTATATCGTGGTTTCCGTCAACATGAGGTGTAACTTAAACGAGCAAGTTCGAAAGGCCTTTGTAGATAAACGCTTTCATCATCGTGTAGACTCCGCGATTTGTTAAGCCCGCAGGAGACAAAAGACAAAATCGCCCCATTATTCACAATTTTTCCAACGCATTACATTTTTAACAAAAGTTTTCCAATGCTTTGTTTGAATTTTGAAAGCTTTGTTTTGATCAAAAATATATTTTGCCAAAAGTTGTTAAAATATATCTTGGAAAAACTATCAACGGGCTGTCAAACTGAGCAATGCTGTTGTGACTTCAATACTTAGATTCATGCGACAGCGAAAAGCCCGAACGTTTTATAGACGTTCCAGTGAAGAAGCGTATCTCACCAACCTTCTCCAGCGTGCCTCGCTACTTGTTTTGTTCTAGAAAGTTCCCAGTTTGAGCAAATCACTTTATATACTTGGAAACAAACCAGATGCGCAACTCGTAGGCACATACATTTCACGTGTATATTCGAGCACTCCGAGACGACCGAGGGCGAAGCTGTCGCTCATCTCTAATTAATAATCATCCAGGATAAGGGCTTGAGAATTAATTGATCGGTGTTGATGTTGTTGAACCGATTTTTTACTTGAAATATGAGTGATGGCTATTGGCTTCAAACATTTGCTTGTAACCTGAATTGCCACGTAAAAGAGCGTAAGTTATTTTTGCTGTACGCTTCAGATTCTCTTTATATTGTCAACGAGTTCATTTCGTCGCGTGACTTGCGAACGGTCCTCGTCAGCAGCCGGATGCAGGAACATTCGGCCGTTATTTCTACATTATCTGGANCGCAGTTGCTCAGCTTCGTCATCGGTGAGTTGTTTCCTATTGTTTATCGCGCTAAAATATATCGCNTTGCCCTTTGTCACGTCATAACAGCTACCCTGTTACGCCGACGTTTTTGCGTTCTTCAACGAAAATGAACTGTTTTAGCCGGAAGGGACTCCGCGCGTTATTACGGACCTACTGCTTTACCAACTGCATGTCCGACTCCATTGTTAAGGATAGTGTCAGGCATACAGAAGTTAGGCAGAGTTGGACTGAGTCAACAAGAATGCATTTGCATAAATTATAATCGAGATTCTCGTCGACCGAGATTTGATTTCAAAAAGTAGTCCGAGTGTAGTATAACCCAAACGGTTTACTTCTGCCTGAAAACATGCGGCTGTGTAGTGTATTCTACAAGTAAATGTATGGTGCGTTGCTGCGTCACGTTAAAGGGATCCCCCCCATCTGCGATTTCTCCGACGGAACAAACTACCGGTCATTGAATCAATATGGCGTCTGAGGTTTTCAGTCGAGTTCATCGTTTCAAAGAGCGTGCTTTTTTTCAGGCATAGGGTGAACAGTTACAACGGCTGTGGGTGCGCAGACTCATCCGAGCAGCAAAGCTTTTAAATTCACTTGCTGCAAACGCAAAAGAAGGGCATTACGCTCGGGAAGGCATTTTTGAATCGATTCGCCCCAAACGCTCCAACGGAAAGTGCGCGTTACGTCTGAATCTTCCCGATGGATTTTTTACAATTTTTCGTGCACTTGCGTTTTCGCTTGCAGGTGTTGCGCAAGGCATGATATATCTCCATGACAACGGCGTGGTGCACGCGGCCTTGTGCGCTGACAACGTGCGAGTAAATGACTCGCTCACCGCCAAACTATCCGAATGCTGCAGTGAGAGCGCCCTGCGATACAAGCTGGTGAGCCTTGTTTTAGAGAAAATCATGTTGGGCGTTTAAAAAACACAACTGTCGTCATCAACAGCGCATATTCATTGAAAAACACTAGTTGTTTTAAGCGTCCAATGTTATTTCAATTTAGTTTTTTGCTTTGCGTAGTTGTTTTTTATGGTTCTCAAGATTTCCAAGCTTCACTTTGTCTACGTGTTTCTGTACCAGTCATACGTATACAATATTCGTCGCCAGGAATTGCATAAAAGTGACTTTAACACCTTTTATCCTTCCTCCGAATTAAAAAATGCTTCTGTTTTTTGATGGGAGACAACTTGCTGGTTAAAGAAAATTGCTTCGTGCTGAGAGAGTTTTTGAGAACTGCACCTGGTCTTTCGTTTTTTCAATCTTTCAAAGTTTTTCCGCGTATTCTGCAACAACATGTCCATCGCTCGACGTTAACTTTTGCAGAAAAGCAAAAGATGGGCGGCGCCAGAAGTGATCAGCAACGGCCAATACAGTCCGAAGTCGGACGTGTAAGTTTTGCTTGTGTATACTTCTACGTTTATGCAGAGCACTGCGCGAGTTGTGTAGTGTGTAGAAAATTCATTTTTCCACGTCAAAATCTAGTTGTTAGAAAGTAGGTAAAGAAGACGTTGGTCATCATCGCATATCATAAATTTTGGGATCTTCTCGTTTCTNGTTTTTCACGTNTATCCTTTTCACATGTCTTTAACTGCAGATGGTCATTNGCCGTTCTCGTCTGGGAGATTGTGTCGCTGGGTGGCGTGCCGTTTCACGACCTCGCCGAAAGTTTGGTTCCAAATCACGTGATGCGTTTGCTGCGATCTGGCAGTTCCTTGTTGCCCGTCACCAGGTGAGCTGCAGCGCAAGCGCTTTTGTGGTTTCAACCGCGCGGGGGCGCCAGGCAGCACACCGAGCACCGCGGGCAGCAAACGCGCAAACAGCCGATGTTGAAAAGGCACCGAGGGGCATGTGAGGAAAGTTTCTGCCACCGGCTGCATAACCGTTTGCATGCCGTGTTTAATATAGTTTGCAGTTAAAAGATGTGCTGTTTTAATGAACAAAAACGTGCGATGTACCTGTTCTTTCCTAACAACAAAAGTATGAACCGTACATATTGGTCGTTTAGGAAAATTAAATTATGAGGTTCTTGTTTGAAAACCGCTACTGATGAACAGCACAGTTTTTTCTTCGTCGAGTTAAAGAATAATGCAGAGAGAGGTTTTGTGAAAGTTTATCCGGACAGGTCGGCGTGTTCCACCGCATGGCTCTGTTGTTCACTTTGCATTTTTCTAACCGAGCATTATCTGCACAGAAACACGACCAAGCGATTGTGGCTGCTTCTGCAGAAGTGTTGGGCAGAAGACGAACTTGACAGGCCAGACTTTCAGGCAATCAAGACTGCTCTTTCAGCCATGAGAACGGCTTCGGTAAGACCGATCAGGCTGGCGTATACACCGACGGCACTAGTTGCTTTTAAACACAGAACCTATTTCTGAAGAGCTTTTCCCTCAAATTACTATTTCCTCTGATAACAACATACCCCACGAGCCTAAAAACAAAAGGTCAAGCAGTGCTCCTTTTTCGCTATGCTTGTTTACGGTTGTACCTAATATTAATATTAAATGAAACTAACACCAATATTAACCATACAGAACTTCCTGGCTTTGTTTCTGTTTAAATTGACGAGTTTGGCGCTAATGAATTTCATCTGGATTGTTTTCCTTTTCTTCTTTTGTCTTGTTCATCGTTTAGGGCCTAATAACCGTTTTTACATATCCCACACTTTTATCAAACAAGATTACCAGATTTACTCCCAATAGACTCAGTGATGCTCATGTATTAAAAGTACGAAATTAGCAAACTCTTACAGTTCAGAATGATTTGTAAAAATTGGCTGTTGCTGCAACTTATGGTTCAGTAAATCTACCCCTTTGGAAGATGAAATTTGCCCCCAAGGGTAAATTTACCCCAAGTTATGAACCACTGGTTTAGGCAATATCTTTCAAGATTTTCTTCTGATCATAAATTTGCAACGTGTGCGTCAAACGATATCCCACCCTATCGTCCCAAACGTCCACATGGGTGGGGACCAATAGGACGTTTTAGTGAAAATTTTTAAATGCAAATAAAACTGTCGAAACATGCCTGACGATTGAACTTTTTTATGCTAAATCATGCAGAATAACCCAAACTACAAGAAAACCATCAGCGGACTTTGAATGTATCAGCAAATTTTCTGAAACAAGCCAAAATGTCAAAATTGTCCCATTGGTCCCACATTTCCCCTACTCTACTGCTTGCCGTATAATATTTTGATTTTATATTGGCCCATGTTTGTTGCTTTGTTTCTTTTGAGTTTTCCTATATATATATCGAATACTCCCAATCGGTGAATGTGCAACAAATTTGCTTGCTTTCTTAATTTCATTCCTTTGTTTCTGCAGAACGCCATCACAGTGGCAAAAGCGCCGGGATATCGATTTTTTCCAACCACTGTTGCGCAGCAAGAAGGAGTTGAGTGATATTTTGCGACGTCAGTATTGAAGGACGCTGTGATCCAAACGTATTTATTAAATGCGAAGAATTACTATATCGAAATTGACTCTCGTGGAGAACGCGAGGTCTATCAAACATCAAGGGCAAAGCTGCAAAGAAGGGAAGAGAACTTTAGTATTGTCAGCAAGTGCAAACAGCTCTACGACACCATGAAACCTTTTGTTGGGTTTTAAAGATGTTTATGATATCACAAAGCATGATTGTTTACTAAAAAATAACCACTGAGTGCGTCAATGTCTTGGACGTGAACATTCTTTGGAGTATTATGATATCACAAAAGTATTTCACCATGATGTTTTTACCAAGGAATCCATGTTTGACAAAACTATCTACGTCAAACTGACAAAGTTTATAAACATGTTTTTTTATCTTTTTGTTTTGCTTAACGTAAGAAAGACCACATCGAGATGATTCGAGAGCGTTTTGCTAAACCTAGCCTTACTCTTCTCATTCAATTGCCGAAACTTATCGTGCTGTCCCTGAAATGTATCGCTAATGCCAGATTTGTGTCGCTCTGGTTTTAACCCCACCAAGTAATTGAGAGCTTTCTGCTGCCGGAGACTCTGACCAGTCTTCAATAGCAAATTCTCAGGGCAAAGACTTCCAATTTGCCACTTTAAAATTTTGAGTCACTGCACAAATAAATTAGGTAGTAACATTTAAACTGTTTTAACCAAAAAGTATGTTGCAGACTTAATAACCACTGTACATCAGCATGGCAGAGCACCTTTTTAAACAAAATAAGTTGAATTTCGATATTCACGGTTCATTTCGGCGAATGCCAACTTCCCTACATAGCCTAGCACTTTGCGAGTCGCACGACCGAAGGATGTTTTTGAAATGTTTCAGGTTCAGGGAAACCATTCCGATGCCCTGCCCTCTTGTGTCAGGTTTGTCTGAAGTGGGCAAGAAAATTTGAACACTTTCTTGACAACTGTTACCACCACAGCAGCACGAATTTGGACTGGTCACGAAAAATTTTGCACTGTACTTGTAATGATTTGAACCAAATGCTTTTTTCTTTGTGTAAGTTTTCACAAAAGGGTGAACTCGACTAAGCTTTATTAGAATGTATGGAATTGTCGTTGTCGGCTGAGGTGACTGGTGATGGTCAGGTGTGTTAAGTCTTGCGTTTATTGTAATCTGTGGAAAGCCGTTCCTACACATCTTTTAGATCAGAGCTTCGCTTTTTCTGAGTACAATTTCTTCAGTCTTTTCTTTTCGCTGCGTTTTCTATTGACATTTCAAATGTTCACATTAAGCGTTTTAGGCTGTATCTCGTAANCTCGTGTTACTTCATGTTTTGTACAATTACACGTAACGATTTTTGACACACCATACGTCTGAGAAAGTTGAAAGAGAATTAAAAAAATTCTNTGCCACGTTATATAATGCAATGCATGTGTATTCGTTCGTACAAGGGGTGTTCTGACAACCTTATAGATCCAAGGCGTCTTCAATATGTTACTGTTTCAGCGCCATTCCCATGTGGAAGCTCCCCTGTACGACATAGTGCCTAGTCTCGCGTTGAATCGCTGGGGTCACGGTCTCTCATAAAAGAGTTTCTACCTGCACGCTGTTGGACAGAACATAATATGCAGAGAGTTCCCAACTTTCTAATTTGTGTCAAGTGAGCTTGCAAAAACCTTGAGCATTGTGGCATGCTTTTCGTTTCATGTTTGATTTCAGCGTATTTGTATTTTCGGTACCTAGACGTAATGGCGACGTTAAAAGCTGTCAAATATTTCGCTAAAACTGAAATACTCATTCTTTCAACGGTTTTCCTCTGATACGATCAGAACCTAGGCCTTTTGTGAAACGTCTCCTTTACTTCTATAATGGTATTTACATATTGAAATTACCTGATAAACTGTGTGCTGTCGTCTTCAAATCGACGCTTCTTCTTCATCATTTGAGCCAGTTCTTGTAATCCACTGCCAGGCCTCACTAGATCTCGGGGCAGGTGTTAGTTGTTAGACACAACAACAAGCTGCAATCATTTTCCATCCATTTTTCCACCCACGAAAATATTACCCGATTGAGCCCCTGCGTCAGGCCATGCGCTCCATGGGGAGGTCGATGGATGCTGATTATAACAAACGTGAATGATTCGATTGTGCGTCTTCGTAAGCCAGCGACGTCAATTACACGTGAGCATTTGCCTCCAGGCGTCGGACAACGTGTAACCTGCCAAAGTGCAGGCAAAACCGGTACGTACGACCACGATCACTGTCTTAGAACGGCTCCTCTTTCATGATAGTGGTATTAGTCAGCGATTCACAGACAAGCAGCTTGTGCGCAGGGTTTAATAAACATCTGTTGATGAATGTTAGGTTGGAAATACTCGGTAACACGTTAAACGCAAGGTTTTTATTATATTGTCTTCGCTGCTGGTGTCAAATGACTGCACACTGTATGTCGGTTTCGACCAGAACTGCCAACTGGCATATATATATATATAGATTTATATATTAAATTTGAAAAATCTGGCATATTTTCAAAGCGTTTGGCATATAAATTTTTGGTTTGGTGTGTATCAAATTTTTGTATATTTTGTTGGAGGATTTAGTGAAGTCTTTAAACCAAATTATTTGTTATACTATAAAGCGTAAGCAGAGAAACCACAATGGTGTTAAAGCTATTTAGTGAAGGTTCAGTAATTGTGCTTGAACGAAACTGGGAGAGAGCAGAGGAGTACTGAAAAAAACAGAACTTAGTTCTCGGTATACGATTTTAGTCAGCCAATGGCATCCATAGGTTGGGAAGCTTCGTATGAGAGTTGCAGAAGATAGAGAGAAGAGTGGTTGATAAAAGTTTGCCTGTCTTGCAACGAATGATTCTGCTAGTGCTGTGTAATCATGACCAGTGACAAGCATTGCATTTTAAGTTGTTTTTTACTGCTAATTTGGTATATATTTGTTTGATTTTTAGACGAGATTTGATATATTTGTTGTAAGAAGAGTTGGCAGCCATGGTTTCGACAACAGTTACATATTTGCTCCAAGTTACTGGGTCGTTGTGCTGTGAAGCTTGAGTGGTTCTTTATTCATAGTAAAACAGATTTTCTTTCATGAGCGTGATTCCTTAAATAAAACACCTTCTTGCACCTCCAACAGCATTAATTGTGATACGACGGTAAAGTAGAAGTAAGTTTGAAATTGGTTATTGCTTAACTCGCGATACAAACGTTTCATAACAATTGCAACAGTAGTGGCTGAGTTGATAGCAGGCGGCGAGTCACAGTTTTGGCCATAGGTTAGGACGCTTGCAAAAGATCAAGACCAGGGGTCACCAACGTAGTGCCCGCGGGCACCAGGTCGCCCGCAAGGACAAGTAGGTCGCCCGCGGACCTGTTCTAAAAATAACATTAGCATGATCAATGTCTTAACATTAACGAATATCAATACTAAATAATTGAAAGTAAATTGAGCAAAGTTTTTATTTCAGACGGGTGTATCAAACTAGTAGCCCTTCGCATTAATCGATACACAAGAAGTAGCTCGCAATTTAAAAAATTTGGTGACCCCGATCAAGACCATNTTCGGGTCGAGGAAGTCAGTTCTTTGCAAGCATTTCAACCTGTTGGCAAGTTGTTCAAAGAGCGTGAACTCGAAAAGTTTAAAACAAAACAGAAAANAGCATCTCACTGAAAACCAAGATGTATTCAAGCTGTAAAAATTATTTAAACCGAAAGTTAAATTATGAGACCACGTGATTTGAGTTGTGCTTACATAGGTTGATTTGAGAGAGATAGCAAGAGCTTGAATTNCACNAGGGTTGAAAGGGGCAATGTTGAGCTGACCGTTGGCTTGGCCATGTAGCAATATTTGCGATAGCATAAATTTCAACGACTGACAGCAGTGCACAATGCCATTCTAATTACTGTAGTTCGCTGTTTCAGGAAGCATTTTGGCTGGTCCAGTNTGAAATTTACGTATCATCATCATGAAGGTCCATTGCCTAAACCAGGCATAAGGGCCAATGTGCAGGCAGTCTTCCAACTTTTTCGATCANAGTGAAGCCGCAAGGCTCCTGCAGTATTTAAATTCAGCCAAGCCTTGAGCTGGTCCAGGTACATTTTTCTGGGACGTCCTCGTGCATTCTTGCCACAAATGTTTCCACAAATAGCCAAATGTTCTAGTTGTTTTGACCTGATAATGTGTCCAAAAACTCGAATTGCCGTTTTTTATTGTTTTAAAGAGAGATTTTTCTTGATTGATTTGGATCAGGACTTGTATCACCACTAAAAAAGTCTTTTTAGGTTTCATTAATTTGTCCGACATACTTTAGTTGGTTACGTGTAGGTTAATTTTATCTGATCAATCAAAGCGGTAAGTGCAGCAAGAGCTACAAGTGAATTTATCAGCACTTGCTTATTTCTTGTGGTGCGCGCAACTACCTTGGCATGGCGGGATTAATTCACCAAAGAAGCGCACCCGGTAGCGTCGCGGGATCGCTTGGAAGGAGACCAGAATATCAGGTCAGCCAGCAGCGACTGAGGAAACTCCTGTTCCTAAGAACTGCATAAACACCAGGGAGCATCGAAACGCCTAAATTCATTTTGCCAACTTTCCAGGTCTTCAAGTCCAACAGCCACAGCAACTCCATCCTGGGTGGACTCAACGATCTGCGCCAAGACAAAATTCTCTGTGACGTAACACTGGTGGCGCAAGAACAATCGTTCGACGCTCATAAGAATATCTTGGCCTCATGCAGTCCATACCTGAGAAACTTATTCAACAGTGAGGACGGGTTTAAATCAGAACATGAGGTGAGTGCACCGAGCTAGGCTTGCTATACTTTGTTCAAGACGTCATTTCAAACAGAGTATGANAAGCTTACCACTGCGTCGCACGTTGTCCACGTGCTAGACTGGAGTAGTTGGAAAAAATATACTTGTTTGACATCTANGACGGTACACCTATTGTAGTTGCGAGCTACCATTTATGGTCCGCGAGCACATGCACTGGTCACTTTCGAGCTCTTAGTACGCTCTGGTCTAGTGGAATAGCACGTTTTGGCCAACCTGCACATGCATTGCTCAACTTTCACCATGTTTTCGCTAGTTTGGGGACGAACAATCAAGACAAAAAACAAATGGTTTCTACCGAAATTTCCATCGAATTTGAGCATATTAGAAAGTTTTTCAAGACAGTCAGTTTTTGCAGAGTTAGTTCGAACAACTGTCATTGTCTTTGCATATCGCAAAATTAGGAAACCTTCGAGGTCCGTTGCTATTTGGTTTCGCGGGCCAAGGTTTGCTTATCAATGTATAAAATTATCCTGAGGAGGACCAAGCCGCGAACCTTGGAAAAGAAAACTCGCCAAAACGATCGCTTTATCTGTAAAGGACGTACACGGGCTTCTTAGAAATGAGTATGCATGCAGAAACTGTGATATTTTATGCTTTTTGTCTAAAACCATCATTTTGACAAACCTTTATGTCAATCACAGTTCACGCAGTCACTGCGCCCACAGTTACGTTTGTAAGTATAGGGAAGGTATGGCTTTGCTGTTTCTAGCCTGTCAAGCCTTGTACACCAAAGTATAGTCACGGAATCACCTGGAACTCACATACTGATGTGCTTTGAGGTTATGCAGAGATGAAATACACTTGCCAGATGCCCATGGTCTACAAAAATACGACCTACCTCGCAGTAAGCATGAAAATGGTGTCGATGTTGTTTTTGCAACACAGGCTTAGTGCTATTTTCAACTTTTAATACAACGAAATTTATGTCCTGAAAACGTCGTTGCGAATTGCATTATTTTGTCCCGGCGATTCAACTTTCTACAGCGTGGGGGTAGCGCACTTGCGTGGGAGGGTGACAGTGAAAGACGCAGGCAATGCCATCAGGTAAATTAAATGCAAACTTCGCGAAATTAAATCACAGGTTATCTTCGCCACTTAAACTCCTGGCTAATCTCGGTACATGTTTGCATAACAGAACAATTTTCACAAGGTTTCCTTATTTAGTTTGATTTCTTACAAAGCACTAACGAGACTAAAAACTGCTGATGGCTGAATGCGTTCAGAG
>JGI24158J21664_10003942_pt1 | contig 18897 bp, 10 predicted proteins | sample Ectturendosymbi3_FD_21664 | JGI IMG/M metagenome (IMG submission 21664)
TCCTTGGTATAACTGACGAACCCATGTAGCTAGCCATACAGTTATGCCTAAAGCAGCTAAAAGGTTAAACCACCCCAAAACCATTAAAATTAGCTGTAAAATAGTGGTCATTTACCGTTACCAGATATAAATGTACTCTCGTTACAGGTAAACTCGATTTTGAGTGCTGGATTGCAAATTTTTAAAAGTACAGATCCAGCCGAAGTCCATGTTTTCCATGACAAGTTTTGCGATCCATCTTTGACAGCAAAACAATACAAAGATTGTTCAAGATCGAGAGCTACACACTATGGACCGCGTACTCTTCTATACTATTTGTTGAATGCGCCGGAAACAGCACTATCCGAATCCTAGATTTTAGACTACTATCGAAAAGTGCGTAGCACTGGTCATTTTGAAAACGGCTTTCAAGGTTTATATTTTCGAAATATGTTTGGGAATTATTCTTGTGCTTTAGACGTCGTTTTTAAATTTCCGAAGTGTTTTTTTTATACAGAATTAAAGTTGTTTTGTATTGTATTATGTGTGAGACGGTGATTGACGGCATGCCAAAGCCTGCAAAACGCTTCTTCCGAGATTGCGGTTAACTTTCTTGCCAACGTATTGCTATAAAGATTTACTCAGGAGCCATGAATCAATTTACAAACTTTCGATTGAGAAGTGGACATTGTGCCATCAATGTGCCATATAGCCGTCCCCAGATCGCTCGCTTGTTAATTTCATTACTGCAGAAGGACTTCTTATTTTATCGCTAGTGTCGAAAACAAACAAAAATTTATCGGCGGCAAAACTCAAAAAAAGGGAGTCTCTCTATGACATATCGACTGAATAGCTTCTGTGCTGCAGGGAGCATGCTAAGATATAGAGGCTGCATTAGTAGGTTATACACACCATACCTCAAATAGACCTATTGTACAAGTAAGCTGGGAAGCGATGAATTTACAGCACGCACTGGTTGGAAGCTGAATAAATCTAGTCCAGTGTTCCTCAAAGTGGGCGGAATCGCCTCCTTGGGGGCAATTTTGATGGGCAAAGGAGCAAAAAAAACAAAGGGGACGAAAGTGCTCAACGACTAATCGATCATTGAGTTAACTTCAGCAGCCTACTATTATGACTTGTTAGTTTCTTACAGATTTTAATTTACTGTGATAATTGTTGGAGGTTGTTGCTGAAGCAATTTATCTGTTGAATCTTAGTATGGATTGTATATGTGCCCGGGTACAGGGTGGATTATTTCACGGCTGCGGAGCCGTCGTAAAAATGACACAGCTCCGGTTCCGGAGCTCTTCTTTTCATGAACATGGCTCCAGCCCCGGAGCTCTTGGCTTTAATGAGTGTGGCTCTGGCTCTGGCTCCGGAGCTCTCTTTTTTCATGGCTCCGGCTCCAGCTCCAGTTTCTTTTCGTTTTCACACATTAATATTTTGATTGTTATGGTATGCCTCAAGTTGAATGGAAAGTGAATTAAATCAAGTGCACAAAACAAAGAGAATATACCAAACGTTTTTGAGTAATTTAATCTGGTACTCTTTTACAAGCAGCGCTCTACATGAGGAAATCAGCCAAAAAACAACAATCACAGGTTCAGACGTTTAGGTAACAGTAACTACCAGAAATTTAACTCAAGATAACGGTAATATAAACAACTTCTGGAAAGGCAGTCGCTTGTTTTTCCGTCAATTCCTGAGGACTTTTTGTTATTTCTTACGACCAGAATCAATAAAATGGCTATTTGGAAAACTACACTTGTGTCCAAGCATTTAAACACATACCTATACCAACTGATCAAGTGTTTCTAGCAAGATATTCACATTTGACTTTTTTAATAGTTGAATTCTTCTGATTTTTTATCTTTTGCACTCATAATAACCAGTGATGAATTGCAAAGCAAAGCACAATTTAGCACGCAAAGCTTAGGAGAAAAGAAGACTGGTTACCCTGCTGAAAACACAGATGGTATCATATCTTTATCATACTCCCTGCTAACAAAATAACTACGCAGCTGCAAAAGTTATGGATATTTTATGATATACCTACTCATTATAGTTCAGTTACTTTAAGATCGCTGCACTACTACACACCCGGTTCGATCATTCTAAGTAGAAAGTAAGATGTTGTGGTAGTTAACGTTTTCCTTACTTCTACAACAGTGGTTCTCAACCATTTCGTTGAAGGGGGTCAAATACAGACCTACGATTTTGTTAGAGAGTCGTACAAAAAATTTACCACAAGTTAATCGACACGTTTTGTTTTACTGCATTAACGAAGTCTATTACACAAATTATTAGAGGTGTTACTGAAAGACACTACCTAACGAAAGGAATCCTTTCCCAACAAGAATCAGACACTAAGCTCTTACAGAGTATATATTTCGCCTACAAAGTAGGCATCGTCATCTCTTGTTCAAATAGAATCTGTTACACAAAGATTGCTAAAACCGCACAAGGGATGCTTGGGAGCTGCACGCGGCTCTCAGAACAGTGTTTGAAAACCACTCTTCAACAAGTAACACCACGCCTGTCATCTACGATGTCACAGCTTTAGCGATTTAATTATTAAACCAAAGAAACAATAAATGCTTGCAGATCCATTGTTGCAGTCTGGTGTCGTAACTTGTGACAATCGCATTCAGTATGAAGAGCACACGTAAGTCTATTTGGCAAAACCGTTAGTATCTAGGAAGGGACTCGAAGCCGGAGCTACCTCTTAAAAGTCCATAGCTCCAGCTCCGTGCCTAAATTTTAAACTGAGTTGTGCTCCGGCTCCTTCTGATTTTTAATTTGAGCTCCGGCTGTGGCACCACGCAAAATGCCCAGCTCCGGTTCCGTAGCCCTGGATTATTTTCACAAGAATTCTGTACGTAATATTAGCGTCGTAATACAATTGCTTAGTTCAGCTTTTCAGTGGCTTGGTTCAGCTATATAAAAATTTTTGAATTTACTACCTTGGGTTTACCTTATCAGGCTTGGGGGCGAAAACGACGTGTCGAGAGTGAAAAGGGGGCGATGGAATAAAAAAGTTTGAGAAACACTGGTCTAGTCCAACATGTCACTAAGAACGCTGTCGAACTCCGTTTGGAAGCTGTAGCTGAAAGTGCGGGATATAAAACCAAAGGGGAGAATAAAAAGGACTTTCAGTTACCGATGCAGCAAATGGAAATTTGGAAAATCAGATAGTACTCTTGAAGTCACTTTGTTTAAAAAGCTATTGAAGTATACAACAAATTTTTACTAAGTGCACAGCAAGACTTTTCTTACTAATTGTACATTAGGTCAGGCCAGGCAGGTAATCAAAACATGCATCATCCATTTCCTCCAGGGGGCAGTACTTCTAGATGGAAAGACGCCTTATCCTGGACCTCAATGGCGCCGGGCATGTGTCAAGCAATATTTAAAGTAACTTTCTCGAGTCAAAGAGATGTCAAAGTTCAACCAATGGTAAAATTGCTCAAGCAAGAGTCCCAACCTCATCTTCTGAAAAATCGCATCCAAAAGCAATGAATTACTTGCGCTATGGCAAGTTTTCCCTTAATTTCAAATTATCCCGCCCTGTCCGAACAATTGGTTTCGAGGCCTGTGAAATGTCAAAATTTGACACAATTAAGTTTCACAGGCACTAACAGCACCTAACTGCTTACAAGTCCTCGCTTTGTGTCGCGGCAGACTGTTGTGGTCAGTAAGTGAGCGAGTTCCTTCATCTGTAAGTTGTTTTGGCCACGTATAGACACAGACAAGCAAAGTCGGGGATTTCTGCTGATATATTTTGACTATGCGTATGGGTCATTGCAAAGTAAAGTCCCATTTACATACAACAGGTCTCCATTCCAATGTTTTGTGCAACGAATGCAACACTCCAGAAACAGTGAAGCATTTACTAATACCATGGGGTGAATACGCAGAAGCAAGACATAAATTACGAGAATCCATCCAAGATACAAATACTAACTTTGACTGGCTGACAGTACTGAAAAACCCTAAAGAAATACCTTATGTGCTAAAATCAGAGCCGTACCATCCGTCCTCCATACCCCCCAGCTGGGAGGCCCTACACTGTCACAGGGGGCCGAAATTCAGTCCAGTCGCCACGGGGACTTTTATAAGTTTAGCCCACAAAAAACGAAACTCCAACCCCAAAATTGAAATATGAAAAAGTAGAAATCACTGAAGTTTTTGTCAATCACTGAAGTTTTTGTCAAAAGTATTCTGTTCTGTCCTGTAATTTATAGTCATAACAGTAGGCTACCTGCCGCTGTTACCAAGGGCGGATTAACGTTGTATAAGGCCCCTGGGTGAAACTCAGAAAGGGGTCTTTTCTAACAACTAGACATTACACTTTTTCACCGACTTAGGGACTGGGGTCCCATAAATGTTGGGGCCCATGGTTGTAGCCCAGTCAGTCCCCCCTCAATCCGCTACTGGCTGTTATCAAGATTAAAATCGCCTGATCATTGTTGATACGTTTGTGAGGTAATGAACGTATTTGAGGCTTGAGCCTGAAGCGCCAGCATGCATTGCTTTGAATGTTGAACGTGAAGCTAGCTTATTATGCCTAGTTGTACACGTCCAGAAGTCAGACTTCCACTTGATCAACATATTTTGTGCAGTGATTGTTGTGAAAAACGGTATTATGCCTAGTGCAGATAGTCTTCTCGTATTTTGTACTACATAGAAACAAGATACCTTTGGTGCTGACACCAAAGTTTATATTTGCGCAGCCTGCTGTTCAGACAGCAAGATGGAGTTAGTAGTGTAGGCCTAGTTAGAAGAGTTCATTTAGCATTCGTTGCTAAGCTTGTGTCAACAGCGTAGTGCAGTTGGGGGATTATGGATGTTAACATGCTGATGTCCACGTAGGCCTTTGTCTATATTTGTTAACATTCATAGCATATTTGAGGTAAAAAATGACAAATGTCATTAATCTAAACATGTGCCATGCACCAGGAGGTTTAACAAATCTAGACATCAGAAAAGTTTATTAATGCGTATTTTGGCCAGTTACAAGCACGATGCGCATGCATTTTAAGCGACATTCACATAAGCTCCTGGTAAAGTTCATCAATTTGCGCTAATGAAAGAACATTCATCGCGGCGACGGAGCACTGCTCTGACTGGCCTCAGGTTTGTTCCTTCGGTAACAGCGTTTTCATATTTGAACGATAGGCTTAATTGTGATTTCCTACAAATTTTTGTTAATATTTGAATTACAACATCTCTAAATGATCGTCGACAATGATTAAGACCCAATTCCTTCGGTTAAACTCGTTCAAAAAATTTTAGTTGCAAACTACGAACCTATTGTGGGTATTTGCAGGAAAGTATTCGATAATTTCATAATTAGTTCGCACAATTTGCAAATGCTGTGTTGTGAATTAAATGTAAATTTTCAGAATGTCTTGCGCCCCTGCCTAAGCATGAACCCTCCAATTCAAGTAGAAGAAAAATAGTGAAATAGGAAAAAAATTAGGATATTTTGTTGTAAATACCGTTCGGCTTCGGAATGTGCCATAACGTTGATATCTTTTTTTGATAAATCACCACTAGGGGACCCCTGCAAGCATTTTGAGGGATCCTGGAGTTGGGCTGCTGTGGCCCTGGCTAACATGTTTACTATACTACATCACACAGGAAGAAAGCTAAAATAATGAAAAAATACAAAAATGAAACAGTCGTGGCACTGCAAAACCCTGCAGCTGAACGTGCCAATAAAAATACAGTAATCGCAGTGCTAATAATAAATGTGTGTATACATAGGTTTAACCGACAAAGCGATCCAATCCGGTAGTGATCGTTTGATGGTCAATGTTAATTTCACGACGAGGGTCGTACTGCTGAGCAGAATGTAGTGACTTTGGTGGCAGGAACTGACTAATGTTACCTGCTGTAACTGCGTGCGATTCACTGCAATTAATTGCAAGTGCAAATGATCTGTTTTGGTTAACACGCGATTCGTATTGTTTTTTGTAGCATAATATTTTCCTTTGTTCTGTTTTCGTATTACCGCTACGAATAAATGGTAAAAACACACGCGGTAAATAACTGAGTTCAAAGGTAATGACACGGCGGTCATAGCGCACAACTTCAAGGATATATAATTAATTGGGTTTAACCTTTTTGGGAATTACGGGCGCACGAGATAGGTAAAAATAATATAATTTGTGTCTTCACCGAAAAAGGAAGATATAACTTATACCTGGTTTTAATAAGTTCCTTTGGGTCGGTTCTTAAACTTTTAATTTGGATTAACAAAGCTAAAATAATCGCAGCTTTTGCTTAAAATGATCACCAGCTTCAAATGTAAAAAACGTGTTTATTAATCTTAGCACTGCAGAGCATGGTCACTGGTCGGGGTTGCCAGGTTGAACTTTTTAGGCCGAATTTCAGAAATCTGGCCTTGTTTCAAGTTGGTTGGCCTAAAAAATTTTATTTGGCCTTTTTCTAGCCTTGTCTCAAGTTGGTTGGCCGTAAAAGTATCGTTTGGCCTTTTGATTTTTTTTACGCTGAAAAAGTTTGTTCTGTAGAAAAATACCTGTTATTCCATTTTTTCAGCAACACCTGTGCAAAATTTTTGTTATAAATGCTATGTTAGGCTAACGCACCCGTTCTGATGTTGAGAAGATTTGAGGCATGCCAGATTCGAAATAATTTTTTTGCGTAATCTCCAGATATGCGCACACTGTGCAGTGTGTTGTAAGGCTAAGCACTATGCAGGCTCAACGCTTGCAGACAGGTCTGCGTCTCCGCGATAGAAATGAGACAATGGCCTCGAGGAAGTGCTCGTATGATTCTGGTCGTAAGTACTGGAACAAATGGGTGAAGACTTTCGCATGGGCGCAAAAAGCTGCTAATGGATCAGTATGCAAACTGTGGTGCCACTGTATCCAAAGTGTGCAATTTCACAAATCATGAAAAGTCAGAGAAGCATCAGTAATGAGCTTCACAATGCCAAGCAAGACTTAAACTTAATTTCGAAGAAATTTTCTATGATATTCTTGTAATTTAGATGTTTTTTGTGACAAAGGAATGGCAATACCACAAATAAACTTTGGAGTTTTTTATTACCTTTAAACAATCGCTTTAGCTTTTTTGGTCTCTTTTCAGTATTGTTTGGCTTTTTATTAAAATTTTTATCTGGCAACCCTGAGCATGGTTATTGAAAGTGGAAAGAACAAAATTTGAAAACGGGCCACTTCCGGTCATTAAACCCCAAATCACTGCTTATTTCGATATCGTGAAATGCAAAATTGAATAAATTTAATATATAAACGGCTAATTGGTAGCACCAGGAACCAGGATCAACCACTCCTGACTATTTCATAGCCACGCGCAGAATGAAAAAGTTCGGTAATACGCAAAAGAGATGAGGAGAGTCTACATTTTTATGAAAAGTTAGCCTCTCCTGCCATGAGTATGAACTTACTAAGCAACAAAGTAAGAGAAAATTGACGAGCACCAGGTCTAAAACCAAGTCTACCAAGCATGGGGGTCGGAATGATTTTTTCCAGGGGAGGGCACTAGGGGATTTTTCCAAAACTTTGCTAGGGGTGCCAAAAGTGGTGAAATTTGTTTTTTCATACTCGAGACTAAGAAAAAAACTTTTTTGCTAAAGATTTCAAAATCCACGGGGAACAATACCCCTCTGCTCCCCCCTTCCGACGCACATGCTACAAAGTTGCAAAGCTTTGTGTTATAGTTGCAGTTTTTATTCCAAGTTCTTATCCGTCGAATCTGGTCTGGATGGCGGATTTTGATTGGGAATTACCACACACAAGCACGCTCTGTTTGGTGGTAACGCGATGAAAACTGGTGTATTCTGATCATCATCAGATTGCTAGTTTGAGCAGGTGGCACTGAAACTTTTAGGTACGCCAAAAATATAGAAAAATATATCAAACATTGTTAAATATTGGTATGCACCACGATTAATTAATAGTGTGCATTAAGGTGCTCAATAATTGGGGTTTGATAACAGTTAAGGTTAGCTCTGAAAAAGAGCAATAAAAAGGTCTCTTGTGTAATAAGCGTTTTCAAAAACTTCGTGTTTTGAAGTAATTTTGTCGAGGATTGAAATATTTGATTGGTGAGAAATGAAAGGACGCTTAAACCACTTCTCTCTTAAAAGGGTGCCAAAACACTCCAGTACTTATTGTCACGGTCTGTAGGTAAGCAATGCGCGCTTTGCGTGTGGGAGTGAAGACGTTACACAATACAATACAATACTGTGATCACAAAAATTCCGTGATAAATCGCGTTAAATATATCATGTTTTAAGAAGCAATGAGTCAGACATACGACGTAAGAGTGAAAGCTTGCTACAATTGTTTACTTATTCTTTAAAAGCTTGACTTCTCCCCAAATCAGATTTTGGAAAGCACAGTGACAAAGTATTCATTCAGGAAGCAAACGCAAGCAGAAAGCAAACATACAAACGATCACCACTGCGGTTTCAGTTCTCTGTTATTTTCATTCTGAGCAAGCCACATAAAATACAGTAATGTTTTTGGTCCAAAATGAGATGAACGTGAGTTGACGCAATCCGTGCGTTGGCGTTGGGAAAGAGATGGATCGCAGAGTTTGTCATGGTAAACATGCACTTCAGCAGGTTCATTACTTTTGAAAATGTTTATCTTTAATTTGATGATTTCATCAGCCTGCGAAAAATTGAAGAAGTCTTAAAAGAAATTAACTGAAATGTAACAATTCTTAAGTTAAAAGTGCCGTTGGACAATGGGTTAATATGTAGTATACAATGTATCGTAGAGTGTACACTATCGGCAGTGAATCACATCAGATATTTTCAAGATAAGAGTAACCAGAATACACTTTCAGCATTAAGCAGAAGCGGCCTAGCTATCAATGCTGCTTAAGATTTTTCAGACGATATCCATGAGGGACAAGAAAGAATAGTTGCTGAGTTACGAGCGATTTTACTACATAAAAGTTTTGGCCTGAGGCGTAGGAACCGAGGCCGATATGCGCAAGTATGGTGAAAATGTTATGAACGGGTAAAATGAAAAATACGCTTTGTGTAAGATTTCAATTTTTATGTAACATTTGTTCCAGCTCCAGTGTACTGGTTTCTTTTTCAAACACATGTTATAACAATCCAAAGCGAAAACTGCTTTCTAAAAAAATTGCTCAAAATGATGATAAAAATTTAAAATATAAAGAGAAAATCATTATTGATATAATTAAAGTATACTGACAAAATTAATTAAAAATTTATTTTTAACGGTCTACTTCAACAAACAATTTTTATTCAGGTCAAATAGTATATGTGAGGTTCCTCTTACAAAAATATACTTTTCATGCTTTTAATATTACTATTGGACAATTTATGCTAAGTTTTATTACTATATTCTGAAGAATATAACCTAGTGTTTCCCAGCCCGAGTCCGCGGACTAAAATCAGTCCGCAGAAGACTCTGGGCGAGTCCGCACGTACACTGACTATTGCAAACAATTTGATTTTAATGCCCTCAAATACTAGTTCATCATGGCTAAACGAAAGCAGGCGTTTGCATATGACAACTACTTGAAACTTCGATTTACTTTAATCGAGGTAAACGGTGAAGTCCGGTCACAGTGTGTAAGTCTAATTAGCTCACAGCTTCCTCAAGAAGCTAAACTACTGTACATCGGCACCTTGTGTCGAAACATGTAAGATGCACTGACCAAAACTTTGAGTTTTTTTAAAGAGCATCAGGTAAAGAGAAGACATTTCGATCGTCCAGTTACTTGCGGAGGAGTAGTTTATTCCTGTAGTAACGTAGCGCGGTAGAAATTGATTTTCGCTGCATTCGCCCAATCTTTCTTTGTTACATTTCTATTCAGGTTGGATATATGTATCCTTTTCAATTACAACAAAACATTTCACTGGGTGCGAAGTCCTTTGAGGTGCCTGCGCTATATGGATTGCACTGCGGAACAGCTGATTGAGCTGCAAGGTCGACAGCTGTGGATAGACAAAATAAAAATGCTTCTCTTACTCAATTTTTACCGAATGTTTAGTCAATGGATCCAATTCTCTCTGATCTGTGTCGGAAGCTGGCCTGCCAACACCAGCTATGGTTAAGGCCAGGGACCGAAACCAACTTTAATCAGAAGACGACACCAGATGTGCGCTGATGACCACAAACTCTAATTTCGACAAACTTGTGAAACAACTCAGGGACAAGGTTCTCGTTGAAATTTGTGAATGTGGGCTTTAAACAAACCGAGTTTGCTAAAATTAGTGTTTCCATTAGGCCTATTCTTGTAGTCTATCTTGAGACCGCAAAGATTTATACTGGTTGGAAAAGACTTCGTGGATTGAAAAGGTTGGGAAATACGCTATAACCTTTCGTTACGTTGCTGCCAGGATAGAAACCGTCTAAACTTACCAGATGAAGATCTTCTAATCCCCAGCCAATTATAGACAGGTCGAATCCCCTTGTTTTGGCAAAATCGTGCTTAAACATGGATACCATCCCGTAACTGAAACTTCTCCAGTAACCATCAAGTTCTTCGTAACGAAAGTATTGAGATGATTTTTCTCCTGTGTGCACTATTGAAGGGTCGTACTGGCTGAAAAAGACAGGGTAGTACACTTGCTTTCCTAAAACAGTGTTTCTACGAATGTTCTTCAGTATTTTTTTCTTAAACACCAAGTCCACATCGCAAAAGAAAAGGATTTCTTTTTCATTTGCAACATGATCTGCAGCACGTTGCAAGCCAATTCCACGGGAAAATGATAAAGTCTTGTCCATGATTAAAAGGCGTACTTTGGACTCCGGATATTTCTTTTGCATGAAACTCATATTTGATTTAATCCAATGTTCATCTTCATATTGTATCGGCTTCATGTCTGGGTGGGGCAGATTTAAAGCATCCTGTAGCGCTGCTTCCACATCAACCTCAGTGTTGGTTTGATCCACCTCACTCGGGAAGTAAGCAATGATTAGATTCACGTATTCGTCGTATTTTAAAAACGTTTCTTCAAAATTTTGCATGAATCGAAAAAAATTTCCTGGCCTTCCGCTCAAAGCCATCAAAAAGTTTACTGGAACAGAACTTGCAACTTGAGGACAAACTGCGTTTGAGCGAACCGATTGCGCTCCAACAATACTTCTGCTAGACTTTTCCATGAGCATACATTTATTAGCGACCACAGCATTTAACTGTAGCGGTGTTTCTGACCAGAATGTAGCTTTATTGACAAGCTGTTGCCGCGTGTGTGACGCAGTTTTGATCTTCATTTTGAAGCGACCTTTTCGGCTTGATTTTTCGTAGTCGCATGACATATGAATGAACATATCTATTGACAGTGGAGAAACAATTCTGTAATAACCTTGTACCAACGATGCTCCAGCTAATCTGCCATGACTGCGTTTCATTGCAGTGAGTGAGGCATTGGTAGCTGAAAAAATCCTTGCTTTTAATCTGTCGGGTGTACGGCGGGAGACTAGTTTTTCTTGAGAAAGGAAAATGTTGTTTCCAATTATGGCGTTCCAGTGATTTCTGTGTCCCTCTGAAAGGTGCTTTGAAAAGGCAAAATTGGTTCTACGTTTTGCTGATAAATTCTATATCTAATCTTTAAAACAAAATGCTTAATACACATTGCTTTTCAACGGTTTCCAAATAAACTGCAAGTCAAACACGCGTGTCATATGCTATTGCTTACTAAGAGCCAAATATCGTATGCAAGTAAACCGACTTTGAGCAAGATATTATTCTAGGTAAAAGTATTGTACTGTAACATAAACAACTTTCTAACATTAATTCAAACTCCTGTTGAAAAGACAAATTCATGACGTTATAAAAAATATACAGTACAAACAGAGGCATAACGAGGGGGACAAGGGGGGCACAATTTCCCGGGCGCCGATTTACTACGGGGGCGCCGAAAACTTCCAAAAAATGTCACAAGTACTTTCTTCAATACAGTAAATATCCTTCCGAAAGAGGTCAGGTTCGAACATGGGGGCGTCAAACTTGCTTCTTGCCCCGGCGCCATCTGACCTCGTTATGTCCCTGGGTACAAAAAGAACTGATATCATAAAATACCAACGGGCATTCATTGCCGTGTTCTGAAATGCTTCGCAGTGGCTTGGTGAAAATTTGTTCAGGTGAAGATCAGTTGCTCTACTAGACTTCCAAAATGCAAGTGTTTACTGATACTTAGTAAAAAAACGCAAGGTTTTAGCAACAAATCTTTGAAATCCATCAACGAGTTTCCAAGTCAACATTATTCACATTATTTTGATTAAGCATCTCTAATTGGTCGTTGCCGATTCTTTATCAAATTCCAAGTCTTGCATTTTTGCATCTTTATCAAATTCCAATTTTTTTTATCAGAATCTTTATCAAATTCCAATTTTTGCATTTTCTTCTGGAAATGACGGATAAGTAAATTAATTATACTGCAAAACATGCTCACCATGTCTTTAATATCAATTTGGGTTTCCAGACTAAGCTCTAGCTCGAGGTTTGAAATTTTGCTTATAAGGTTCGATATCTTCTTCGTTAAAACCATAGAGTGAAATCTTGTTTGATGGTATGGAAGTTTGTTAGCGTGGAAGATTATTCCCTTTTCTGAAAATTTGTGATAAAGTTAAAGTTTGTCAAGTGCAGCCAAGCGAGTAAGAAGGTCCATCCTTTGTTATTTTTTAATCCTTGACAAACAAAACTTTGCAATGTACATTGCAACTCCAGAAAAATTTATTCAAAGAACATCGCAAACCGAAGTTGTGGAGTATACCGAATAACCCGATTTCAATTTTTGTAAAGTATTCTCTTCCGCAGTTTAAAACTTAACTTGCTCGATGCGTACTGCTTTTAACACAAATGAAGTATAACTCTACAGCAGGGTCGCCGAACTACGGCCCGCGAGCCAAATCCGGCCCGCCAAGCCATTTCATCCGGTCTGCAAGGACACTTTATCAATAATGAAAAAATAACATATTTACGAAAAATTTGTTGATTTTGAAGAATGTAACATACACCGAAACAATGACATTGCGTAAGTCAGCCAGGTGAATGCCAGTTGTCTAAGTGTAACTGCGCTGCAGGCTATCTTAGCTGGTATGTTGCCTTAATCTGAGGTCTTTGTTCCATCTGGAGCCAGATTTTCCCACTATATCAAAATCGAACAAGTCGTTTGCTTATGTGGACCTCGGACAAAATGTTTGGAGACCCTGCTCTGCAGTATTGCGTCTCCGTCTCTGTTATTAAGCTCTCAAGTAATGCATGTTGTATGAAACCGGTTTTGTTTGTGGACTCCCAGTTAAGTTGTGTAGACAACCTGCAGCAGAAATGTTGGTCTTTGAAATAGTTACACGGTATATTGTTTCCTTCACGTATTGCGCTCATTTCAAATGAAGGTTTTGTTGGTGCGTATTCTCATTTCAAGTAATCCTTTAGAAAACTAATATTTCAATTGCGATCCTCTTGATTTGTGCTGAATTGTTAAACGCTTTTCAGCATTAACTCGTGCCAATCAACAATCAAATTGAAAAATGTCAGAAAAAATATGATCATCAACAGTGTAATAACCCTTTTTAAAGATTACATCTATACTCCTTATTACTATACACTTGTTTTCTGCCCCACCCGACCTCAATACATGAAACGTTTAGCAACATGCGATAAAAAGTGAATAATCGCTGTGAAAATTCAGTGAATAGTGTGAAGACCTGTCGTTAGAAGCAAGGTTATGAAATGCATATGCAGTCTGTTGCTTCTCATTCTGACAAACTCAACACACATATCTGAAAACCTATTTCTGGAATAATGAATGCACGTATAGAGGGAAATACGTACTTTGGAACAATTTTGCAGCACAGACTTACCTAAAAGCCATGGCAAGTTGATTCGAACGTGGTTATTTGTAAAGATTGGCTTCTTTTGCTGAAGCAAAATGTCAGGTTGTTTAAACCCAAAAATAAATCCGAAAATTGTTTTCGAAAATGCTGCTTCTACTTTGTAAGCTAAACATAGCGCTTGGTTGCCATCTGGTAGAAGGCAACTTCGTCTCTGTTTTTCTGCAGAGGTTAAGGTTGACGATAGACAAATGGTTTGTTTCCTATCAGGGATGCTTCGGTATGAAACTGGCAACTGCTTATTTGTTTCTTTCATAAATGCCAAAAACCGCTTGTATTTAAGTGAATTTCTCTATATCAGTGGTTCTTAATCTTTTTTCTACCACGTCCCCTTTGAGTAATTGTCCTTTGTGTCAAGCCCCCCTGACAATAAACAAGTTGTATAAGCAAATGTATTTATCGGTTGATTTATCGATCAAACGTTCCATGTTGCCCAGCGCATAAGGGCTCACGCACCCCCCCCCCTTGACATCTATTGACGCTCCCATGGGGAGGCGCTCCCCCGGTTAAGAATCACTGCTCTATATCTGCAGTCAATTTTTAACGACAGATTGGGAAGGCATGCGTAAGTGAGGTTTTAGTGTCTCAGTGTTGGGCTGTCGTTGCAGTCGTGTATTCGGTTCCAACAATAGCACAGAAAAAAATGGAAATATGCACGCTATAACGACATTTCAGAGTGAATGGTTAACCTATTCTTTGTGTCTTGTGCTTCACCTAAGTGGAACGTGAAATTTTAGGACTGGGAAAAATAACAGTTTTCGGTCCTTCTAGAAAAGTTTGACGTTATTAAAAAAAGCACCCCAAAATGACTAAATTCCATGGTACACCGGAAAAGCGCATCAAAGGTTTAGACCATTTCAATAGCATAGTCTCGAATAGAACAAAAAGACTTCTATAATAAAAAACTAGACAAAAAGAAAATAATCGCAGTGTGTGAAATTAAAAATAATTTTTGAACCTCAGATGCTTACGTCCTTTGTGACTGTGCTATGGATAAAATAAATTGCATTCAGACGATACCATCATTGAAAACAGACAAGACCATCATTTCAGACCTAACCGCCTTTTGTCAATTGTTGCGATGTTTGGTGCAAAGCTTCCTTTTGCGTAATTTTGAAAGAACAATTCTGTGCTCTCCCACGACATGGTGCATTTGACATTGGCTATCTTATGAATACATCTTCCTAATTCAATATCTTCGTGCTCAGTAAGAAGCGACAGCAAACATTCCGCCAAGTGGGGGGCAATAATCCGTAGCAAAGCTCTAGACAGTATAACACCTGGTCCACCCTAAAAAATAAAAAAATTATGATAATTATGAAAACAACAATACATCGCACAGAACTCGCCAAGAAAGTTACTAGTTTTTAGGCAGTCTTGAAAAGTGTTTGTGGATGCTTCTCCACTGACTACCTCTTTGTTGCGTATGCTTTAAAGTACATGCTACTGACTATTTCTCAATAAAGGCTGTGGCAAAAATCAGTGAATCGTAATACCTACCTGGCAATAATTATCGTTGTTTGAAAGGTGGTCGTTTTTATTTTTGCCAAATCCGGCACACCCGATATACAGGGGCATCGAAGAATTAACACTGTGCAAAAACCTGACCAGTTTCTCAATATCCACGTAGGCATCATCATCCAATCGTACAAACCAGTCAAAACTGAAAATCATATTGATATAATCTTATATCAGAAATTTTTCAGTACGAATGACAAGTAAGTTTTTTAATCATAGACCATGAGTTTTTCACTTCTCAGGAAACGCATATCTCGAGACAAAAACTCGAACCTTACAGTAAATCGCTTTTCGCTTTTATCGACCAAGTTTATGAAACCGACGAAATGGAAACTTGCCATTTCAATCATCATCCCATGGATTGTAAAAATTTTATAGAACAACTTCAGACTATACAATAGAGTGATGCTGCGTCTTTTAATGTTGCTTTCGCTCTCAAATGAATGACCTATAAACTAAGTTACTTACCAGTGGATTGCTTTTTGGATTCAAATCACCTGTGTATATTTCAAAGATGACATTGCGCTTTTAAACTTAAAAGTTACATTTTTAATGTACAAAAACAAACTGCAAGTTTAAATGGCAGTGTTTAATGCTTAATTGGTAGCAGATTTGTAAGTTGGGCCAGACTTTTCGTGTCGAGCTGGGTTCGGACCCGACTCAGGTTTAAAGTTGTCAAAATGTTTTCGGCCGATTTTGGGCTGGCATACAAAAATTTATCGCAACGACGAACACTTTTGTCGCCAGTTACTTTTGAAGCAATCGAGTTCATTAAATCTTCAATAAAAATGATTAATTGAGAATTTATTAGTCATATTTAGTTTGTTACATCACCAGTGCACTGCATTTGTACATATATTGACCCACTCGGTAAATTTGGCTTTCGGGCCTAAATCGGGTTTTAAGAATAAATGTCGGGCCGGGTTCGGGCTTGTGATTTCGGGATCGTGACGGGTTCGGGCTTGAAAATCAGGCCCGTTTACAACTCGGCTTGGTAGTTCCTGGAAGTCTAGTCTTTCTAAAATTTTGAAAAAACTCAAAATTACGTTTCAGTGCTTCCACTTACTTGTTTATGTGCACATCATACATGAATTTTATCATCGAAAAACTTTTCTTCTGTGGTGGATAATCTTTATCGTTAACACCTGGAAGCTGGATGATTTTTATTTCGTTGAAATACGTTCTTATGACGTTACTATTACTACGCTTCTCCTTGGTACCACTATTGCTGGCAAACACTTCAATGACAGCTTTCGGATGGTGCTTCGCCCATGTTTGAAACGCTGTCGCAGTCCTTGTGTCGAGTTGGCTGTGCGTTGACATCATTCCTTCAATGACAATCAAATCTCGTTCATGCCATTCACAGGCAAAAATTACTTTCACCCAATGCACAGTTGCAGCAAAGGTTGATGATACTTTTACTCAATACAGCTGCGGTGGTAACCAATCTACGCGGATAAATAATGAACAACTGCTACTATTTCTCAATATTCTGCTCACCGATATATATGTCAGCGCAAGATCTTTCATTCTTTGCTTGGTCGCCTCCAGTGGTTTTTTGAAATGGGTTGGTGTTTTTGTTAATTGTGCAGCGTGTGTGGTAAAACATCTTAGCAAAGAAACGTTGGTCATGAGAAGGAAATACAAAGCATCCCATCAAGAAACCCAATACGACGCTGAGAAGAAATCTGTAGGCAAACACCGTCGTCGAAATTGATATAAAATTACTGAAAGTGTATAATACACTGAAGTGTAAATTTGTTGATTATTCAGAAATCATGTTCTTGGATTTGCACAAAGCTAGCTAAAAGTTTTATATGTTGATACAGTTGGTTAAAGTTGCATAGAATTGCTAAACACCAACAGCACGTAATTCAAAAGCAGTAATTCTTCAGATGAAGAAATATGTACCTAATCAAAACGAGCTGCGCAGACTGGAACCTAAAATTGCTCAATTTTCTTCAGGACAGATTTTGTAACCACACACATGGGTCATAGTAATCAGATTCACATCCGGAAATAGTTCTTGACTGGTAAATTAATTTTCCACAGGTGGAATTTTTAGCCCATAAATTTTAATAGAGTCAATTAGGACTATAAGTTTAAATTTCTCGAATAATGTGGTTTGCAGGCTACCATTTAAAAATTGTGTCACCTTGTTACATTTTCTCTCAAACAGGAACTGAAAAGTTACAAGCTTTGTACTTCCTGCTCATTCAACAGCTGCAAGGATTTTAGGACAATTTATCAGGCCTTAACCATAAAAGATAAAGTTAAAAGAGCCTGTAGGTTACGTCCCCAAAACTACCATACTATTGTATGTCATATACTTATTTTACCAAGGTTTGCATTACTCTTACTAAAGAGATCTTGTTCCAAAGTTTGCAGGATTTCTCAACACACTGAAATCAAAACTGTTTCTCTGCTGCAAATCTCGGCAAGTGCAGAAAAGTATTGCAAAAAGTTACCTGTACAAAATTTTTTCTACATCAGTTGGTTGTTTCACTGGCCGATGACTCTTTCTTATTTTCTTCTCATCCATATCTATTTATCAACTGTTTTCATTCTGCAACATATTCAACGAAATGGCATGAATTAGGACTGTCACGCGTATACCTCTTTCGCTGTTGAGAGCGGTTGCCTCAGGCATTTTAATTACTCTCTGACATTCCACAATGTAAGCTAGTATGAGAGATACAGCAAAGCTATTCGGTATTTATGGTGCATCATGAGCTAAAGATCTTAACTTTGACAAAAATATCTAAAAATAAGCTGGCTGCTCTTCGTATGGAATGAATTTTAGTGTTCAGATGTGGACATTTAAAGAACATTTCTAGGTTGAAATCTGATCACGAAATTAATTGAGATAATTGGAGACAATGCACAAACTGATCCTGATGGTCGGGAACAACACCGCAAGCCGCTGGTTAAACTGAAATCATACTGGACGTTTGAAAACGACTGTTTTCATCATAAGCAAAATATTCAAGTATAAATTTTTCTGAATCTTTGCTGATGAAAATGGTCATTTTTCATTTGTTTTATGAAGCACCCAGCTTGCTTTCATTCAAAACATTGATGTTTGCGTCGTAGTTTCTTATACGACTTTGCAAGGTTGTTTGCTGCGAAACAAACTCTGCGACAATTTTGAAAGAGCGCGGCAAAAATGCACCCGACACTTAGTTTGCAGTGTAACATTATATTGCACTTTTTTGGCAATAATTCAATAATAATATGTTCTTCATGTTCGCATCCGCGATTATTACTAAAAATTTGTTGGGCCCCTGCATACGTGCTATTCGTCAGCAGTAAAACTTAATAAGCTATTTTGCCTACTTTAAACAAGCCAAACAAGATGAAAAATTTAATGGTACCAGGGATGTGGAAGCGGTTATTTCGTCAACCGCTTCCGCTTCCACACCTATCGCTTCCGCTTCCACCAACAAAAAACGAGAAAACGACCGTTGACCTTAGCAGACTAGGCCTTCTATGAAGAACGCCATGGATGCTAGTTAAAGGAAGGTCG
>JGI24158J21664_10003943_pt1 | contig 18895 bp, 6 predicted proteins | sample Ectturendosymbi3_FD_21664 | JGI IMG/M metagenome (IMG submission 21664)
GAGTCGGAGTCGTTAAAATTTTCTACGACTCCGACTCCTCAGGTTGAAAATCCTTCCGACTCCGACTCCTCGACTCCGACTCCACAGCCCTGCCAGTGACAGTGTGAATTTTATACAGAAAGATTGGTTAAAAGCTGTTTGGCTTAGCGACTGAGAAGTCGCGGAGTATGCTATTAGCCTGAATTGGATTTAGAAATCAAAATTTAGTCAGTCAGGCAATGTCAGCTTGCTAAATTGTGTTAACGAAGATATTTATTTACAGAAATGAATTAAAACCACGTTTAGCCTTAAGCACGAAGCTTTGGCCGTTTATGAGAATTCGCCTGACCATTGCGCTGATGAAGTATCAACCAATCCTGATATAATATGGCCTAACCTCTTCTGCGCAAGAGGTTGTATCTTGTAGGAATTGTGGGATCGTCAACTGTAAACCTGAAAAACTTGCAGACTCATGCTTGATGCTGAAACGAATTTAAAACTGCTTCAGAGAAAGGATTAGTCACTTTTGGTAACAGTTTTTAGACAAACTTCATGGCAGATTATTATACAGACTTACCGAGTGCGTCGTTCTTGCAAGACCAGCTTATCCACCCTTTTTCCCTTCCACTACGCGTAACATGCCTTCCACTGTATCCCTACCACACCATTTTGACCGGTTAATGAGCTGTGGAAAAAGAGCCTGCTACGGAAGTTGTTGGAATAACCTTACCTCAAAATACGTTTTTCGTTCTTTGGTTTTCCATAATCGTTAGCCTTCAGCATGGCTACTTGATAGATACTACTATTTAGGAGATCACGTATTGTGCACGTAGTTTGTGTTTGAGGTATGTTTATCACATGGTACTTTTATGCTGGCATTTTATGTCCTATAAGTTTTATCATGGCCGTTTATTAAGAATGGTACTTGGGCTTAGTCTCCTGGGAGATAAATTCTTTTATTGCTCACACTGTCGCCGACGACCTGAAGCGACAGGTGTTAGACAGCCAGACACAAAAGAAAAAAGCGCTTGTCTGCTGGTGCCATCATGAGTTGCCACCACCACAATACCGAGCGTAGTCGTACACGAAATAGCCGTAGGAGCCTGAGTCCTCCGCGATTTTTAGGGCAGTTTTTCGCATTGCTGTTATTCTTGCTAAGCATCAGGGCAGGAGAAAATTTCCAGCTGGCAATTGAAATCTACGTATCGAAAGACCTCTCGGCATGCCGTAACTAAAAAAGTGACTTTTGTTTTTGAATGACTGTGAAAGACAAGCAAAACAGCACCCGAAACCGATAAAGCGTGTGGTGACTTAGTGTTAGAATGGCAGCTATACAGCAATGCACTTACTTTGCGTAGATATGAATAATATGACGTTGTGCCAAGCTTTTTTATGGGAATCTTTGTGATTTGCTGACATGAAAGGAAAATGGTAGACGTTATTTTTGTGAGTAGGGTGCGTCATTTGCTCTAGCTTTTTTCAGGTGTGACAAAGGCCGGTTGCATTAAGAGACAGAGCAAGCAAGTTAAGAAGTAATACTTTTTGGATCTCTGTGAATCTGATGTGTGTATAGGCATCAGCTTAACGCTCAGTTGCCCGCGTTATGCTACATGTAAAGGCCCGATGCAAAAGAGTATGGTCTGATTTGTAAGAGTTCAACTCCCAATGCAGCTCATTTATGATAACCTTTAATTTATATTTGACGCCATAAAACAGAGAGGATTGAGACTTCACAAGTCTCTAAGCTACATCGACCCTGCATGTATTCAAAGAATGGTAATAAAAACGAGCTTCACACCTTTTGCTCCTGCTTCGTCCTCGCAAACTGAGAACTTTTTAAGTTAAAAATACTATGTTAGATGCAATGTACGTTGTGGTTACTGCACAAAGCAGGTTGTGCCAGCTTCAGACCGTTGAGCTGATGTTTTAATTTTACGATTTAAGCCTCGTTAACAAAATAACCACAACTAACTTAGGTCAACTTCCTATTTTGCATGTTGGGCTCATTATAACCAATTAAAACAGAACGGAGCATCCTTGCAGAAATTCGTTGAGGGAACTCCAAAATCTCACGAACACTGACTTCCGCCTAATTCCTGGGCCCAGACTTCATAAAAGCACAACTTTGAAAAAATGTGCCCATATCTTATACCAATATATTATTATAGTGGTCAGACGCAGCCATTGTTGACACTGAGTGACATGCTTTAATTTTCTGGCTTTTACCCTTAAACATATTAGTTACTGATGAGAGGTAGATGGAATTTACTAATTCCATTTACCTCTCATCAGTAACTAATCTGTATTTTTATTTACCCTCCGCCTTTCTGGATTATTTCTTTTAACATTCTGTTAACCGTTGCTAATTATGGTGCTGATGCCACTGATTGGTTAAATCAACTATATCACCCATTTCATTAATTTCCCAGGTGTACTGTTTGCCTTGCTATCTCTATGGGTCATCTTGATTCATTGGCGCATTTTTCAAGGTTTGACCTCGCTGACCGCTAAGACATTTTGAGTGACCACAACTATTTTATCTTACGTACTGATATGGTCGTAAAGTGAGGATTTAGTGTATTTTGGTTGTAATTATACAGCGAGGTTCTACTGTATTTTGAGAGACCACTGGAAAAATTTGAAAGACCGTTTCGGTCTCTCAAACGCCCTAACAAACACTGCACTGGCACATCTTCATGGTTTGTAATATTCACTTTAGTTTTTATCGTGTGTCTTGTGCTTTCGCTGCTCGCATCATTGTAGTATCATGGGTGTGCGCTGTTGCATGTTTTTTTACTCCTGACCTGCACATTTTTCTGCCCCGTGCGGTTACGTCACTTCTTCATTTGTATATTCCTGCGATCTTTACGCATTGCTTGGTTTATTTTTTGTTATTGTTGTTGTTTGACATTTTTTGTTAGGTAATGCAAATAACTTTGGAAGTAAAGCAGAGCAACGGAGCAAAAGCGATGCTTCGGATCTGTGTTGTTTTATCAACTGACGCGCAAAGCCCCAAAAGTCATGCTCGCGCGATGTGTCGTCATTTACGGCTACGCCATCCTGTGCAGAATGCGGTTTCCATGATCTCTTTTATATTGCGAAATGATCATTTATTTCTTGGCTCTGTTTTTATTTCTGTGTCATGCAGGAAAAATTGAGATTTCATATACCTGCACATTTAAAGATGTGCAACTGAATCAGTGAGATAGTCTTTTAGTGGTGCGAGAATCAGTTTGTATCATATCTGGGTTCTCGTCACAATACTGCAGCCAAGAAAAAATCGAGTCCTTTCGAGGGTTGCAGATATTGTAAACTTTTTCCTTTTGCAGGCGTAGGCGTAGCTAGGGGGGCCAAAAAGACCACAAACCCTCAAATATCTAGCATATCTTGTCGTTTTGTGCTTCGAGACGCGGTGGCCCAAACCAAGTACTGTTGCTCGCAACATCAAAATCTTTGGTCCCTCCCAAAATTTTTGCTATTGTTACGCCACTGTTTGCAGGTCAGCAACGTAGAGTGCCAGGTATTTGTATTGGTTGAAAAATTATATTATCGGTTCCATTTACTCCTTTCTCATGGAATAGATGTTTTCAGACAAAATGAGCTGGATCAACGCCAACATGTCTTAGGCTTGTGCAAAAGTATTTTTGCGTGCAGTTCGTAAAGGCGTTATACTTTCTGGTAAAGAATGGGTTTAACCAGGGGCGTAGCGGGGCGGTAACGCGTGGGAACGGCGTTCCCACACTTTTTTCATGTTTTGCTTTAAAATGAGTTTGAAGCTGTTTTAAAATGTCTAGTTTTTGGGTGCGTTCCCACACCTTTTTTTGTTAGTACTACATCCCTGGATTTAACCGCCCCATGAAATCATCACAAGCGACAATGCAGTGCGATTCCACGTTTTCTGTCTCAAAACTTCTGTACCCCGTGAACTTCAGCAACAAATGAAAAGCTTGGGCTGTGTTCATATGTTGCTGGAACAACTCGCGCCACGTCTTCATGGACATCACGCCTCCAATTTGTTTTTTAGCTTCACACTGAGTCAAGATTATTCTCCTTAGTTGACGTATAATCCAGCCAACAGAGTCAGGCTCCCTGCTGTCGCCATTCCACACCGGTAAGTCGACAAAGCTCAGGAAAAATTAATTAATTAAGGAAGCATCGCTGAACCGCACAAAAGTAGTGCCAACCGTTCAGGCCCGGCTGCAGCCAATCATGTTGCTGCTGTACACACACGTCTAAATTTCATGTTTTGCCTTCTTCCGTGGTTTAGTTTTTGGCATTTCGGGCTTGGGCCATACTTAGCGCTTCTCGACGAGGCACCAATTGAACAATATCTTATTGTTTTCAAATTTAATTTCTCGCGGAGCATGTAGTCATAACCGGTTCCAAGTTGTAATAAAGATGAAAATGTTTCACTAGTTTCTAATGTGTCTCGCTGACTTCATTGAAGTGCACCAGAACTTGAAATAAATTAGCCACTTTACGAAGAAAATGAGGACGTGTGTACATGAAGCAAATTATCTTACCTTTTGATGTCGTTAGGGACTGTTATTAAGAAAACGTTAGACTCTATAGCATACTTTTCGCAAATGGGTAGTGCGGTCACTTACATACACTCTTTCGCGTGGTCTGCGATGACGGTTTAATGAGCTTTGCTGCAAGTGAAACCTTTAACTCAGCGTAGTCAATCAAACTCATGTTAAATGTGCGGAGAAAAATTGCCATAATTTGTTGTTGGAAGAAAATAGTTACACCATGATCGACTTCTCGTTTCGTGTTGCACGGACGCAAAGCTATTGTATAGTCCAGTGGTTCTTAACCTTTTTTACATATCTTACTCTTTTATCAAACAAGATTACCAGGTTTACCCCAAACACTCTGAATAGTGTTCTTTTATTGGAAATACGAAATTAACAAACTTTTACGGTTTAGAATGATTTATAAACAATTACATTGGCTGCAATTTATGTTTCAGTAAATTTATCCCCTTGGAAGATGAAATTTACTCCCAGGGGTAAATTTACCCCAGTTTGTGAACCACTGGTGTAGCCGTTTGTCACAAAAGAAAGTCAGTAGCTAATTAGAACGGCAGTAGAGGACGCATTTTCAAGATGGGTTTAAAATGTTGTCGGATGAAACAGAAGACTTGGAATATGGTTCTTGCGGCCTTTACATCCAGCTTTGCGCTCAGTAGAAGTGGACGAGTGGAAGGAAAACCTTTACACGTGGTGCTGCCAATGACATCCACCATTCACTACAAAAGTAGCTGCGTGGTTGAGGCTGACGAACCTGATAAAGCAAACATGGCGCCCGTAGACCTCCCATTGCTCCCAAGGCAAACTAAATGGGAGTGGACAGTAACAAGTATTACGACACGTTTCTCTTTCTTACATTGCTAGCTAGGTTTGCGAAGCGCCGGCCGGGCATCCTGTTGTATCAAGTGATTGTGATACAAACCATAATACTGCTTGGATCAAGAGTGGTTGGCTTGGTTTTCCAAACAACGCTTCCAACTTTTGTTCGACCGTATGAAACAAAATTTCTAAACAATTAAAACCTTTGAATTAAACAAAATGAGGTTCCATTTTGCAGAAAGAAAAAAGATGTTCTTTGATGGTGCTTTTAAATGGAAAATATGCAGAAAATATTTGGAAGTGGAACTTCTATGCATTTTGTAATTTGAGAATTTATAAAAAGTCTGGTGTTTACTCGGAGCATCAACCATGCAAGCCAACAGATGTGTCCTGATTGAAAGAGCTGTCCAGTGGATTTTGTTATCAGCACGTTTGGAACCTTCCTTAGATTACTACGATAATGCCAATTCGCTTTCAATCGGCAGTAGTAAGTAAAGTTTTTGAGACGGCTGCAGGAAAATTTGAGATAAGTGCTAATATTTGAGATAAGTGCAGTGATGTTCGAAAATTTGAGATAAGTGCAGTGATGTACGGAATGTTTGACGTTCTCCACCGCCGTCCCTTTCTCCTGTCGATTGCGAAAAAGTCGCGGTGTCGCTTGTGCTTACTGAGCTGTTAAGTCAACAATCCTACACGGCTCAAATTGGGACAAACAGAGAAGTAGCTGGACGTTTGGTTGACGCTCGTTCTACTTCTAGTGTAATACGTTTTTTTTAAACAACGTCGTTTGTTCTACCCGCTGAACATGATGTGCAGGCGATTTATGAAAGTGAAACTCAGCCGGTGTGTATCAGACATCAATCGTTAAACATGGTTTCGTGTGTCTTGTTGAGAATTTGCAGCAAAGTGCCGGTGAAGAAGCAGAGATGAGATTCTAGTCTTGTACGGTTTTGAATCGTTGGGAAGATGTGCTTTGTTTTTCGGCGTGACTTTCTGGGAAATCGTGAAAGTAACACGAAAAGACGATCAAAATCTCATTACTGTGTCCAGATACAAAATGACGTGACATTCGTTAAATTCAGTAAACACTGATGATTTTTATACTTCGAGACGATGTATGTTAGAACAGGTAAATTGTTGATTGCTCGATATTTCTTGGATTAGGAATGCTAGTAAACAAGTGTTCACTTCAGTCAATGTGTCGCGGTAACAAATTTGTTGACGCAGTTCCTGACTTTTAGCAAAGATGTGTTTTTCACACAACAGGAGTGATTTAATACCTATCGACGCCGCAAACATGTTTTTAATCACTGTGACGACCAAGTTTGCATTGCTGCGTTCTTGGCTCAAGTAAAAATATAAAAGAGCGTATCGCTCTTCCGATTCAGTTTTCGCCAAAGCAAACAGTTCCACAGCGATGGGTCTGTAGGTGCTCGTGTGCAGTTTGGGCTTGCCACTTGAGTTTGCTTCACGATGACGGTCGTCATTGTCACGATGCCTGTGTTTTAATAGGCCGGCCTGGCGTGGTGTGCTCAAGCGCCAGGGTAACGTTTTTTGGCTGCAATTCACTTTGCTTCGGCTGCTAACCTTCGCGTAGGCGCCTTTATCAAAAGATACACAAGCAGGTGATACAATAATTTTATGAAGAGCGTACAAGAAATTTGTTTCCACGCGTGAACTCAAAAAAGAGAGGACGAAGGAGGAAAATTTGGTGTTTTTGACAGAGTTGATTCAAAGCGCAGAAATTACGTATATTGCATGGGTCACTTCACGGATATTACTGGAATACCAGGGGAAGTTCTTTTTTGACAAAGTTTCCATCTTGAAAAATGTTTTTCGCGTCATTCTTTGATTTTTGTTTATTCAATGCCGGTAAGTGAAACGTCTTCATCGTTCGGTGTCAAATCGTATGGCGGATTGTGCATAGACAATTTTGAAAGTGCACTTTACATCCTTTAATATTTTGGAGCTTCACGAGGAACAACCACAACCGTCGCCAGGAAGTCGTCAATAGGGGGGCTTTTCGTTTGTGCGGGGGGGCTTTACGTTCGTGCAGGGGGGCATGACATACAAATTAGACAAAAATTCTACTAATTTCTAGTGTTTCATATTTCAATTTGATGGGGCTTACAGCTTTGTTTGGGGGGGCTAAGCCTACCAAAGCCCCCCCCCGTGGCGACGGGATTGGGTACAACACAGGTTATCTCTAAGCGCTGGTGGCAGAGCTACAAATTGCAGCTAGCTGTCCGGTCTCCGTCGCTGAAGACCTTTGACACAGCACTTAGCGAAGTGATAGAATGTGATTTACCCAGGCCACGCACGAAATGTCATCTTACTGCTAAGTCAACAAACTTGCTCCAGGGCAATTGATGCTTGGCACGGCACTGAAACAAATGTCTCTTTGGGGCTGTGTGATCCGTGTAATTGAATTTCGTTCAAAGCGACGTTACACCTCCGGTTGGGTATGACGGCAAATGCGTTTCAAGCAGCGTCAGGGACAGGGTTAATTATTTTGAAGACGGACAGCGCTATCGGCGCCTTGCGCAATGCTCTCGAGAAACTTCTAGCTGTTATTGTCCTTCAGTTACCACGCTGAGTGAAGTAAATTGCACTGGAAAGCAAAAGCTTTTTGTCAGCTTGCCTGAGAGGTTGATAAAAATCGAAAATGTTTTTGCAGAGAAAAAAATTGGGGCAAGCAGACATGCTCATACACTTTAATCGACTTCGCTCGCTCAAAGCAAGATTACAGTCACCTAACTTCTCTGACAGATTTCGGATGCTTTTTCCGTTTATTTTTGTCAGCAGCAGCACACTGTTTAATAAAGATTAAAACCTTTTGGCAGTATACAATCCGATTGATGCTTTTTCAAAAAGTAGGTGTGTTCGAACGACGGTATTTTTTAGTTTCTGCAACCTTTAGAGATTTGAGTTTACGACGTGCAACCCAATGCAGTGATTAACGGTAAAGAAATTCATACATTAGCGTAATGCGTGATTTCCTCACTTGCAGTAGGCTTTCATGTTTATTTTGAAGACTTTCGGATTCAAACATATAACACGCATTTCATGACAAGCTTTTTGCAAAAGTTGTCAGATCTTACTGCGTGTGAACAGAAGCATAAACTTGACGTGTTTTATGTCAGGTCGCACCCAAGCCCATACATCTTGGAGTGTAGCGTGACACAAGTTGTCCTGAAGGTTCACGTATAACGTGAATGCTTATTTTAGGGTACAATTTGTAAGGTCTGCCCACATTGGGCAACCCACGCAGAGCGGCTCAAAAGCATAATGTGCTTTACCATCGTCGCGAACACATGTGTACAGCAGTTATCTCAAACAGCATTCTGCTCTTATGAAGATACGATAAGCGTGCGTTTCTTTGATTGAGAAAAATTGCTAAAGTGGAAGCTGTAAAAAATCACTTCCTGAGCTACGGTATGCTGCGATTTTCATCGGCATGTGAGTATCAACGCTGTGACGTGCAAACCTTATAATTCTTCCAAGGACACAAACAACTTTTTCCAGCAAAAAAACGATGGTTGGGAGAAAAAGTAAATTGTCCTGTTAATCAAAAACTGTTTGTGTTCTTTGTTATTAGTTCGTTTGTGTCTACCTTTTTAAAGAATAATAGCAAAATAGGATAGAATTGATGTTTATCTGCATGCATACAGACGACTGCACGAATCGGCAGAAAAGAAAATTTAGAAGATAGTGATGCAAAGTGGTGATGTAATTGTTAGCATTGTAGTTTTGCTAGCTAGTGTCTTTGTTGTTCACAACGTTTTTTTATTTTTTTACTTTTTATAGTCTATTGACATCATTGCAAATCAACCTTTTCTTGCGTTGCCCACTGCAGTGAAGAAGTATTTACAAATGCTGCCATTTAATGAAGTGTTTCGCAAAAGTCAAGGTATGTTTGCGGTGAGAAGCAGTTTTTCCACATAGCTCTTTTTTGTGACAGAAAGGAAAATCTTGCTGGAAAGTTTCTTTTTTTCAGCCTATAAAAGGGTTAATGTTTTTAGAGAAATCTGAACAATTTTTCTTGCTTTCCAACACTTAATTGTTGAGACCCTTTGGATCTTCTCGCGACAGCCTACAATATAAATATGTTTGTCCTAAAAATTGAAGCTTATTGACTGCAGTGATTACAATATTTAACAATTTTCACGCTTCTTAAAATTGCACATTTCATGTTTTTAGTTCAGACGTTTTTGTACTGTGGGACCGCAAGCCAATGATTAATCGATTACAAGATATTTGGCAAATTATACAAACCATTTGTGTTTTTCAGAAATGCTCTTGAGCAATTCTAGTGGTCTGTGAGGAAACACGTGNGAATCTGNGGAATCCACGTTCAAAANTGTTTAAAAGCAACCTGCTGTAGAGCTGGAGATTGTTACCTTAATTGTGAACACTGAGTTTACAGCAGTCATCGTGCGTGTAGTTCNTTTGCATGTGATTTNAGCATTGTTTGGATAAAAAAAGCTTAGTAATCGACTGTGTTTTAAGATGAAATCAGAATAACAATTTTATNTAACCATCAAAGGACTACAGCTCATTCTCACAAGCGAGCTTCTTAACCGGGGAGTGCTACTGATNCAGTTGTGTAGTATGCTGCTGTGCTGCACACCAAGAAAGGTGCTGGTTTATCAATTTTTCATGGACTTTTTCCGCTAAAACCTGACAAAAACATGCATACGCGCTTTACGATCTGTTTTCAACGAAAGGAGTGACCCAACCTGGCACCCACAGCCGTTAGTAGTATGTGCATTGGCACAGCCTCATTCATTGTTTGTGGTTCGAAGTTGTTTGCGGTTCGCATTGTTAGTGGCATCGCCGNTCATATTTTAAGTCCATAACGATTATGGGTCGGAATACAGGAAAGTACGNAGAAGCATCGTTNGTGTTTTGCTAGGATTATAAAAAGACCACGTGAAGCAATCTTTCCGTTTTCACCGAATACCATGTCCGCTGTAGTGCAGACGCTTTGTAGTTGTGAGAGTTTTAGTGGCTGCTGCGTTTGTGATTATGGGAATAGAGCCTAATTTAATTAATGCAATATATAGACATAGGAAAGCTCTCACGTCTTGCTAAGTCTCAGTAAAAACAGCTACGCAAAAACACAAATTTAGTTGAGATCATGCAGGATTTTTAAAAAGCGCTCTTTTCATCGTCAGCAAAAATCAAATGCGAAAGCAACGATAAAATAAAGTAAAACATGAATCCGCTTTTCGCGTTTTCTTAAACTTTCAAAACAATTCGAGTATACTGCTGTAAACCTTCAATCTCACAGCGCCGTATGACAACGCAAGATTTAAAACCTAATCCATTTTTCGTGTATGGAATGGATATGTTTGGCTTGGTGTGTCCCAAGGGTTGGAGATGAATTTTAAGTATTTTTTTTCTAAATTCGCTGTTTACCACCAAATGATATGCCTCCCTGTGATTTTGTACCACTGATTTTCTTCGCGGATGGTTAACGTTCGATTGCCACAGCATCCAGACCCAAGCCGTGGAAAAGGATTGCCAAAACATAGCGGTTTTGGGCGATGATGTCATGCACCAGTACCTGCATTGGACACACCTTGAAACTTTATTCCTTGGCGCGTGACTCTTTTCGTTACGTTAGGCTCGACAAGGTTGCGCGATTGTGTGATCAGCGGAGGACTTGGAGCGATGTTTCTACCAGTAATCTACAGCGCTGCGTCACTTCAGCGTATCCCGCATAACATGAACAGAGTCGGGCTGCATGCATGTGCAATAAACAATTGACAACGGTAAAAATTATCTTATGCCCGTTTTAGCGATGCCACGGAAGTTTTCGATACAATGGCAATAGTGTCCTTTGCAGACAGGCTCTTTTTAAAGTGATCTCTTCGAGGTAGGTTATTGGGTTTGATTCGTAACTATTCAAATGTATGTTGAAAAAACAATATTCCGGCCACTTTTAAAATTATCTGCATTGTTCTCTTCTCGAAACTCGATGTTATGCGTAGAAAGATTACTATTTTGTTTGTCACAAACTTCTTTGCAAGTACTCACCTCAGTACGCCTGAACTTTGCGGTATTTGCCACTTTGTTGTGGTTAATACCAGGTATCAAATATCAAGATTACATTCTCGGTTATAGCACTGAGCATTTCTCAAAGCGTGACACAAGCACTGTTGCAAGATGGTTGTACCAGACTCGTTTCATTTCATTGTCGAATTCGCTTTATTTCTTGAGGATTTTAATTGCCCCATATACAATTTACAGCGACAGCTGATGCAACTATCGATTTCATGCGATGCGTGATGCGCAGGCTAAACAAGACTTGGCTTCTCGTGATAAAACAAAATTGATGAGTTTACGGCAGGCAATAGAAATAGTCTATGCTTCTGGGCAACTAAGGCCTTGAGTTGTGTTTGCAAGTTGCTGTAAGTTCGCTTGACGTAACCATAGAGGTGTTTCTTTTTTCTTGCCCCCTTTTACTGCTCCATCAATTTCTGAAGGGATGCAGTTATTATTATTATGTTAAACTGATGCTGCGATAATTGCTTTGAAGGGCATAGCTGCTTTGCTCTTTGAACACTGACATAAAAATATTCCGTTCTGCTCTAAGCCTGTAGTTTTTTACATCTTTTGTTCTGAACTTGGGTCTTGATTGTGCTTTAAACACGTACACTCAAAGAAGTAGGAAATCTCTTTGAGATTTGCGAAGAATTGAAGGAAGCTCAAAGTTAAAACATGTAGACTTAGGCACGACAACGATTAAGAACTTATTTAACAGAAATATATTTCTGCGAACAATCCCATTGCAGCTTGATCTTTACTTTAATAACTTCCAACTTCTTCAAAACTCTCTGCGATTTCTTCAAAACTGTGTATTGTACAGCTTTTGATCGGGAATGCTGACGTTGATGAAGTGTTGAAGATGAAACTTTTTATTCTCATATCAATCCCAAAATTCTCATATCAGTTCCTCGTTTCCGACAACGTTACAGTGGTCACACCTTATATTGGGTAAAAGTCACTATTAGTGCAGTTCATGTGACGTAAGCAGTCCTTAGCTGGGCAGTTTTTAAGTGGATACAAGGTGATTTTTGGACCTCAAAATTTGAAACTTTTTTGACGTTGAAGATAGTTATTTTTCGACATGTCCAATATAATGCGTCCTGTGGAAGGCATTAGTTTTTACGTTGTTGTTTCTTATACAGTTTTCCAAAACTGAGCATTGCTTGTCATCGACCTGCTATAGACAAAAAGCTAAGGCACTGCTCGGAATTTTGTTTGGACCTGGTCAGAAAAACAATGAGGACAGTGATGACCGGCTTTTGAAATGCTTTCAAACCAGTGTTCCCATGTAAACTGCACCAGAGACTGAAAAACAAAATGAACATTATGATGACTTNACGTCAAGCACTTGTGCTTACAGCGTGTTTATCGTCCAACATTTTGATGTAAATATGGATCGGNGCACAAAGTNTACCTTTCAATGCCGGTGTTGGTGGTTTTTCNNGATGCTGCACAAAACCCAGAATTGGGTCTGAATACAAGGCGCAACACAGAATGCGAAGTCGCGACCAGGGAAACCATCCACCAAGCCAGTACAGTATTTTTGTTTTGTCAGGGCACGGCGGCTTTTGTCTTTTCTGAAGTCGTGCTCGAGGTACTGCACGTATGATGACCGAGACCGTTTCGGTCCCTCAAAACACCTTAAATATCACTGGATGTGCGTGTAGCGCGGTAATGACCAGCGTTCGTCCAAACAAACGGATTTAGTCTGGTAGGAAACGATTGGCGAAATTCAACAAGTCTCAAGCCGAGGGTTAAACGGTTTCTGGACAATGAAACCATCTTTTGGTGGCTCGGATTTTCTGCGCGAATTGTCAAAGGCCAGGTGTGTTTAACAAAACCATTTTAATTTAACGCTACAAAGCTTCATCCGTCGCTCTTACTGTCTGTCGATGGAGAGTCAGTAAATTTTGCTAGAAAGGTAAATACATACCTTTTATCCAAAAACAGATAACTGCAGTTTTTCTGTGTAGAATAAAACATATTTGCTGAAAGTAATAACCCTTTGTTCCTAATTCTTGCACAAGCAAAACCACAGCCAGTCTGACCTTTCGTTGACACAAAGAAGGGTCTGGCTGAGCGAAATACAATAGGGTTGACTGCGATTCAATAACTCTCCAAATGAATACATTTTATGACAAAGCTCGAATAACAGTACCTGTCAGATGCAAACTCAGAGAAAGTGCCAACATGCTAGTAGTTACAATTAAGCACGTAATATTAGCACAAAGATAAAAATTCATTTTATTTTTGGATATCGATGAAAGTGGCGCTGACAGTTATTATGAAACACGTAGTTGTAAAGGAAAGTTAATTTCATGCCAAAAACTTATTGGAGAGAAAGTAATGTCAAGGATCTTTTGAGGAAAAAATGAATAGCTCTATGTAATCGCTTTAAAATACGATTTTACAAAATCTCGAACCATTTCCGAAACTGATAAAATCCAGATTTTAAAATTTCAATAATTTGTGACAAAGCAGATAGAGATAGCAATTTGTCTGTTTCTATCAGTGCTACATTCTTCTACGATGCACTGGAATGTGAGGTGTGGCATGTTTTTACTGTACATCATGTTAAGCAATCACATTAGCGCGCAAGCCTTGTGCAAGGTTTGTACTAAAAGTCCCTCGTTAATACGCAAGCTTTTCAATTCTCGCACGGGGCGTTTCTCTGAGTACTGATGGTGCATTTTGCAACGAGAGGATGCGCATTTTTCCGCTAAATTAGGGAGGACATCTTCGCGATACTTTTCTTTCGTGTTTTTCACCGGTACAATTGATGAGCTGTTGTTATGACATTTTGAAGAGCGTTTCACACGACTTGAATGACGGGATGCAATCACCCACAGCTGATGTATTCATCGTGTCGATGAAGTCATGAACGGATAGAGTTTGTCTTGCTTAAGTTTGTTTGTAAACTTAAAAGCACTCACTGCTTAATACATGCACTCTGGCCAAACAGATGATGACGGAAAGGCTGGCAGTTCGCCACACAAACGTCGAACCATCGCGGCACNGAATTGCGCANCGAGAATTTCCTGAAAAAACTTCAGTCCAGGGAACAATGAAAAACTTGCCTTGAGACAAAAGTCTGGACGAAATCGCTGTGGGACTGATCGTGGATTTTGTCAAAGCTGGAAATTTATGAAACAGGATTCTGCACGTTTGTACAGAATATTGTTTTTACCTGTTCTGCAGCATTTGTTTTTATGGTTAGAATTTTTTCACAAAAGTGTTTGCTGGTATCAAAAGAGAAAATGGGTAAAAAACCAAGGCTTCCGATGGATAAGAAGATGCGCATGGCCCGCTGGTGCAGCTCATTTTCTTCCGGAGTAGATGTAAACTGTCGACTCCCCACAGCATTAAAATAGCCCGGAAAAAGCAGAAGATTAAAGAAGATTATGCCGCTTCAGCATCACGCCAGCGTTTTAAGTAGGATGTGGTGTGCCAGCCGGGCAACAAATATACATGACGAAATTCGGGCGAAAAGTTGATGAAGCTCCCTGGAAAGAACAGCCTCGCGCAAAGCAAGTCTTGAAAAAAATGGGTTTCCGTTTTCGGACGACAGTTCGCCTGTATGATAAAATCGGTTTGCGGTTTGCCGGCTTACGCTGTACTCGTGTGATGGCTTTATTTCCTAGCTGTTATTTACTCAATCGTCTTCATACCAGGGTCTGCCTTTGCAACTGCAGGCAAATAGTAGCGCGCGTCCGGAAGCCACTTCGCACCCAAAATCCACACCAGTTAATTTTCAAGCGCATAACGCGGGCTTGCACTGCACACTGCCGTGAAACCACTGGTGAAAAGAGTCACTGGGGTCATTGCAACCAACGGTGAATCAGGGCATAGTTTTTTCATTATTGTCGCAAACACATGGATGGAGTATACTGGTGAAAAAAGTACATTTCTAAACGGAAAGAAATTGACTCCAGAGCATGGTTGTTCTAAGTTCTGAAACAGTTGTACAAAGATAGTCTTATAAATTTAAAATCACCGAAACTGACAATCCAGCCACAACATCAATTTTTGCTGAAGTCAGTCCCATACGAAAACAGAAATAAAGAACACGCTGCTGGAGAAAGAAGCGACGGAAGTGAAGTAGTTGCTGCCAGTGGAATTATACCTTTATGTATGTGTCTGCACTGATGGAATTTCAACATTTCAGCAACCAGTTCTACAATAGCAGTAAAACGTTGCATCACGCAAACCGCTGATTACCACCACAAAGTAGATTAAACTTACTTCACATCTTGTTCTGTGGTTCCCTCCACATACTTTGGTGCCATCTATAGTTTATTAGAGCTTTTAATAAAGCTATATGTGTATTTCTATTTAACTCAAGTAAATAAATAAGTGAAATATGCCAATTAACATCCTTAAAATTAGAGATTTGCAGTTCTGTCAGCCCATCCTCCCTAAACCCGAGCGCATAGATAAGTCTTGTGTTGTTGCCTAATTCCAACAACACAACTTATTACGCGCTCATTTTTCTTTTTTGTTTCAAAAATTCAATCTACCCCGTGTGTTCCAAACAATGTTTAAAATAAAAGTAGGGAATTTAAACCACCACCGTCGGCTCCAAGCTCAAACATTTGTTTGCGTTTACCAGTGTGGTGTATTTTGTAAACGTTAACATTTGCCGCAATTTATAACACAATTATGACCGAAGCCGTACGGCAAAAGAAAATTTCTTAGGAACTTATAAGAAGTCAAGACGGTTTTGCCCGAGTTTTATGACTTCTTAGTTCTTACTTAGCGACGCTTCTGCTTGAAGCTTGACCACAACACAGGAATAATTGCATCACGTAAATAGTCTTAAAATGTAAATATCAAGGATTGTTTTTTATATGCTTCTTATGAGACTACAGATTATAAACAAATCAGAAGTAATTTGATGATTGACATTCACCTTGAATGTAAAACATGAGGTAAACACCTAAGAAGTGAAGAAGGGTATAACTATAAGGGCTTATACGCCGTACGCCTTGTCTGAAATGTTTGAAGAAAAAGTGCATCTTTTTATATTATTATTACAACAAAACTTTTGTGCAACTGCAACATACCATCGATTCTCGAAAAATTGAACAGTTCCAGATATTTCTGAGAATATTCGCATGTTCTTATTTTTGAGAATATCCGCGTGCAAACAGCATATGCCTGCTGTTGTTACAAAGAAAAACAATAGGTGGAAGAGCAATCATCTTGAGAAAAATTCTATTATAAATCCATTCCCTAACAAGCCATATTCTTTCCAATTCTCCGTTACTTCTTTTCACGTTCTTACCATTGACTGTCCTGGTTATTTGAAGCTATANTCTACGCCAGGGTTTAACTGGTGAACGGGAAGCAGTCCTGAATATAAAGTACTCCAGGCTTCGNCTTAGTGTTCTTACNTACCCATTCGGGTCGTATCGCCTTTTCCTGTTAAACGCCGAAAAATTGCGTCTAGCCTACGCCGCTTGTCGTTCTCGCTCTTGTTGTTTGTCCAATTACGACCAATTTACGAGTAGTCAAAACCGAAGGTTTGTAATCTCCGACCACGTGATCCAGAAAATGGCGTATTTTCTGAATTAATCAAACGAAGATAACTGTAAATCACATGGTCATTATTTCCATCTTCTATTGCTTCATGGCTGTGAGAGGCCAGGAGATTTAGCTGAACATGGTCCTTTACTTCAAAGAGATTTTTTCCTGTTTTTTTCTGCGCTAGATCCTCAACGTAATATAATCATGTAAAAGAAGCAGTTGTTCATAAGAAAAATACTGAACACCAATCATTCAATGATCTGTGATGGATTTCTCGATTTCATTCAATCAAGTATTTTGCCACCTGATTGTCACAAAGTTCTATTTTATGTACAGTTGCGTTAATACTCTTTCAAGTTTACAAAAACGGTATACTTGAAGGTATCTTGTTAGGCCGAAAACCCACTTATTACGGCTGTGTTCACTAGTGCGCAGGCCCGTAACTGGGGGAGCAGAGGAGCTTCCCCCCCCCTGAAAAAATTTTCGCCCCTTTGGAAAAATGTGTTGGACCCAGTTTAAAAAATTTGGGCCTCTCTCAGAAAATTCTTCGCTTCGCCTAATGTCCCAGGCTGGTTCAGGTCCTGCTAGTGCGGTATTTCATACGGACTTGAAGTTAAGATCACACCGATCAAACGTGAAAGAACAAGAAAACAAATTTCTTTAAGTATATGCGAGTGATTTGTGTGTTGCATGTTCGTTTCTTAAGTATGTGCTCCAGATCGCCTGGGTGTTGTGTTCCTTGAGAAAATGTTGGCTGCCGTACAAAAAGCAGTCTGGCCGAGCTGATGTAGAAGTTTGCCTGGAAAATGCCAGCTTGCTCCTCGCCCATAATTTTGAGGCAATACACACTAGACATGCAAAATCTAAANCCGGATGAAGACGAAGTTCTGAAAAGAGTAAACTCTGCTGCCATTTGCATTTTTAAAATTATAGCTGNATTTTAAGGACTGTGAGGGTGATTGCATTTTCAGATGCTGAGGTGCATGTAGTAGGCTACAAAACACTTCTCTGCTGTGGTTACATGCAGCTAAAGTCAAATATATTGCATGTGCGTGTTCAATTTAGAAAACGCCAGCTTTTGCTATCAGAAGTGTTCTCTTGACTGCATGACATTTGTTTTGTTTACTCTTTGTTGCCTACCTGTAGTTTGTTCACAACACAATTTGAGAACAAACTTACTTCCAATGTTTTTCCATTTCTCACTTGACAACGACCGTAAATGTGCCACCACCTTTATTCGATATATTTCTTGTATAGAAGTACGTAGGATCATGAGTAAGTATTGTAGCCTACATTTTTGAGGTTTTGGTTATTTCTCAGCTTTACGGGTCGCACATCTAGATTCTTTCTGTATGGCATAGAAGTCTAACTGCTTACTGTGAATACAAATAAACCCCTAGGTAAGATGTAGCCTGTAGCCCAGTGGTTCCCAGCCTTTTTAGGCTTGCGGCACCCTACAGAAAAGAAAAAATAATCACAATTTGCGGAACCCAGTGGCGAACCCATAGCAATATGCTTTNAAATTTGATGACAGTTTGAAAATGTATTTTTAATGATATGTTAAAACAAAANCGTATTAGCGCGCGGCATCCCTGAGCACTGTAAATGGCACCCAGTTGGGAACCACTGCACTAGCCAAACAGTAAAATGACGTCAATACTTCATAGCATTTTTTTTACTACACAAACAGATTCTGAGTTCTCAATTTCAAACGGTTCAGCTATTCGAACGAAGAGACTGAACCAAATTGTCGCATTACCGTAGTTCTGAGAACAGGTCCGCATTTTAAGGGTGGAAAAGATTTTGTCAGAAAAGTGCAATGACGTCCACGCCTGTGATAAAAACTTCTTCATTAGTCTTAGTACAAAGGACTACGACAAGAAAAGTCATCAGTAGGGCAAGTTTTTGTTGCAGTAACAAAGCGAGAAAGTTGCATTTATTTTCAGCGAAAGTTGCATTTATGCGCACATTTGACTGTGAAAGAC
>JGI24158J21664_10003944_pt1 | contig 18894 bp, 13 predicted proteins | sample Ectturendosymbi3_FD_21664 | JGI IMG/M metagenome (IMG submission 21664)
CGCGTCTATAGAGCCCTTGATTGACCTTCTAGCATGTCTAGAACAAAAGTTATGGCCCAAAAACCCCGTTGTACTCAAAATTCCAAAAACTGCGGAGAAAGCATGAGTCTCCCATTGACAGCATTTTTGCCAGAGAAAAACTGCTGCCAGCTATCGATCGAGAGCTAATCGCGACGCTTGAGAAAGACTCGTGAAGCCTTGTAGTTTGCACTAAAAAAAAACTTTTTGAGGTTTGGGTTCAGGGTTTTCGGTGGGTGTCGTTAGAAAAAGGGTAGGTTTTGCTATTTTGTGGTTATTTTATGACATCATCACCCGGACAATGAGCCGAAATGGTGACTCAAAGTTTGGTTGGATTCTAGGCTGGATTATGATGTTTTAGAGGCCTAGATCGACTTCCTGACGTTTCTGGTCCCCAAGTTATGGCCGAGAGACCCCTAATTATTTTTTGCTTGTTTTGCCACAACTTTTGAACCAGAAATGCTAGAAAGTCCATCAAACCCTCCAAAGACTCGTATTGTAGCCTAGAATCCAAAAAAACTTTGAGCCACAAAATCTAATGGATTGTTTTGACTCCCACGATATGACGTCATCATCCAAATGTAAACAAAATATGCATAAACATCCTCTCATTATGTAAACATCAACAAAAAAACGGAGATCTCAAACTAAAAAATTTTTTGCAGTCTAAACTACAAGTCTTCACGAGTCTTTTGAGGGCTTGAGCAGCTCTCTAGCCTATTCTAACGACGAGTTGTTGCCATATATAAAGGGATGTTATTCAACCCCTGGTTTCCTTTTGTAGGGGTAGAAAGTTTGACCACTTTTTGATTTGTGTGGCATAATTTTTGATCCAGATATGCTAGAAAGTCAATCAAGGGCTCTAAAGACTCGTAGGATAGTCTAGTTTCTAAAAAAAACTTGAGCGAACTATTGGCCCATTGGATTGGCGTCTAGGGCCGCCTAAACTAGGCCAATAAAATGAAAATGACCCCCCCATTTGTGATGTCCTCCCCAGAGAACCACAAACCCAAAACGAAAAAAATTTTTTTCAATTTCAACTAGCAGACTTGCTGAATCCATAGATCGTTTGAACAGCTTTCTAGCTCAATCAGCTGGCGAGTTGTAGTGTTGCAAACTTTGCGCCAGAATTATGGCGATGCGCGGGATTGAAAGGGTTAAAGCTTGCAGCAAATCTAGAGCTTTAACACCTTCAAAGCCAGTATGGTTTCATCCTAAATCAAGCAGTTTGCAGTGGCATAACTCCTGTTGATTGCGCCAGAGAGCTGCTCAAACCCTCAAGAGACTTGGCAAATCTTTTCAATAGGTTTTGCAGTCACAATAAATTTTGCAGTGGCGCTCTTTGGGCTCCTGAGTAAGAGAAAGAAACACCCAACAAGCTCACAGCACTGCGTAGTGATGTAACAAGCCACTTTTACAGGTCATGTGATCACTGATCGACATTCAAAACCTTGACACAATCAGCTCATTTTGTTCCTCTTTTGCTTCTTTTTTTCTCAGATTGCACAATCAGAACCGCTCACACACTTGGTGTGCTACTGAGTTTGGTTGTTTACTGTTCATTTGTTGGTGTAACTAGCAGTGATGGAGTCTCAAGACTTGGTCTTAAAACTTATTTCAAGACCCACTTTTGCAAGTCTCGGTCTTGAAGGTTGCAGGTCTTGGTCACACGTCTGTTGTCTTGAGACTTTGAATACAGCAACAATATGGCTTAGGAAAACTTCTGTAATTCTATGTGTTTTTGTCTGCTGTATCTGCAGTTATGAATCAACCAAAGCAGGTTGGCCTTGAAATAGACATAAGACAAACACTGTAGGTACTGTATTTTTAATGAACACAGAAAACTAATACCATTATTTGCAACATATTTAAAAAAATGTATGTGTGAAAACTTGTTCATTTTGCATCTTACTTGATTGAGTTTTGAGGCCCTCAGTTGAAACATATGACATCCACACAGTTGGCGCAAAGTAAAGTTTCCTTAGAGCCATAGTCATTATACACATTAAAATTTAGTCAATTCTGAACAATTTTAAAAGTGAAAGGCTGCGGTTTAGTAACCAATTGATATGGAGCATTTAGAAGATTGTGGCCCTGGCCAGGATAATTGGTGATGCCTTTCATGACATTTTATGAATGTAGTTTCAGAAAACATTTTGTGACCAAACATTTGTGTTGCCCTCTACCAGTTATTAACACAGAGCTAACATGGTCTGGATTAAAGCATCTGTTGAATTGTTTAGTTTTTACTTGGTGTGTACAAGCAGCCGGAAGTATTATTGGATTCAATACACTTCTAGTTGTTGCTTTAAAAAAACAGTTGAAAACACATGTTCTTTTGTTTTGGTTTTGTGAACTGATCTTGGTATTGATTGCAGCAATTTTGATAATACTTGCAGATTCTGATCTGCAAAGGTAAGTATGATGCTGTTTTACTATGACCTTTGCTGTATTGAGGCACACTGTTTTAATATGCTCCTTATGAAGATTCATGGTCAAGCTATCATTTTACACATATTTACCTTGTAAGTAAATGAATTTGCTACTTTTTATTTTTGTGATGATGACTTATATTCATAGTTTTTACAATGATTTTTCAGGAGCACCATCTTCAGCGAGCCATTTCAGCACAGCAGGTGTATGGAGACACAAAAGTTATGGTTATTCCAGTGCCAGAGGCAGAAATATCTCTTGAATGTTACAATAACTTGTACAAGAAAACGTTTCGCTTGCCAAAGCATTATGTCCATAATCAAGGTATTTGTACTGTTCTTTTAGGTATTGTTATTTTGAAATATATTCTGAAGTGCTCAGAATAAAGAATCTATGCTTGTATTTGGCCATTATGGCTAACGAAATAGTGTTAGTGTACATTCCATAATTGTGTATTATTATGAATAATAATTAAATAATTATTGAGGTGCAGAAATGATGTTGAGAGGTGAATACGAACTTTAGTCGTATTTAAGTGTTTTCAATTCTTTCTTTGCTTGGATTGTTGGTTGAGTGTTGTTTTCATCAGTTTTATAGTAAATGTGGAAGTCACTTTGCAGTTAAAAGCTAAGTATTTAAGTGTTGGTATTCATTTTATTCATGTCGTGCAGTGGTGTTGTGGAAGTCATAAAATTCAAAACGGCAAAAATGTAGGAATTCTGCATCTTGGTGATATGCTTTTTATGGATTTGTTCATTCACTGGACTTAATTAGTATTTGATAATTTGGCCTGAAACGTGTTTAGGTGGACAAGTTTTGCTCGTCCTCTTTGTGGTGTTCCCCTTACATTTTGCACAACTCACAACCTAGTTTTTAAATCTTCATATTGGTATTTTGTACTTTTAAGTTTATAGAAAACTACTCAACTGCTGGAAGTAGCCATCCTGCCTAGGGGAGACCATAAGAAAACCTGTGGCATAAGCAGAACCATGAAACAAGGGTGATTTCACCAATCTTCCTGAAAACTAATCAAAGTTCATAAGATTGTCAACTTAGACCATTGCCTTCCTTGGCTCCCACTGCTATTTTTTAAGGCTTCTAAATTCTAATGCCCAGGTTTGACTGTTGAGCCTATGAAGAATCAGCCTGTCATGCACTAATGGCTTTATGGGCATAGCGTGTGTTTGTTGCTGCAGTCGGCGCACTTTCTCAACGTCTTGCTGTAGTCCTTTTCATCATTTCACCTGTAAGCCTTTGCTTGCAATTTGCTGGACTGAGGACACGTGAAGTCGATTTCCTAGTAAAACACTATGCGATCAGATTAAGTTGTGACTTGATGTTTCTAATCCCAACCTTTTTCATTCCTCGAGCAGAAAGTCTATGCTTAAATTTATTTTCTGATTTTTGCGTAAAAGCTCAAGCACTTAACTCTATCATGGAGCAAGAGCAGCCCGATTATGACATGGACAGTGAAGATGAGAGGTGGATGAAAGATAGCAAAAAGCGTGCCGGGTTGGAAGTGACTCATCTTCAGTTTGAAGAAATGATTGACCGGTTGGAAAAGTCCTGTGGTAATCAGGTAAAAATGTTGCAAATTGGGTTTGCATTTTTATCATTATCCATTCCAATGATTCCTGAAATAAAGAAATCTTGCGGTTTTGTTTGGTGAAAAGATGTCAGTGGACTTGTTGCATCGCGGTATTGTCATATAATCTACCCGTTACACTATTACGGTCTTTACAGTTTTGAAAAATACCTTCCGTATATGCCAGGAGTGGGCAATTAGCGACCCGCAGGCCACATGTGGCCCGCCGCAGCGTTTTCAGTGGCCCGCGGAAGCATTCAGGAAAAATCTTCAAATCTAAGATTTCCTCCAACTTAGTGCTGAGGCCGACTTGTCAGAGACTTGCTTCTATTTCCATTAGAAGGTACGGCACCCCGCTAAACGCGGCCTTCCAAAAGTGGCCCTCGAGCAAAATTAATTGCCCGTCCCTGGTATATGCCATTCACCTGTTAATAAAAGAAGGGTTTAAGCAATCTCGTTAATACCAAGAGCTTCGTGTCAGTGACCGAAAATTCGCTGATTGTAAAGTGAAAGGTGTTAAGTTTCAAAAGCCGCTACTGTTGAATTAAGCTTTCCGGCTTCAGCAGCAAATTGCTGTGCTGAAAAATGTAATCGCTGTAATTTGCACAGTATCATGCATAAACAGATTATCGGCGTGTACTCCAATACTATGAAAACAACCAGAAAACAATTGCACTTAAACTTTAAACCCATTACCTTTTCAAAACGTAATCGAATGTGTCTGGCGCGTTTCAACACCGAGCAACTTTCACTCTGTGGCAAAAATGTTTAAGGAATTCAAACCTTTTGGTAGTTTCTTAAATCAGGAGTGTGAACAGCTCGTTTCATAGGCATGTCAATGCAACACGGCGGATAGCGCTTTCCATCAAATCCCCCACGTTTTGAAAAACTGCTACAGTTCGCTTAGTATCATCCACGTAAACCTTTCCTTCGCTGAAGATGATGGAAGAGTTCAAGGTTTAATCGAATCTGTTTTGTGCTAGTTTTTCAGCAAAGATAAAGTCTTGTTTTCAAAACCAGTGCGAACTTATTATTGCACGTATGGTTGAATTGCCGGACTCGTTCTTATTGCAGCTGGTTACACTGCAAGAAGCCAAGCTTTTGCTAAAAGAAGACGACGACCTGATCAAAGCGGTGTACGACTACTGGCTGAAAAAACGCAAACGGCAAAAAGGCCCTTTGGTTTTCCAGGTACGTAAAGTTGTGACACTGGGGTGCTGCTCCAAATCGAATGCAGACTTGCTGCTGTGGTAAGAAGATGTTAGGGTTCGCGGTTGAAAGTTCTTAAATCAGCAACGGATATTTCTTACTTATATACGTGTCTGACGTTGCGTGCCTTTTCTGCTTAGATACTTCAGCATATTGTGTACAGTGCAGGTAAAGCTTTTTCGGGAAGGTCGGAGAAACATAAATCATTCTAATTTTGAATAGGATGAATTCTAGTTGGTTTAAACAAAACTCGCCAGTTCTACTACCACGAAATAATGTCATACCCAACCTACAATGCCTCAGCATCTTGTAAATAGTCTGGTTGTTGGAAGTCACATTTCCCGGTGTCAAGCGAATTTTCTGACTTCAAGCCATGTGCGGATGCACAGAGTGATATTCTACATACCAAATACGCTGCGAAAACTGATGCTTACGGTTTTTTCTTTGGTGAGTTGGTCGGTTTAGGGTTAGGAAAAGAAAAATAATTGAGGTCTTATTATTTTTAGTGGTTATAGTTATTCCCGTACTATAACTTGTTGTGGGTGTCTGACATCTAACCAGAAAGCTTTGATTAACACAACATACATCAAAAAAGTAATCGCCAAACTTTATTCCTTTACTCTGAGAAGCAAAATAACTGAAACAATATAATAGGTCAGACATTTCGCTTGACACCGGTCACACTTCAGGACCGCATTGGGAAATCACCTGAAACGATAACTTCATTCTAGATTGGATTCGTTTGTAACCGTCAAGACAGCTGTTAAGGCTCTTGAAGCGCATAGATTTATTAGTATCAAAAAACAGAAATGCTAAACAGCCTGATGATGATGAAGATTACGGCCAAAACAAAAATTGTGAGAGACATCATGAAACGTTTCGGCAACCACTACTGCCACCGTCAGCACGAACAAACATGAATGGTAGTGTGCCTGCTGTAGGTTTTAGTAGCCAGTAGGAAGAAGGGTGCTGTGAAAAAATAAAAGCGTGGAGAATCGGTGACGTAGTGGCGCGAAGCGTTAACAGTCACGTGGCTGAGCAGAGTACGAGCCGGTGGTGAAGGCGTGTGACGTAACGGATGATGCACGAAGTTTCGTTACAGTTACAGGTTAAAAATGCATAGAGGCGTGTATGCATATTAAGCTCTGCTTCATGCCCTCGAATCAACAAAGATCCAAGTAAAAGGATAAAGTTTGACGATCAGCCTGGGATCTGCAACCCCCGCTACTTGTCTTTTCCACTGACGTCGGAGTTGCGAAAATCAATGCGATGATCTGGGTTGGCTTGCAGACTGACGCGCCTAATGAAATTTGATGTGTTCCTCTTCGTGATTCCTTAAATTGCGTTGACTTTGCCCAGTGCAGGACGCGCCGCGTGGGCAACGAAGACTGTTGACATGAGCAAAGCTTGCCGGTCTTCGACCGAAAACCAGCTCTGTAGCATCCGTGTTTGCTGAAAACAACGTAGCTTCGCGTTCACTACAGCACTGCGTTTTGCAAAGACCCCAAATTTGGTTGAAGGGGAGGGCTCAGCCGGCGAGACACGCTGTTGCGTGGCACCGTGCTTTCTGTTCAAAAATTACTGAATGCAACGGTCCAAAAAATTTCTAGGGAAACCACTGCGACGTAACATTGGCTCAACATCATGAATTCCACGTGAACCAGTTTATTGGTATAGTAGCTCATCAAATAGCATCTGACCTACTGAATTATGAGTGATGCAGAAAGCTTAAAAAGAGTTTGCTGGTGGAGTTTCAGCGTAGGTGGCGTTGTTTAAAGATTAATTCTAGTGGTCGTTAAACCTTTGGCATCGGCGATGTTTCGAAGTTTTATTGACTTTGTTGCGTCATTTCTCGAAACTGGCTGCTAGAACGACCGATAGCAGATAGTGTTAATGCATATTGATATATCTTGTGTGAAGCTATGACGTTGAAGATTGATAAAAGATACTTAAAAAAAGTTTAAACGTGAAAACTGTTCGTTATTTTTCAAGTTTTTTTTGCTTAGTTTCACATGCAGAACTAAAACTAGTCTGGGATGTTTTTCACTTTTATAGCAAGATATTTTCAAAAGTAAGCACTAACGGTACAAAATGGGATAGTACCTTTAAATACAGTTTGTTGCAAAGTTATGGCAACGATCAAGGCTGCAGAGCCGGAACTCAAATTTCCGGCCCAGGCTCCGGCTCCAACATCTTCAAGTTTTTCGTTCCGGCACCGGAATGATTTGGTCCATTGAAAAGTGAAAAACATTGTATTATTTGTGCATCTTGCTTGCCCCACGAACTAGGGCTGTGGAACCGGGACCCAAATTTCAGGCTCCGACTTCAGTTCCACCGTCTAAAAGTTTTGGGCTCCGGCACCAGCCGTCCAAAAAATTACCTGGGCTCCGGCTCAACAGTCGTGGTCAACGATACGTTTCAAAGTGAAGCGTAACTGATGACAAACGCATTTTTTTATCCGGTCGCTCAGGTGCGTCACGACCGCAGGGATGGATCGTCCATCAATGACTGCTACGTCGCTTTTCGCAGAAGAACAGAAAAGATGCAAACGAGGAAAGTACGTGACTTCTTGTTTGAAATTCAGTCAACGCGCACCTTCGTGCAGCTACACGTGCAAGCGTAGGCGAAGAGCCTTCTTGGTAGAATGTGGCTTTTCCGTTCTCCAAAGTAGTTTGCAGGAGATTTCNATCTCTGTGTTTGTCGCTGTTAGGTTTTCGCTTCGTCAATTTCGTCGTCGCGTGTGTGAGTGTTTGTGACTTCACATTAAATGTTTACGTTTAAACATGAGCGGGACATCGCGTAAAACAGCAGAGCGATAGCTGTCTCGAAAAATGCCGTTTTCTGTAATATCCGCCTTCTGTGCGTTTGCTATTCTTGTCCGTTAATCGCCAGAATCGCAAAAACGACGAGGCTTCGTACGAGAAGATGCTGAAACTCCGAAGAGATTTGAGCCGCGCCGTCACCATCCTCGAGATGATCAAACGCCGCGAGAAAAGCAAACGCGAATTATTGCACTTAACTTTAGAAGTTTTCGAGAAAAGGTAAACACAAAGAACTCAGTGTGGCGTGACAACTTTTGACAACGTCGCACCTTCAAACGGGTTTTACGGGTAACTCGTGTGACATCTTTCCCTGCGAGTAAGTTGAGCGTGGATCGGCGAAATGGGAGTTGTTGTTAAACTGTTATTAGAAGTCATTTTTTTCGGACAAATGAATTTGTTGACCGTACAACTGGTCCTTTTCATCGAGACGCGCCAAAGTAAAGCATTTCTAAATGCGTGACGTCAGTGCCTAGTTCCGGGTTCCTACGGAGTCTGGAAAAGTACGGTCATTTTCTAGCCTCAAGGTCTGGGAAAAATTTTTGGACGGTTAGTATGGAAAAGGAAATAATTTTCCAGGCTTGATCTTTTGACATGATTTTCATAATAGTTTAGTCAAGACTGATATGATTTTACTTTCATCGTGTTAAATATTGTAGTGCCTGTATTTGACCTGGGTATGTCATTCGCAAACGTTAGTCTGGAAACTTTTATTCAAAATTGCGTAGGAACCCTGCTTGTGGCAAGCGTGTCAACGTTGCGATTGGCGTGTGTCAAAGTTTTCCCAGAGCTCAGCGCCCTTTCACTTGGCCTTTCTCGAAACTCAATCCAATGTGATTCTTTTTCGCTCAGGTATCAAATGCGAGATTGGGAGGGCAAGGCTCTGCGCATGGTGAAGAAGGACCTGCTTACGCAAAAATCGTGGGCCCACTTTCGTTCGTTGAAAGGAGGGCACCGGCGGCGCCATCCGTCGTTGAGCAGCTCCCTCATCACCGGCCACAAACCTTCCACGAGCACCAGCTTGTCGATATCTCGCGGCGAGATTGACAGGCAAGTCGTTGCTTTTGCGTTAAAAGAAAAATACTCCAGTGTGCTTTTGTCCAAGACTGCAATATTCCGATCGCGTGTGCATACCAGGCCCGTAGCAACGGGGGGATAAAAACAATAATCTTACCCCCCTGAAAATGCATTTTGCTCCCCCAAACCCTAAAACCTAGCTACGGGCCTGCTACGTACGTACGTGTCGTGAGTGCATCTCCTTGTCAAACCAATCCGATGTAGTTTGCATCGCATTCCGCCGATGTGCCGTATCACTTCTGCTCGACCCTCCTGGTACTGCGCTCCCAGCGGAGATAAAGTCGTTGCTCTTTGTGTTATTCGTTCGGTTGCGACGGCAGCCGAGATAAAATGCGATCAGGTTGTTGCAAGCTTTTCTTCTATCTCAGAACCAACCAAAATAATCAGGGCTTTCAATCCTAACGTATTATCGCAGAAGAACACACGTGTTGATTGGTGCGGCTGATTCTATCAACGTCTACGAACTATTCGTTGCGGTTTCTTCAGCGGTTTATTGACTGTGAAAATTTGCTGCTTAAAGGCCAATCTACGCTGAGGAGTTGCCAGAAGCCGCGCACGATTCTTTGTTTGTTTTGTTGCGTCGGGTAATTCTGCGCTCGTGCGCGGCTACTCCTGGCAAGTCCTCAGTGTAGACTGATCTTAATTCAAACTCTTCACCTGCGTGGAGACGGAGACTAGTTACTGTACCTACTAAGGTTTGTCTAAAACAGCGCCGTAACTTGCACGCCCACCTTTCGCGTACAACATGCTCGCTTGATCGCTTCAAGGATCACGTACGAAGTTGCGCGGTTTGCAGGGGGGAGCACGGGCCGATCAGTTCCAAGAAGAAGCTGAAAAAGAAGCACGCACGGCCGGGAACGTCGCTCCACGGCGCCGCACCAGCGACCGCGCCCAGCCACCCTGCCCAGCCGAATGTGGAAGTGATCGATCGGCTGAAGATACCTGTGAAAGTGAATTGATTTTCTTCTCGCTATGCGTCTTTTTTTAACGGTGAAATATGAAAAGGCTTCCCAGGGTTCGATTTGTCGCCTGAAACTTGTTCAGAGAAGTTGCGCCTTTGTTGTGCTGCACGCACTTCTTTTTTGGGCCGTCTGGAGATAGAAAACTCGTTCTTTATCTTTTATCTCTTTTCTAGCCTTTATCCGCAGCAACGCACATCCCCCGTCTGGAAATAGAAAACCCGTTCACCCAGGGGTCGATAGCCCCCCCGTAAAACCTGCGAAAGTAACTTTTTTCACCATAATTTTGTACAATTCGAAAAACAGCATTCGCGATATCAGGACATTGTGTCGTCCATTATTTTGTCACAGCAAGTGTTGTTAAGTATACTTCATCTCTTTTACAGTAGTGAACCCGTATTGAGACTTGATTACCAAATATTACTGAAATCGCCCCCCCCCCCGAACTTACTGGCTGGATCCGCCCTTGCGTTCACCCGTAGCAACGCGCAGCCCTCGTCTGGAGATCGAAAACCCGTTTTCTAACTTTTTGTCTCTTTTGTAGCATTCACCCGTAGCAACGCGCAGCCCTACCGGTGCCACGACAAAATGGTCGTCAACACCTGCGGCTTCCGACACGATGTCGTACGAAGAAGTCGTTGACACGATGACTCAGTACGAGTTTCCTCCTTCAAGCGACGAAGACATCAAAGAACAGGTTGGCTGCTTGGGTGGCTGGCAGCAAGCAACGCCTTGTTTCTTGTTGAAAGTTGTCACTTGGCGCTGTAAACAACGCGTGGCTTCTGTGTTGCGATGTTTTGCCTTCCGTCGGTTGTTTTCAAATGCTTTGGCGTAACGAGAAGAGGTGACATCTTCGTTACTTGTGCACGACTCCCATAATGCTTGCACTGTTGCGTCATAATCCTCCATTTAAGAAAATCTTATGCCTGAAGCTTGGCCGTGGTGATCATTTTGAGGAAGTTGAGGTCGAACGATTTGTGTTTCGTCGTCGCAAACCGTTCACACGGCGGTTTATCGCCGAGGAAGCCACTGCGTGCGCTTGCAGGTGTGGTGACGACCTCGCCTGACCACGGTGCTTTTATGGGCGTGTTCGAGTAATGTTATTTCGCTATCGCCCACAATCTCAAGAACGCAACTGACCCCCACCGTGATCTTCGTTTAATACAAACAACTGTAATGATTTTGAGACTTCCTTTGTGCAAACTCGGGGGCGAACCGGGGTGTGTGTGGTGTGCTACGCAGAGTTACAGTTGAGGCTTCTTCCGCTGTCCGGATGTTAATGTCCACAACTGTCTCGTGCAGTGTCAGCATGAAGACGGTGGCGTGTTGGAATAATGCAAAAACGTCTTGTAAAACGCTGAAGTTATAGGCGTGTTGCCCGATATTTGTGAGCATTACAACCAGCGGAAGAAAATGAAACTACTCAGCCTTCGTTTTTTTAAACTCCTTCAATCTGCATACTTGCTTTTTTAACGTACGCCTTACTTAAGCTGTTGCGCTCTCCCTTGATTTCCATCGGGAAGCAGTTAAAGAACCAAACAAGGGGTCCTATACTCCTATGACTACGTGCATGTAAGGAAAGCCATTTCCTGCTGTCGCCCCCCAAAATCCTCTGCACCATCTTCTACTAACCTTGGTGACTGCCCCAGCCAGAAGTCTCCATAAATGGTTTGAATCAGAGATGAGCGGAGTCACATTTTTCTGACTCCGCTCCTGTTCCATGCTTTAAGACTTCTGCTCCTGCTCCAACTCCGAAAATTTTTGAAACATCAACTCCGACTCCTGTTAACACTCCGAAAACATCCAAGTAACTCATGTTAAAAAGATACTGTCTATTTTGCCTCATGAGGCAAAATATATGTTGTGGCTATTTTGCCTTTGATAGAACACAAATGGTTGAAATGGTCACGTGAACAACACAGAGAGACACAACATGTTGAGGTTTAAAGTTGTGGCTTAGGCTATTCTTTATGCAACGTAGACAAACAGCCACTAAAAGCTTGCCCACATTTAAATTATACTTTATGGTCAGCTATGTAGGTCATGCATTCCAAACTTGTCTTGTGATCACTTCAAACAAATGTGTGCAGCTACTGACAAAATAACTTCAAACTGTTTTTGTCTCATGAGGCACAGTAGAGGCTGCTTATCAAATATACGCTTAAAAGTATAGGTTCTGCTGTAGTTAAATTATGAAGTGGAAACCCTTGAAACACTGGTTAGTAGTTCAAGCTTCAGTAATTAACCAGATAGATGACAAAGTATTTCAAGTGAGTGTTAATTTTCAATTTTTGCAAAAGACTCATTTTAAATCTCCGAGGTCAGCAGCTGATCACCTGTTCACAAATATTGAATCGTAGGCCTACTTGAACCATGTGTTCAGATAAAACTCTGAACTATGATTGTTCAAAACTGAGCGATTAACATAAATGTGCAAGCAAATCATACAAAAAATATTAACAACATGAACAGTTAGCCAACATTATGCATAACTTCGGCTACAATCCCATTCAAATTTACAATCATATAGGCAGTAGAGATGCAAACAATATAGGCTGCAACTTCAAAGCTGCAACTATCAGGGCAAACATCCAACTTTGTTCAGTGTAGCTCCAAAATGTGAGCGGAGGTTGGCCTGTGCAAGCGGTGGCGAGACTTACAATAGAAAGCTGCACAATGCGAATAAACAATGTATTTTGCACTATTGCACATTACTTCTAACATCATCATCAAATCCTGTCACTAGGCCTAGAGTGCATTGGTCATTTTGACACACTGTTATTTTTCTATAGTCTGTTTTGTTAGCCATTGTTTTTTGTCATGTGTCTTGTGTGATTGCCCACATCTTTAGCCAAACATTCTCATAGTTATGGCATGGATTCCGAAATTTCCCGAACTACATTGTCACTTACTGTATTTTGCGTGGGCCATAACTTTGAAACCATCATTAGTGGTGAAATGCTGGATACTCCCACCCAGCGCCACACTTTTGTGATAAATGACGACACTGGTCAGAAAGCACGTCTCAATTAATTCCATTCCGTTTGACAACAACAAGCATCATTACAGAAATTAGGTGCCTTGAAAATTTTGATTGGCTCCTGCACAGACCTTAATTGAGACTCCAGCTCCTGCTCCAGCCTAAAATGCAAACTCCGGCCGGAGTCCACTCCGGCTTCATGATCATCTCTGGTTTGAATGGTGTGTTTCCGCCGTCCGGGCGACCTGATCGTTTCCTTGAACCTCGCTGAGATTTCAATCCTGTGCTTCTCGGGAGTCGATTCGGTTGACTGAGTTCGACTCATTCCTCTATGTGCATGCTGTGTCGTTCATATCTAAGTATAACGCGGCTACAGAAGTTCGGCGCAAAATGCTGAACGAAAATCGCTGTTGCTTGGCAACAGTCATTAGCGTTCGCAGCTCGTGATCAGCGCCAATTTAATTCATATTTTGTTTCCAAATCTTTTTTTTTCTAAACTTCATTGAAAGTACCGCTTGACCTCACTTCCTCGTGCAAAGCGACGACGTGTTGTGGAGTAATAAGTAAACGCAGTCACATCGTGCTGATGTAATTCTGAATCGTTCCATTTCATGCGGGATGTCAGTCGTCGCACTGCAAGTTGCTAAGCTTTTGCAACGTCAATCTTTTTACGAACTTTGCACAGAAAATTGTTTTATTTTCATTATTTGCGAACATAAAAAAAAACCTGTTCCGCACGCGTCGAGTCATTGTTCAAACATCGCGCGCGGTGTCTTTGCAGATCGGCGCCACTTCACCGACCGAGTCCTTCGACGCGAAAAAATACCCCGACGGCAACTTCACCTTTCGCCGCCGCCCCGGATGCGTCTACTACGCTGTGAGTATTCGTCCCAGGCCTGTCGGAGACAGGGTCTTACTGCGCTGCGTGTATCAGAGTCCTGCGCGGGTGGAAGAGAAGGTTTTGTCCACTTGCACTCACAGGACCTTGAGAAGCTTTCCCGCTTCCGCCCCACCTGCGCTGTTCCCGTTCCACAGCTGCATCTGCCACAGTGTGTCTGAAAATCACTAAGAACCCAGGCGTCAATGCGTTTCGTTGCTAATGGCAATTTTTTCAGTGGTTCATTTCAAAGTCAACATAAGCTCATGAAAGACAATGTAAAATGAAAATGCGTATCCTTACAGCCAACCTGCAGCGCTTCTTTCTCAGCTTTGAGAGCAATGTTGAAAAAGAGTTATGTCGTTCAGTGACAAACTTTAAATTTGCTCTACTATTAACGACATGCCCATCCATACGAAACAGTCGTTTACCAGCAGCGCCACTTGCCATCACGCAGAACGTATTTCTTGCAGGATCACTAAGAGTTGGTAACTCCAGTCTGTGGTTCCGTCACCACTGGAGAATGTCCCTACGACCTACACCCTTGTACCGCCCCGCACGCATAGCTCTGCGGGTACCCTCAACCCGCGCACGACGATAGTGTGTATTCATCTCATTACTGTTATTTAAGAATTTACGTTATTGCAAATTTTTCGCGAGACATAGTTACCATGCTGTCAGACACAAGGTGTCACTATGTTGTCATCTGCCGAGGTGCTTGCTACACTGGTAGACTCACTGTGTGACGGCCTCCTTGGGAACTGTAACTTGGTGCATTAGCAAGCATTGATTTGCAAGGAAAGACGCTCACCACACGGTATTGGAAATCGTTGGGTAATGGTTTTCTTGGGGAGGTGTCTGTGCATTCGCTTCGCTGTCGTATAGCGAAGTGCACGACAGCGAATGTTAGCGTGTTAGCGTCGCGCCTCTGAAAAACTCACAACGACCGAAAACATTTTGCGTCAAATCTGTTTTTCTTTTCGCTGAGACATTTCGGTCATGCAGCCCGCGCCAAAACAGTATTCACTCGCCTACCTATACGGACATCATGACCGGACTGACTTAATTTTTTTTTCGGTCATTTCAAAAAAATTTCGGTCTATGACTGAAAAAAACGTAGCGACAAATGGCATGAAAATTGTCGGAATTGCAAAAATGAAGTGAAATTTCCGAAACCAGCGACCGCGGGGTAAACGTTGCACATTCGTTCGGAACGCCGTTGGTGCTCTCTGTTTTCTTTTGTGATATTGCCCTCGGTTTCTCACTTCGAGTTTGAGCATTTAGTCACACGCTTACTTGAGGAAGTAGGTCGTTTAGTTTATTTAAAGCTTGGTGAACCTGCTTGTCAATGGCCTTAAACTGCTATTGCATTAGACCAGGCCTGCACAAGTCAGAAAGCTGCAAGGGCCAAATTGATCAACATAAATTTGTTGCTGACAGCAAAAGACGATTTCGATTCGTTGTAGATATTTTTTTTAAATAGGAAGAAATTCTGGAACGACCATTAATTTATCCGAAGTCGGGCCTTGCAACATTTTCTGCAATTAAGAAAGCTCTCGCAGGCCGTAGGTTGTACAAGCCTGCGTCAGACAATATATGTGCAAACTGGTAGTTGTGCCGGTGTCAGTCGACACCATTGAAAGGATTGAGATAATAACAAAACTTGAAACGTCATGTTGTGCGTGCCAATATAATACGAACACACTTGATGCCAAATATAGTACCAATATAATACGAACACCCCTTTATTGTGGTAACCAATGGTCAGTTCACTGGTTGGTCAACGTTATAGCGTTACAATTAGTTCTACAGCATCTGTTGCAGAAACTGCGCTCTGGTGGCAAAAACAAACGACTGCTAATTGTTGCAAAAGATCGAAATTGAACTGGTTGTCGATGGCTCCTGTCGCAGAGTTGCGACAACTCGGAGGAAATTCTGTATCAGAAAGAGTCATGTTGCCCTTGTGGATTCGCCGTCGCCACCACAAATAAAAGATTCATGATCGTCTTCTAATATGTGTACGGAGAGCAATGAAGTTTGTCCCCGTGATGACCTCTTATTCTTGATTCGTGATAGGAAAAACTGATTTAATGAGTCTGAGGGGCATTACCATTGCTACGTCATTGCGCGAAAATAATGAATCGAGAGGATTTCGCTTCAAATAGGTCAATCAATCATGCGTACGAGCGGCAATTTTTTACAACAGTAGATAGCGCGTTTAGTTCCAAGACCAACCCGTCTGCCTTGGATCCTTGTCACGTTTGCATTTTCTTCTGCAGCCCCAAGAGAGCGCCGTTGGTGACTGGCCGTGGACGAGCGATCCCAGACACCGTTACAGTCTCACCACTCTAAGCATTCCTGAAAAGTGTATCGGGTTCGCTCGGAGAAGGTGAGACGGCGTTTGGGTGCGAAAGCTTGCGTCCTTGCAACTTCTTTCCCGCAGAATGCCGTTAACATTTGTGCGTCGGACGCAATGTCCCCACATTAAGCCCCTGTCTTCAACTGTGTGTATTTCTTTCCAAAGGATGGGTCGAGGCGGACGCATCCTCCTGGATCGCGGGCATCATCCTTACTCGCGCGAAATAGAAAAGCTCGATCTTTGCGTCGAGCACGATCATCAACCAGTGAAACCTCGCTTGCAAGATTTGTTGCAAGGTAAGCTATTCTTCCCTTCACGGAACGTCTTGCGTTCGTTGTGTTTCGAACGAGGGAAATGGTTTTGTATTGCGGTGCGGTACTGTGTTTCTTTCTGGAATGCACCAATGACGGTGTGGAAACGTGTTGACTTAGTTGATGAAATCGCAGCAGTGAGCTCAGCGAATTCTTCTGATCGCCGAAAAGACGGAGACCTAAACGGGTCTCTCAAACAGTAAAACCTCACTATAGTATATAACCACTACCAAAATACATCAGAACCTTACTGTCGACAATTTCGATATTTGGATGAAATAGTTGCGTCTCTTAAAATGTCTTAGCGGTCACCGAAGTAACATAACACGAGTAATCCTGTGTGTACGGGTACGTGAAGCAACTGGTCGCTATGTATGCTGCGGTGTTCTACGGCAAGCCTGGATGCACTTCTTGTTTAAACTCGCCTGCTCCAATACGTCGGTCATGCATGCGAACAAATCATGCCGAGCATGTTGCCATAGTGCCAGAAGGAGGTCAGCATAAATTGAGCAACTTTGTAGAGCAGTGGTTTCCAACCTTTTTGTACCGCAACCCACTATAAGCCAACGACCCCCATCTGAAACACGTATAAAGCAAATGTACGTATAAAGCAAACAGCTGTGCGCATAAAATATCTTCTCGCGACCCCTCCAAAAACGGTTCACGACCCATCTGGGCCATAGATGGCGGAGGGGGCAAAGTATCTATTGGCAACCCACCAAAATTGGTTTAAAACCCTTGAGAAGGGTCGCGACCCCCAGGTTAAAAACCACTGTTCTAGAGCATCCCCTTTAGAATACGACCAGCGGGGCAGATGCAGCCCGTCGCACTGTGACATTAATTAACGAACTTACGTTAATACAGCCAAGTACCATTTGTCCGGACTCCAGGAAACGGGGCTGGTCCCCGTAAATAATTGGCTGAATAACAGGCGTTGATTCATTTGCCATTCGCTTTCAATGACTACTCTGCGTTGAACAAAGCTGGTATCCGGCCAACGATCGTCAATCCTCACTTTTCACTAAACCGTTGGTAAAAAAAAAGTTTAGTAATACCTGTTCTAGAGCCTTCGTCACTTGGCAAGTTAAGCCCATCATTCAGTCGCTACTCAATGCATTTCAACGCCTTCTATTGTTTCGTTGTTTTGTACGGCTGAAAATGAGTAATGATGTATGTCTGATGATGTAAGCGCGTGACGTTGTATGTCTGATGATATAAGCGCCTGACGCTGTATGTTCTGAATGGCTAACAGGTGCGAAGTGATTTGGATGATTATTATCAATTTTGTTTCGACAGAAATAAAGAGAAATCGATGGCGTCACTTCCGGCCGTCGCAAAACGCTCAATCGTCGTCCGCGCCGACCGACGACGAAACCGTCTGCGACGCGGATTCCTCCTTTTCTTGGAACTCGCCCTGCTATCCCGCNGACTTCCTTCGCGATCCTGCAGGTCGTGGCCTTCAGCTGCAACTCTGCTGTGTGCGGGATTTCGCGAGGANATCTCTTGTGCAGTGGTTCTTAACCTCGGGTAAATTTACCCCAGGGGGTACCGTACAGCGGCCATAAATTGCAGCAACTGTAAATTTTTATAAATCATTCCAAACTGTAAAGGTTTGTTAATTTCGTATTTTTAATAAATGAGCACCACTGACTGTATTGGAGGTAAATTTGGTAATNTTGTTTGATAAAAGGGTAAGACATGCNAAAAAAGGTTAAGAACCACTGCTCTTGTGTGCAGGTTTTTTTTTAAGGTTTCGCTTTGGTGACCGCAAGGAAATTTTAAGAGACCGCTTGGAGGAATTTGGGAGACCGTTCTCCATTGATGTGATCTCATGTCACTATATTTTGAGAGACCATTTTGGTCCCTCAAAACACCTTAAAAAACACTGCTTGTGTGTGATTTGCCAGGTCCCAATTGAAAATGCTCGTCTGTTGCGCCAGGAACAGGAATTCTTGTTGTTTCATGAGCAATCTGATTGTTTTGTAACAATACTGCATGGTTTCGCGAAGCTAAATGTAGGTCCCGCCTTTACGATTGTATGCTTCGTGCAGATACGAAAGGTAGCGGTTCGAACCAGCGCGAGAACACAAGTGAACAAGGACAGAAAACGGCCAAGTAAGTCGTGTTCTTTCATTCAGTCTTTGCCGGTTTGCTTAATCTTTCAGTCCAAGGGACCGTTGTAGCTCGTCAGAGGAGCTACGTGGTGAACACACTGATTGCCACGATTGTGGGCGTCGGAAGGATTTTTCCGGGGGGGGCACTGGGGG
>JGI24158J21664_10003945_pt1 | contig 18894 bp, 7 predicted proteins | sample Ectturendosymbi3_FD_21664 | JGI IMG/M metagenome (IMG submission 21664)
CGACCCTCCCCAGAGGAAAGCGGGCTGCTGCCCCCGCGACCCTCCCCAGAGGAAAGCGGGCTGCTGCCCCCGCGACCCTCCCCAGAGGAAAGCGGGCACGAAAATGAATGGAAAAATTACCATTCGAAGCTCAATACATGATAATGCGCTGATCAAGTCATCAAGCTATATGTAATAGTTCGTAGTATATTATTGGGCACTACTTCTAGTGGTTGCAAAACAGAATTAGAAGCTGTGCCCCATGAAACAATGCAGCATTTTAGATGGCAATGTACAAGCTTAAAAAACAACACTTCTTAAATACATCAATTAATACCAGATCAATTGTTTGATTTGTTAGGCTAACGTTTCGCTCTGATTCGAGAAATACTGGGGCTGGTATTATGGAAAGGAAGAAGAACATGTATTTAAGTATTTTCCATTGAATGAAAGCAGAGAGGGTTTGTTCCGATATATTATATAAACATACTTTCATAGTCGACTTTTCATGACAACGTAAGGTGGACGATAAGACAATATGTGACTAAAAGTGGGCGATGACCGGAAAAAAAATTGAGAAACACTGATTATAAACATTCGTTTCCCAGTGACAGCTGTGACGTTGACGTCGTAGTTTTTTGCCTCATGCGATTTGGGCAGAAGAGCAGAGGTCTGCATTAAGAGTACCCGCTCAAAATCATTTGCAGCCAGCCAGCGAGCTTGGAGAATAAAAGCACCCAATACTTTCACAACGTGAAACTTGTAATTGCTCAGGCAGCGCAGCCGTACTGGTCGTTACGAACTTAACAAGTGCAAAGGATCAAAATTTGGAGGCATTCGAGCAATGACATTAAACTTTGGAGAGTACGGTTGTTCTACAATAGCTTTCTCCCAGGAAGTTTGTTTACAGATCAGCATCTCTGATGACTAGGGCAAATTTTTCTTGCAGTAAAAAAGTGAGAAAGTTGCATTTGTTTTCAACGAAAGTTGCATTTATGCGCAGTAAGTTGCATTTATATTTGAATGCGAAAGACTTGACACAATCTATTTTCGTTTGCGGGGACTTGGCCAAAAGCCAAGATTTTCTGCACTTCCACCTCTAATTGAGTTCGGGCGCTGTCGTATTTGGTTGCTGTTGCAAAAATTCCAGCTTGCAAACCAACTGTTTCGTCATAGATAACATTGAGACGCAGCTCACCCCTTATATAGCTCTTTTTCATGCATTCAAAGAGGATAGAACTAAACTGAAATAGTTTTGTAGTATTTTTTTTTTAATTACACTTTTACATTTTGCGAAATACTTGATCAAAATTGCGATAAAAAGTTGCACGTAAAAATCGAAAAAGTTGCAATATAAAATTTCTAGACACCGCTCAAAACATTGAACTACATATATTTTGAATATTCAGGAAGCTGTTGGAGGCTGCAAAAAAAGTGGCAAAAGTTGCAAAAACTTGCCCTACTGATGACCTAACAAAACTCTCTTTTGTATGAGTCTGTTACGCAGTATCTGACAATCAACTCTGTGGTGCGAAGTGCGCATAGTACTGTATAACAATTTCCTCCGTTGCCATTCAGTTCACAACTACCAGTGCGGTTGTGCTGCCTGAGCAACTGGAAGGCAACGAAGCGTTGTGAGCGAAAAAAGTAATGCAAGTAACTGGAGCTGTTGGTGGCAAGAGAGAGAATGAGATAATGTCCGCGTCAAAGTTTTCGGTCTTACCGACAGCTGCGTATGGCATGAGGCACTACTGGGCTTGCGCGAAACTTCTAAGAGGAAGTATCAGTTATAGTTAAGTACAGCATGAACAATGCCGTCCTTTTGTTCTTGCTAAGGTAGTTTGTTCAGACTTGCTGAAAACAACAGTTGTAATGGGAACACTCATGCGTTTCATATGCTTAATAAATGCAGAGTCAAAACAAGCGTATGAAAAGGTAGGTAGCACTGGGCACTGAGGTTGCAACTCAGTCCATTTGCTAAGCAACTGTTTGATTGATTCGAAAATTATAAGATGCATCACGAAAGTTTCAAAAGACAGGTTATTGCAACCCCGTTTGTTGTACTGTCGCAGAGCTGCAGAATCAAGAAAAGGCCTGCCGGGTGGCAAGCCCTTCATGACAAGTAATAGTGGAATTTATTTTGTGTGCAATGTGCATAGTCGGATAGATTCATTTCGGCAAAGCCATTTACAGTATTTGGAAAACTGTTTAGCAAGTGAGCCAAAGATACCAGAAAAATGTTGAAGTGGTGTAAAGGACTATAAAATAGAATAAGTCCGACGCCAAAAATGCCTTAGCAAGTCTTTTTTAAGAAACTTTCAAACGAAATTTTTCAAACGTTTTGGCAAGACGTTTATGGTAGTTTGTCGTGGCTGTGGCTGGAAGTCGTTACTGGCCAAACCAGCGGCTCATATTGGAGACGATGACGCTGATTCTTACATATCAAAATCGTTGGAAACATTGCTTAGCTCATAACTTGCTGTTGCTGAGTGTTGTTCTGAATCACAGTCAAGTGCTTCTTCGCGAAAGCATTTTCCGGCGCTTCCTAGATAAATTTTACGACTGTTATTTGAGGAAAACTGACGTAACATAATATACTGAACAACCAGCCAACAAGGAACGGTCCGAAAAACACAGAAATTGCAAAGTTAAAGTGTTGCGCTGATGTCGTGTTTGTCATCAAGATTACAGGTGTCAAGAACGACCAGCTTGTTACAAGGACATCTACTTAAATTTCGGCAGAACTGAGAATTAGGTGAAAAAAACGAAACTTGCTTTTGTTACAAGTCTCTGATGGTAGATTTTCGAGGCACAAGCAGGGTGGTGTTTGCCCGATAATTAGATGTTTCTTTGTGTGTAAATGAAAACAATGCCTTTGACGAAGATTCCGATCGTCAGGCATTCCATTACGAGAGCGAAGCGCAAAAAAAACTTTTGAGCGACGAATGTCGAAGCCAAGAAAAAAAGTGGCGTAGGAGCTGTACTTGGGAAATGTAAAATGTAAGCATAACTTGGAATTTCCGTACAAGATGCAGGCAGAAGAACGTGCAATAGTCTATTCACAAAATCGGTTGGGCTTAAAGTTGCGTTTCACGTTGCAATGTTGTGGGCAAGGGTCTTACTAAGTGCCAGCAGGCAACAAGCGTGCTGCATGTTTTTCCACGCTAGTTTGAGTCAAGCTGCCTGGCAATGTCCTGTCATTGTCACGACAGAGGTATGGAAGGCTTTTTCTAGGAGGGAGCCTGAAATAGTTTTCTCTGAAAAAATTTGTTACCCCCTTTTCTGACGATGGTTGTTACAGATGATTTAGTGAAAAGTCCATCTGCATTTTGCAACATTTTCCTATAAGTTTTCTTTTTCCTTTTCCCCATAAATGTTTTCCCTAAAAGTGAACCAAAAAGTTTTCTTTTCTAAAAAATTTTCTAAAAATTTTCTTACACTAACGCAAGGCTACTCAAATCAGTATTCAATGAGACATTTGGTCGAGGTATCACAAATTCCAGTGCGACGGGAATGGTCGTGGGTTGATGAATGTACTCAGTGCTCACGAAAATCAGAAATGAGGGACGTGTGACCAGTTTTATTTTGAAAGGTGTTTTGGGAGACCGATACGGTCTCTCAAATTTTTCCAACGGTCCCTCAAAATACAGTAGAGCCTCACTTTATGACCACCACCGAAATGCACTAAAACCTTGCTTTACGACCATCTCGGTATTTTGATAAAATAGTTAAGGTCTGTCAAAATGTCTCAGAGGCCACCAAGGTCAAAGGTCAAACTTTGAAAAGACACCGCGTGTGTGGAGCCTTTGAAGTTTTGTTTATTCTTTGAATGTCATTTTCTTACTGCGATGATATGACTGTTCATCGGAGTCCGACAAGATTTGCGACAAACAAATAGATATAACTTCAATAAGCTCAAAGGGGAACGCAGTTTACACGAATGTTATGCAAGTTTTCGTCTTTTCCTTTTGCAACTGTGACAGTTTTTGCAAAGCAGATTACTGCTGTTGCTCACACCATCGTTGCCGACGATGGGTCACTGGGCGGGTAATTAAGCGCGAACGCAAGGGCAAGGTACATTCAAGAATGCATAAATACATACTGTACGATACGATCAGTATCCAGAATCACTCACGCAACGACGCCTAGGCAGATTTTTTGTCATGCGAAGGTTGCCAGAGTTTTTGTTTAAGATGATGCAGAGGTATACGCCTCAGCCGCACACACATGGCCCTTCTTCAGTGTGTCACGGTGGCAAGGCAAGCCAAGACGACCGGATAACTCGAAGGATTGTATCTCTCATGTCCGAAAGGAGGTGAGACTTGAAAGACTATACCGCAGATTTCTTTACACCATGTCAGGTTCTAAGGTTTAGGGGGGCAAGATATATTTTTAGGGGGAAAACAGTTTTGTTTTTATTGCATGTTTAAAATAAAATTTTCTGGGCACAACAAAATCTGAGGAGGCACTGCCCCCGAATGCCCCCCGTAGCTACGGTCCTTCACCGTGTACCAGGCAAGAAGGCAGTACCAATTTTGAAGGTCTTGGTAAGACCCGGCCTAGAATCGAACTCACGACGTACCAGCACCGAACAGACGCACTATCAGGCTGATTAAAAATCTGCTTATTGTAGTGCTAATACACACAAAAAAACTTTGATAAACTAAAGAATGTACTGTCAAGTATTTCCTCGCAGATTTTAATTTGCGTAAATGCTTGCTAGTTTTCCCGTTGTGCAGGTTTGTAGAATTTATAGGAATAAACTTGGTACAAAGGTGATGCTGACAGCTTTGTTTATTTATTTACATGGTTGGCACAGACCCATAGCCCATATCATAGGAGTTAGTAGAAGAACACAAAAATACTTGACCATGACACATCACAAGGTAGGTGTTGCTTGATCCGTGTACATAGGGCTGAGAAGGAACAAACACTGAAGAAAGCACCAGTTACTACTGCAAACGCTCATTGTCCTACAGAAGCGTTACGCAGTGGGGTAAAATAAAGACTTATTAAAAGCAGAAGACATTTGTAGTAAGCGGATAAAAAAGGTAGATGAGATGCGTTATTTTTTCGGAGCATAAAGACAGTTTCAAACAGATAAAAGTGTTTCCAGTTTCAGTCAACATTTCTTCCTGATTCAAGTTCATGCGTCCAAAGCGCTTGCTATTGCTCGTAGTTATTTTGATTTACGCAGATGTTTTTTCGACAGTCTCAGAAAAATCCGAATTTTCACGTTTTTGCTATGAGGTGCACTCAGGTCTTGGAGTAGACAAGATGCTTCGTGTGCAAAATGCTATTCTTATTTTTAGAAATAGTTGTAGAAACCAACACAGAAAAAAGTGTTCTTCAATTCATCAGGCATTTATCTTTTATATTCGTATTGAATTGTTAGGAAGATTTTTATGCAATTTAGAAATACATTTGGATCTACTTTTCTGCAAGGAAAGCTTAGTTCCTTTTGGTAACTGATATAGTGATATTTCGACTGCTGGATAACGCTTTTTGATTTATTGTGGTTAGAGTTATTCATTAAACCTCTTTTTTTATAAATTTGAGCTTGTTTTCTGCAGTTTAAGGCTTGTTCTGAAAGTCTTTGTTTTGCTTTTTGTCAGCACACTGTTCTTATTTTTGATTTTTTCGATGTGCACCGTTTATTTATTTTATTATTTTTTTCTCCGGATTTTTTTTTTGCATTGGTTTATTTTTTCTTTTTTTGCGCTGAATATGTTGAAAATCAGCTGCCTTGTGAAGAATGAGGATAAAGTTTTGGTTGACGGACAACCCGAGGACTGTGATTTAGAGGCAGCATCGGAAGCCATAATCTCGACCGCTCGTACACGATTATAACCTGAAATAAAACGTGTAGTAAGGTCTTACCAAAACGTTTAAAAGTGTAAAACAAAAAGTAGAAGAAAGGGTTTAGTTAGCATCAACTAAAGCTGGTTTTTCCTGATTTAACGTGTTGCCATCCAGGAGACTTTTGCAAGAGTATCAAAATTTTTTCAGCGCTTTGCCAGTATTTTGGTCGTTTGAAACCTTACCCAGGTTTAAGTAGTTTGAGAAGTAACTGTTGAAACATTGCGCATTAGACCAAAAACTTGAGTCTAAATTTTGAGACGAGTTTTGTCAAAAAGTTTGCTAAGATGCTTGTTGCTTCTAAAATCCAGATGTTGCTTAAACTTTAGATAAGTTTTGTTTCCATGGAAAATTAATTTGTTATCATTGACAGAGAAAAGGTTTGTTACCAACTTCAACTTGAGATAGATATTTTTGGTTTTCTTATCAGATAGGTTTTCTGATACGATACGGTACATAATTTTGCTTTTATTAATTTGACTGATATAAGTCGTATTTAGATCTTTTTCAATCGAACAATTTTTGTTGCAGACTATTTGTTTCAAGGCTGCTAGATGATATTTACGATTTTGTGTATTGATAAGTTATGACTTTGCACTAATTCCTCCCCAAAAGACGTATTACATCAGTATCTGAGCTTTGTTTCAAATGTTCCCATGCCGACTTTTTCGGTTATTTTTTTCTGTGTTGATTAAAATAACGTATTGCATTCGCAGTTTCCATGTTCGGCCAGATAACTAATTAGAATTATACATTTAGAATTAACTAACTACTAATTTGAATTTAAACTAATTAAGATTATAAAACCTCATAGAAAGTGGGGATAAATATTGAGCTATTGCAGTAAATCAAGGCAAAAGCATGGAAATAGCAAAAGCAAAATCTACCCAAAAACTTTTTGAAACTTCACCATGCATACAAAAAAGTAATTTTTCTAGTCTGATAAATTACAGTTTGAAACGTGTATTCTGTACAATTACTTGTCGCACGCACAAGTTTTAGAAAAAAAACAGCGTCGTGAAACTTTCATGAAATGACTAAAATTAATTTTCGACAGGTGGGTTTTATTGGTCGCCAAAGCCTCGATCAGAAATTGTTCCTTATGTCACCTCTTTATGGTCTGAACAGATGCATCCGTGCGATGTTGTAGTTCGTAAAACAGATGTAATTTTACATTTGCTGGTTGAAATACGGTATAATGAAATGTAAAGTTATTTACATGCCACTGCCATGTTCGCCGGTAGAACAAGTTTTTCTCGGAATTTTATGAAATATGACCACTCGTTATATTGAACGTTGATTTCAAACGTTTTCTTGGCATTTTATAATATACTTCTTTTCAAATGTGGTTTTTCTGAAGCTTGGATTGTTTCTTAATATCTGCAAAATTTTTGGTGTTTGCCATTAAAGTTTATGTAATGCTTTGATCAAATCAAACAATGTAACAGCGAAGTTACAAAAAGAGTTAATTTTTTTTCATATTTAATGCAAATCAAGCGTGAAATCTTGTCCATTTGTATTGTTCTAGCAAAACTCAATTTTATACTTGATAAACCATAATATTTGTCACATTAACTTAAATTTCAAAAAAAGGCCCTCACAACTTGCGCAGTTTTTGTGCACATGTTCTTGGTTAGGCGACCTGGGTATGTTTCAATTGTCCAACAGTCGTGCTAATTTGCGAGACCACAATTCTGTGCGAAACATCACCTAGTTCGATACACCATTCTGGCTTCAGCTATAAATATTCGATTGTGTTTTTGCTAGCACAATTTTGATTATGATGACTAACCACACGAAACAGAGCAAACGCCGGGAACACAGACTAGCTGTAGGTGCTGTCTAGATAATTCAGCATGCTTTGACTTGCTTGTGTCGAGGTATAGTGGCTGTGCGCCACTGCTTTGTTTAGCTCAGGAAGAAAAGAAAACTTTATACAGTACTCGACATTTGCATAAGGGTAATGAGCAGACGCATGTGCCTTTCACAAGAAAAATGACGTGACTTCTGGTGTGCTAATGAACACAGAGCTGCTTGACATAAAAAAGATACTACATTAAGTTGAACTTCTTGTGGTGTCGCGTGCTAAAACTGTACAGTGGCGTCACCAGCTTTGCCGTGCCGCACGCTTTTTAAGACTTTATTCGATGACAAACGCGTTTTATTTTTAGGTCAGTCTCGGCACTGCCTACTGTTGATTGCAAGCCGTTAAGGAAACATCATACAGATAAACTTTAGCTAAATCCTGCAAGGACCTTACGTTATAACTAAATCATTCGATGGATTTCGGCAACAGCCGACGCTCAGTTTTTCGTGTTAGTAATCCGCGGCTAAAGGCGAAGAACTGAGGTGTCGAATAAAATCAGCTTTGTTTAAATGGCTATTTGCTGGTAGGTGATGATTTTGAGCGATCGTAAAGCATATGCTGCAGTGGAGGTCTGAGTTAAGCAGTGGTAGGCAATTAATTTGGCTCAGAGCCACTTTGAAAAGACCGCATTTAGCGGAGGGAGTACTTTCTAATGGAAATATAAGCAAATCTAGGATTTACAGTAAGTTAAAATCAGCACTAACATTTACTGTGATAGGTTGAAGGAAAATTCAAATTTGAAGATTTTTCCTGCATGCTTCCGCGGCCCAATGAAAACGATGCGGCGGGCCACATGTGGCCCGCGCGCCGCTAATTGCCCACCCTTGGAATAGAGATATAGTGATATAGTGAAGAAAACCTTTTTGGTTTGATATAGTGAAGAAAACCTTTAGTGAAGAAAAGGTGTAGTGAAGAAAACCTTTAGTGAAGAAAAGGTGTAGGGAAGAAAACCTTTAAGTAGTGAAGAAAACCGATACAGTGAAGAAAACCTTTTTGATTTAACTAAAATTGAAATGAAAAAATTGATGTGGTTACGAATACATGTTTCATGGCATTTCTTGATGATAAACTCACAGTTGATATCTTAGACACCCAGGAAATTACGTGTAAACGATACTGAAGTGTTACGGTGTATCCTAATCTTGACAGAGCGGAAGACAGGTTTCATGTCTCACCAATATATGTATCACCCAGTGGTGCAGGAACCTTTTTCAAAGTCGGGGGAACAAGTGCACGTCAAAAAAATTATGGAAAATTTTTGTATTCTGCCAAACATTTACAAAGTTCTGCCAAATTACAAGTAATATGTTACAAATAATATTGCCAAAATTCTGCCAAATATTTTTTCATTGAAAGATTAACTTTAACAATGCTGCTGCTATCACCATATCTAAATTTTTTGATAAACAAGCAGACTAAGACTTCTGATTTGAGGGTAATTCCCCTTCTCCAATTTATGATAATTTTTTTTTCTCTAAAAATCGAATAAATAAATGGAAATCTTAGCTTGAACAATGTTTATCAATATTTGTCTACATCTGCTAAACTCCAAAATGAGCGTGAAGCCTCAAGTGATTTAGGTTTAGGCAAACGTCATGATAGCGTTTGACCCAGGCATGAGCTTTCTATCAAAGATCCCAGCTCGTTTTCAGACGGCCAGCAATAAATATATTCTGCCTTGCTTCTTTGAGAGATATTGTTTGCGTTTCGCTGCTTTCGTAAAATCGTTATGAGCTTGTGTCATGATAGTTCAGCAAAAGACGTGGTCTTGCTCCGAACGCCCACTGCACTTAACGGGAAACGAGCTGTTGTTATTTATTGCGCAACTGCTGCCTGATGTGTGCCAAAGCAAGCGTTAGCACCAAATGCTGTTTCAGGCGTTGGAGAGAAGGCCTCGCCACGGTTAAGGCGATGGCATAAAAAAGATGGCTTGACTTGAGTTGTGACAGAAAGTGAAGTTCGGAACCAAAATAAAACCAATATTAAAACTAAGTTAANTCTCCAATTTTCCTAATATCATCTGTCTTGTTGCCAGTAGCATCAGTCTCAGATCTAGTAGTCTGGAAGGGCATTTAATCGCTTAACGCTGAAACGCAGCAGGAAATAAGCATGGCGCACTTTGAGGATAATACCTCAATAGTATAGCCACTTTACGTTGAAGTAATGTATCTTTAAAAAGTTTAAGATGCATTCCAGGTCGGATTGTTCACAAACTTTTTCTTACGATTTTGTTCGCATGTTGATGGGACAGTATACGCGTTATTTTTCGCAAATTTTAATGGGTGGTTCTATGCCTAGCCCAAAATGGGCCAAATTTCGACTGCACTCCCGGTGCAATTAGTCGCATTGACGGCAGACCATTTTGTAGCAACCTCGCGAAATTTTGTTTTTTTTCAGCGTAGCCAAATCACGATAAGACAATTCGAATGCATGACAGTCTGACAATTAAGCAATAATTTTAGTAGACATTTTGTTGCATGAACTGAAGGCACTTAGGCAATCTCTTGTATATCTTACGACACCAAGGAATCGTCTTTGGATTTGGCCTGTGGCTGCAACTGGCATGAATTGTGGCATATCGCTGGATGGCCGACTATGAAAACAGTTGAATTTATCTTGAAATTCTACCTTAGGAAGATAAGGAAAAAACTACAAGAAGCGTGAGAGACTTCCCTTGACTTATAGACCGGGAGCCCAGAGGGTCCAAGTTAGCTGGAAAGGTAACCGATTTCTAATGGCATCACGTCATGTGGTATAGCTTCCTGTCCAAGGAACTCGTGGTCTGCCGCGTCACACCTAATGAGTGTGGTCATGGGGGTGCTTAACGGTACCTCCAAATTTGATCTAGATCAGCTGGAAAGGTAGAGTAACCACTTGCAATCTGTTGCAAGATGTCCAGCATAATCCTAGGAATAATAAATGACTAATGCCAGACATTTTAAGTGGTGGGGAACCCCGCCAGACCCCCAAAATTGAACTAGATCAACTGGAAAGGTAACCACTTGAAACTTGTTGCAAAATTCCAACATAACCCCATGGAACATAAATGACCAATGCCAGACATCATAAAGGCTGGGACACTCCCGCCACACGCCCTCAAAATGGCCACCCCAAAACTGAGCTAGATCAACTCGGAAGACCACCACTTGAACCTGTTGGAAAATGTCCGGCATAATCCCAGGAACAAGGGTTCCCAGATGCTTGAGGGAGTTTATGTCACCGAATATGTCACTACGGCGAGGTTTGGAGGGCTTAAAGCCCCCAAACTAAGTTTTAACCCCCCTAAAATATAAATGGAAGAACTAGAGCACAGTTGCTTTTTTTGCCAACCTGTTTTCTGCTCAGTCGTTTAAGTTACTATTTTCAAACTGTTTCTGAACTTGCGTTACAGCGATACCGTCGCGGTTTTCAGAGAAAATAGAGGAGCAAGTGCGATTACCACACTTTCCTCTTTAACCCGAAATTATATTGCCTGGTAATTTTTCTTCCGTTGTGATGTAATAAACACGTTTGAACGCAAAGCCTCATCATTCATTGTTTGGAATGTTCAACGTCAACTTTCTTACATGCCAATTGTGGGCGTACAAAACTGCGACTTGTACTTTATTACTGTAATCAGTTCAGGGATTGTTTTGCGCAAAGTTTATCATGGTTGCCCAGATAGTCTTCTCGTATTTCGTATTGCACAAAAGTAAGATATGTTTAATGCTTATAACTAAAATTTTAACATTGCTCAGCTGGCTGTTCATATAGTGAGGTGGAGTCAGTTGTGTAACGCGGCGCGTTAAGTTTGTTTAGCAATAATTGCAAAGCTAATCATGACAGAGTAACCCATTTAGAGAATTGCAGATGACATGCCCCGTCCACGCAGACCTTATTCTAGATTTGATGATATTTACAGCTTATACGGGCGATATAAAAGTTATGGTAGGTCAGTAATCTGAACATCTGCCTTGCAGGAGAGGATTATATTGGGGACTAGTTAATACAAGGAAGTCTTAAGCATGCGTATTTCGACCAATAAAAAGCTGTGTATGCAAGATTTTAAAGCAAAATTTGCTTCAATTGATAGTACGCCAAAAGTTGTAAGTTTGCGCTGATGAAAAGAGCGCGGTGCCTAGTTTGATCGGAGTCAGATATATTTCTTCTACAACTGTTATCATAACTGCACGGAAGATTCGAATATGGTTTCTTGCAAATAATGAGTTGTTTACAGTTCATCACGACACCTCTCAGTAATCGCCGTTAATTAAATGACCATGTTTAAAACCTAAATCCTTTCAATAAGATTGTTACACAATTTTTAATTGCAAACTACGAGCTTGTTACGCGTATTTGTGGAAAATTAGTTCCGACTACAGCCTAATCATATGCTTATCATGGAGTTTCATTTTGACACGATGTTGTGTTATAGCTTGGGTAACGAAAATTCTGATGCGGTCCATATTAATGTTCACGGGGGCCAAATTTGGCCCGCTTGCTGCAGGTTCTCCACCCCAGTACAGATTAACAGTAAACATCATTTCCGGCTTGCTGGGTAAATATTTCCATGTTTCTCATGAGCAAACAAACCTCCAAGAAGAGTTTCAATTGCGGTTAGACGATGCTTAACAGTGTGTGAATAATCTAAGATATCAGCTTATTTTATGACCTGCTAAAGCCGGCAGAACGCGCGTTAATCAGACATTCCTGCTAATGCCCTTAATTGCTTTCAGCCTGTCGTGCGCCTGCGGCTTTTGGCCCTGTTTATTCTTGGAACCTGCATTGTTTGGGGAAGTCTCGGAGTTTCCGCCCATATTTTGGCAGTAACCACAAAATAACTTCCTGGCAGACAATTTCTAACTGAAGGGTTGCCAGTAAGCAGCAGGAACTCTTTAAACCAGCGTACAGGCTCCTTGGAAAAAACGCTATAGTGTCATTGGGTCTGCGTTTTATGGTTGATTTCAACACCTCACAACATATGCTGCCATTGTTGCCATCACAACAGAGCTTACAAGCAATCAGTGAGGGTGATCACCTGAGGGAGAGGTCGAAAGTGCAACGAAAATTTTATTTACTTGGATGCAAATGATGCTTTGTGAGTGATGCAGCAACCTCTCGCTCGTACAATGTTTATTGCAAGCTTTGTTTTGTGAATATGCTGACACTTCGCATGTCGCATTTCAGCACTTTAAAAAAAAATTCCTGCCTTGAATTTCATTTGCTCAACCGCGAACTGAGCGTTTCAACTAGACCTTGCTTGAGTTTTTTGAACTATATATTTAGGCGATAAAGCCTTGAATTCACAAAGTGCACAGCTGTGAAATTTGTGAAATCCTGAATGTAGAGCAACGTTACGAATAGAAAGATCCCAGCTGTGATGGTCTAGGCATGTGGCCAGAATGTCCCAGGAAAGATTGACGTGATCACATTGCAGGAACCAACGTAAGGTTCTCGGTTTGATTGCGATGCCGAACGTTGTCGGTCGGTTACGATTCCACAGAGATCCCTACTAGTCTAAGAGTCAACCTAGTTGTTGCAGGAGCACAGGTCAGTCTTCAAACTACGCGATCTGACGTCTTGAAGTTGCCAAGCCAATGCAAGGCGAAATAAAAGGCTCTCACCACTGTGTCCATGATTACTCTGCAGTAGCCCTCTAACTTGATTGCTTCTTTCGATTATATTCAGATATACACAAAATCTCCGATACACTTGAGCGTGAAGTCAGAACAACGTAACGTTAAAACGGTTGGATTAATATAACGACGAACAAAAGCGCTGGGAGTTTGCCTGCGCCACAGGAAACAGCGACCGACTGCGGCGATGTAGGTTTGCAGGCAAACCTGCCGACTGTTGGACTGTTCGCAAACAAGTACATTGCGTTGAATCACGAATGGAATGTTACTGGAAATTACGCAGTAAGAATGCACAGAATATTAAAGCACTAATATATCCACTATAACATCACCAATCTTGTTTGGTCACGTCTTTGTTCGTTCGTTCTGGAAGTCCGTCTGGTTCGACGAATACTTCCTCTGCAAAATTTGAATATCATGTGATGTTGCGCCGCCTATGGCGTTGTTGATGGGAGCGGAGGCCGAATTCAGAGCCTCAACTTCGTCCACAAGTGGGGCATAGTATACCAAACCAGGTTGGAGGGTTTGTCGCTTAGGTCTATCATGTCTACTGTGCGATGACGACGCTCATCAAAGGTCCGAGTGCGGGTGAGTTGAAAATTGTCGATCGCCTGATGAAAAATTGTACACCATACCTACCCGGATGCGGCTGTGGCCTCCAAACTAGATGGTGGAATGTTGCACTTCTTTAGGGTGGACTGCAGATGGTCCGCAAATTGTTTTTTCTGCCCACCTGGCAAGCGTCAACCATAGGCAAGCGCGCCCTAGGCGGTTTTCCGATATTTTGAAGACTTGACCGATGTAGCGGAGCTGTCGTTTTACCACGAGGGCTTCAATGTTATGGAGGTTTGCTCTCTGGGGACCTGTAGGACTCGGCCCTTCCAGGCAGAGCTGTGGAGCCGGAACTCAAGTTTCAGGCTCCGGCTCTGGCTCCAATATCTAAAAGTTTTTGGCTCCGGCTCCAAAATGAGTTGGTCCATTGAAAACTGAAAACAAACCATTGCATAATTTGTACAACTCGCTTGCTCCACAAACTAGGGCTGTGGAACCAGAACCCACATTTCAGGATCCGGCATCGTCTCAACCATCTAAAAATTTTTGGCTCCGGCTCCAGCTCCGATAATCCAAAATTGTCTGGGCTCCAGGCTCCGGCTCCACAGCCCTGCTTCCAGTTGATGCCGAGGATCCGTTGGAAACATCTGAAGTGAATAATCTCAAGGCAGCGCACCTGTGCCCTGTAAAGTGTCCACACCTCGTTACCGTAGAGTAGGGTAGATATACAAATGGCCGAGTAGACCACAACCTTGGCTTTAATTGGCAGATTCCTGTTTAGGAAAACTCTACTGCCAAGCCTGGCGAAGGCTGCAGTGGCCTGAAGGATGCGGTTCTGAATCTCGTCGATAATAATCGAGCATGATGAGTACAGAATGCTGCCCAAGTAGGTAAACTGCTTCACTTGAGGGATGGGTTCCTCAGCGACCAGGAAGTTGTGCACGGTGTGAGAGTATACTGGCGATGGTTGGCACGTGACAACAGTCTTCTGGACGTTGTCGATTAACCAGGCTCTGCTGAAAGAATCATTCATGGTGTATAGGTTGCGTTGCAGGCCATGAGCATTCAGGGCAGGAAGAGCGGCATCGTCTGCATATTGGGGGTCGAACACTGCAGTGGTGCTAGACTTGGTCTCCGCGCGAAGCCAGCGGATGTTAAACACGCTACCAAACAGCCGAAAGTTGATGGGAATTCAATCGGTCGTTTCATACTTACGCCTGTCGAGCCACTTTTCCGAAATAGAGAGATCCCAGCTGCGATGGTTCAGCGGAGGATCCTGCGCTAAGAAGAGTATAAGGTGACGGTGGAGCTGCACATTCAACCGACGCCACCGTCTTTACTGATAGCACTGGGGCCCAGTGGCAAGGAGGGATCCAAGACGACTGACAGCACCATCAGGCTGCAACGCCATGCCAGAACATGGGCATTCTTTGGAAACTGGCGGAGTACTAGTTAACTCATAGATGAGGCCCTGACAAAGAACTACCGCTTCTGGTAAAGCAGACCTGGGAGCAGAACCGTCGCCAGAAAGTCTTCGATAGGGGTCTTTACGTTTGTGCAGGTGGGCCTGACATACTGAAATTTGACGAAATCTCCACTCATTTGTAGTGTTTCATATATTAATTTGGGGGGATTGAAGCTTTGTTTGGGGAATCTAAGCCCACCAAAGCCCCCCCTGGCGACGGGAATGACTGGGAGTGATGGCAATTAAGAGGCTATTCTACATTCCCCTGAACTCCCCAACTCCTGAAGTGGATCCTTGCCAACAGATGCAGTTTAGTGTCTTAGAGGTCAATGTAGAGCCACGTGTACGAATAAAGAGATCACAACTGCGAAGGTTCAGCCATGTGATCAGAATGTTGCAGGAAAGGTTGGTATGATTACATCTCCAACCCTGCTGGATTGGTCCCATTTTAGTGTGGAGCCAGCAGAACTACCTGGGATTGCTGAGAACCGTGAGGTATTTCGAGTCCTCTTAGGGTTGACTGCCCCCACGAACAGTGTCCACTCTAACAAAATTTTACACGGAGCAAATGTTTGTTTCAGTGAGCATGCAATTGCGCAACCATGTACTGTAGACACACAACTAGTGAAGCATTTTAAGCTGTAAGAGGGCTATGCCGTATGTACATACAATATTAAATTTGGAATGTTGCAAGTGCGTGAGAATGAGATTTCACTGCGCAAAGGTTCTGGTGGTACTGCGCATTTGCGCAGTTGCGCACTTTAGAGTTGCGCACCTGGTGGTACTGCGCAGGTGCGCACATTGACCAAAACCCTACCGAGAGGAAAAGTGGGCACGAAAATGAATAAATTAATGAATGACTTCCGTGCAATTAATGAATGACTACAACCTTCCGTGCAGTTATGAGTGACTTGTATTCGTCATGAAATCGATTTTGATCATCGGCACTAACCACTTATAACTGCCAAAAGCACTTTACTCACACACACACGTTTCGATATGTGTGCCTGTATTTGACATGTACAGATCAACCTGCAGATTAAAAAAGCCACGAAAAGTAGCGTTAGTTTTTTCTTGGAACATGGCTTTTTCCGCAACTATCACTAGAATTCTGCAGGATTTTCGTGATCCGGCTACGCCCATGCAAATCCAACGCGTTTTGTTCATTTGCTTCAGACTACCGCTTACGGCAGTGGTTCTCAACCTTTTTTCGTTGCGTCGCCTTTGGAAAAGTTTGCTGGACTTGCGACGCGCCAGCAATAAAGATTTTCACAAAGTGTTATTGAGTGATGAAACAACAAAAAGAAATATGCGACATAAATGTGATGTGTGGGCTTGCTTATTTGTACAAACTTCGTCGAATATTGGAAGAATCATTTCCGTCTCAAGGTTTATTCGCGGTTGATATTTGGTTTTAATCATTGCTATGGCAGAAAATCTTGATTCATATAAATACGTCACAGTGAAGGTATAACCATCGGTAGCGCCTTTTACGCCAAAGCTGGCGTTCAATGAAATTGCAAAAATTTGTCCGATTTTCTGAATTAAACTTCTTTTTCAGGGAACCATCACAAGCAAGGTCAATTTAGTTTTCTTTTGCTTGCAAGGGTAAACGATGGGGTAGGTTGGATGAAAGAATCGTTAATCCATTCATAGCTTGACAAATACCCCGGAAAGTACTGAGGAAAATTTCGACTCGAGCTAAGATAGATGTTGCATAAATATACTTCGTAAATTTGAATGCAGCATCATAGATATCTTTTCAAGCAAATTAGACAAGAAAGTAAAGCACTGAGAACTTCCGGACACGTTTTCAATACCTTCTTTCTATAACGATAGCTTTTTTGTAATTCTATCTGATACGTCGAGCATGTTTTTTTCCGGATCTTGCACAGAAATGTTGAGTTAATGCATTTTAGCAAAGCTATCACTTACGTAAGTAAATTTAAATGAATATTCGTTTTAAGATCAGCAAGTTGATTATTATTGCCTTCATTTGTCTGATGTTCATTAAAATTGTGCCATGCGTTAATTAGTAAAGAATAACTGAAGTTATAATCATGAGATGATAATAGGCTATCTACTGTCAGCATATATGAGCTTGAATAATAACTGTTCTTTGGTGAAGTGAGAATACTGCGCTTGTTATTAGTTCAATGAAAAAAATGCACTGAGTCTACTTTTGTGCAACGTCCTAGGGAAATCAAAACGACCCACCAGGGCGTCGCGACGCGCAGTTTGAGAACCATGGGCTTATGGGTTTTACCGCAATTCCGCTTGAGGTCTAACACAACAACAGTGCTATTTGGCGTTGCTGGAAGCCTCTTCAACTTTCAATTCGCAGATCTGCAGCTTTAGTGCTGTGCTTTTTGACCGCAAAGGGGCAAAGTGCGTAAAGTCGGAAACGCTCAGTTATCCAAAGGCATTGCGGTTAAACGCGGTAGTTGACAGTGGCACACAGCAACTGATCAGCTACCATACTCTTGCTTAGGGTAGCGCAAGGACGCCACTGCGTGATGTGCGAGTGAGCATCACCCGGGCATAAAGTCTTTGTCTGAGAGGAGTCAGAGCTCAGTGAAATTGGCTCATGGCTAACAGCCAGGGTTACCATCTTCCTGTACTGGAAAATAAGCACGCACGATTCGCAAAGTCATGTTTATGCAAGCAGTATATCTTACAGCGCTCGTGGCGACAACCAACGTATGCAACGGATTGCACGTGAATAAAATTTTGCGATGTCACAATCAACGCACAGAAGATACCTAAGTCTATATAACAGGATCCATCGAAAGAAAATCTTTCTCAGAATAAAACACTAAACGTTAGCAGAGTGTATAGTTCACCCACTGAGCAGTCATCTTCAGGTCTTACTCAAATAAGCCAAAATAACAAAGAGTTCACAGCAGAAATCAAATCATTCGGCTTGAGGCTGGACTTGATATATTTCAGCGGCAGTCGTTTTCGATTTCAGCTGGCTAGTTCAGTTTTGCAAGTGAAAATGAAAGTATTTGATACTGAAAATGCAGTGAGGCGTTGCTATGACAGGGCGACTGAAAAATAAGCACTTTTCTTAAAAATAAGCACGATATTATTTTCTAAGACTTTTCGCTTCGAAATATGCATAATTATCAAAAATAAGCATGATCTGGCAATACCCTTAATTGACTTTATTACGCTACTATCTTCGCGTTTGCTGCGAAAGTTGTATGCAAGGCCACAACCACCTGAGTTTTTCGGGGGGTGCAAACTGATTGCAACTTAATATTTTACATAACAACTAAAAAAGTTTTAGGTGCTTTCGAAATGTCTTGAAAATTTCGGGAGGGGCAATTGTCCGGTTGCCCCACCTGGTTGCGGGCCTGGTTGCACGCTCTTCATTTAATGCTATGGTGTTTGCGGTTAACCGCGAGGCACATATAGGAAGATTAATGCAAAATTTCAAAATTTTGTACAGTTCGTCCGTATGAAATTTCTGTGGGGAATATGAAGTTACAGCAGAATTGTAGATACACCGAACTCGTAAAGTTCAGAGCAGACGGAAGGTTGTCAAGTGCGCC
>JGI24158J21664_10003947_pt1 | contig 18893 bp, 13 predicted proteins | sample Ectturendosymbi3_FD_21664 | JGI IMG/M metagenome (IMG submission 21664)
TTATGGGTCGTTTCGACCATAACATGGCTGGTTTAGAAAATGGTGAAAATAACAGTGAATCAACATTGAAGAAATAACCTGCATAACTAGTCAATCAGGAGATTGGATTAAAACAGTTAATGACAGAATGTGTTGTGAGAATTAACTGTGTACTATGTTAATGTTTTGTGAGAATATTGAGTTGAGTAACGTGTATTGACATGTATTTGGTGTATTAAGGAAAACGCAACATACCTGAGGAAGTTAAGGAGTTGCGAAAAACCAAAATGCTAATTATTAAAGTTTTATACAATGACACGCTGGCTAAAGGGAACTACCAAATTGAGCAGCTTGATCTAGAGAAAGCGACTGCTGAGGCAAAATTAAAGACTAAGTGAAATTATGCTTTTTATGCAAGTGATACGCCTACGGAAAGAGGGTCGAACATTTAAAAAGAGCAAAAATGGACGAGAAGCTGGACCAAGCCGCGATGGTTCCACATCAATGGTGCTGAAGTACCACTAGCTTACAGGACTACAACAAACAATAAGGTGACGTACCGGAAATAGAAGAAGAACTTGTCTTGATAGCGCAACGAAAACAGTTACAGCGTGTAAGCGCACGGCAAGTTCAAGAAATTGCGAAGCGGTTTAAAAAGTCTCTTTAACAGTAGTTGTATTTCAAGCAGTACTGGAAACAAAAAGGGTGAACTAAAATGTTAAAAAATTTAGGAACGAAAAACAGTTATGAAAATAAAGAAGGAACTTTCTTGCCAATGTTGCGTTAGCCTGAGTGTCTGTAATGCTACAACTGAGTATTGTGTCGTAGTGTGTTTCGTGTTGGAATAATTTTAAGAATGCTTAATTTACAAGAAACCTTGTATTATAAGAGAGTTCGAAATACTTTGCGAATATACGGGGTACAAAGACAAGAAGACATAAAACAACCTTTAAGTGCTTTAAGTCATGAACAAGTGAATGACACAAATATTTAATTGGATTGCGTGGTGCATGGAACCTGATCGGCAAGTGGAAATAAGATTATCTGTCGAACGCAAAAAAAAAACAGTTTGTGTTGTATTACTGGAAAAAACAAAACACCGTGGCATACAAGTGCAAAACTTTAGAAGAGCATCTGAGTTGTTTGGAAAATTATTGTATCATTGGAACATGGAAATAACTTATGAAAATTTATCTATTGGTGAAAAATAGAAAATAGCATTACAAATGCTGATACATTAAATAGCTTAGTAGAACAGAAAAGCATTGATGATTTAATATCTGAAGCAATTCAATTAGATGTATCAAATGATTGTGTCTGTAATATTTGTATGTTTGCAAAAGGTATGTGTCAGAATAAATGAGCAAAGTAACGAATGTAGAACACCTTTATAATTTTACATTGCCGCAAAATGTCTGCAGAGTGTATGTGGGGGACATGCACCAATTGCCGCCATGTGTCTGCAGATCAAGTATGGGGGACATGCACCGGAAGTGTTATGAAAACGTCATTTTTACAGATATATCAACAAGTGACGACACTGAATGAGCGTATAAAAGTTTCAGGAAATGAAGGTTTGGCTCAGAGTTGTTTTAGGCTCTCGACCTACCAACACCATCTGACAAATATTAAGAGAGTTGCGAGTCTCTCAAATTTAATAAATTGTTACGGGTTTATGAAATTATACCTTGGAGACTTAGGAAAATTCTGATGCGAACAACAGCTTTGCTGAAAACCAAAACTGTAGAACGACGGAAAATACGTTCATCTGAATCTGAAACGTCACGCAGTGAGACAGAGAAAGCAAATTGCAACCAAACATAAAAATGTAGGGTGAAAACGTCAGTAAAATCTTAGGAAAAAGTTAAGCTCTGCGAATGCTTTTATAAATGCATGTATTGTGAAACTGTGTCAGTTGTTTTGTCTTTTGAAATTGTAAACAGTACAAGGTTGAGTTTTTATCGCAGTGAGCAGTGAATGTCGCAATTTTATTAACTGCACAGTGATAATTTGTGAATGCAGTTAAATGTGTTTTTGTGAGGAAATGGTGAATATGTTTGCCTTTGGTAAAATAAGAAATACAATTGCTCTGTATATTAGATTTCATTGATGATTCCAATGTCTGCTAAACCAAGTAGATGCTGTTAATTGTCATTGAGTCAGTTGTTGTCTGCAGAGAAGTATAGAAGGGCATTAAAAGTTATAACCCACAACGGGATATTTTGGAACACGGTGTGAATAAAAAATTCATACCTTTCCGAAATCTTTTGAAGAACTTGGACTTGCCACCCAAATTTGTTCTTTAAAAGTGTAATCACTCGGTTACAATATTTAAATGACATATTGAATATTTCACTTACAAGTATAATATGATAGATTAACTGCACTCAATGGGTACGTACGCATTTATCCTGCTGAGGTTTAACTGATATCGTCATGCTCACGTTTCACTGCTAACGAGTTGCGTTTCGTTCTGCGCGGCAAGGAGTGATAGCTCAGGCGGAAGTTTATCAATAATCAAAATTTCGATTGTTGCTGTTATCAGCCTAAACTAAGTTCAGTCAAGAGGGGTTGATCCAGAGAAGGACCAAAGTAGTTTTTAATGATCGCTGCTGAGCTGGGTTCGACCCAAGCGGATTGCAAAAGGATGCAATCGACATGCCGAGCAGGAACGGGTGCACATCACGATGTACACGCGTGTTGAGAAGATGCAAGTGATTCTCACCCAAGCGTGGCTCGGCCACGGAGGCATAAAAAGGAGCATTGCTCACCTTTTATACGGCATCGCGGGGTGGTAAGCGGAAGAAGGTAAAACCTTCAAGGGCTGAAAAGAGTAAACCAATTGACTGGACTTGAACTTGCACAGCAAATTAACAGAGATAGGTTTTAGTCGTAAACACGTTTTAATCCTGAACAACTTGCCTGACAAAACTACACTAGTACAGTACAACATTCATAAATTAAACTGGCAGAACTTCACTTTCACAGTCTGATTCTCTCACAAAACAGTCTGGCAAAACTTCATTCTCATAATCTGAATTTCACAAAATAGTCTGACAGAACGTAGTTCGGACAAGCCACTTTCTGTAGTTTAAACTGACAGGGATTAACCCGGACAAGCCAGTTTCTCCTGATCATTACTGGCGCTTAGGCTCCCGTAACGACTTAACCTTGGCCCACCGGACCTAAAGGCGGAGTGAGTCTTGGAAAAGACTGACTTTTGGTCCAAATGTGGCTGTATTTATACTTGACGGCTGCTTCAGAGTTTGTCAACACCCCTTTATTTCAGGTGTTCTAATTGGTTGTTGTTTGTTGAATCCTCTGGTGATTGGCTGATTTCAAAAGCTTCTGAAACCTTCAGGTGCTTGGGTTTTCACCTTCTCGTCATCAGTTCGTGTTACACCCGCACGATTCCGGTCGTAATCGTTTCCTGGTCGTGTCTGACCTTAACCTAATTTTACCTACTTGTTTTGTGACTTCTGCTGACGTTTTCACCAGGGTGACTTGGGTCAGTGTCCTAGGATAGCCGTTTTCAGTCAGCTCAGCTGACTAATAGTCAGTTTTGATTGGTTGTAACCCTTTATCTTTGTTCTGACTGCCTCAGATTTGAGGTCATTTCAGCAAGTTTGTTTTCTGTATAAAGATCAGTTGTTACAGGCAAACTTGCCTGTAACACACGTGACCATGTGACGAAACTACGCAAATCGTTTATTAGTGAAGCGAGAACCAGCGAGCACTTTTCTTGCTCGCTTCCTGCATTCCAACACATCTTAACGTGGCTTTATAACAAAAGCTGCTAATTGGACATGATCTGTCTTATTAAGAGCTGCAGTAGAAAAATGCACCATCTCAGCATCAAAAGTCCAAGTGTTTAAGCTTTTCCCAAGTCGTAGTTTTTTGTCCATAAATATGCTGTAGGTGCAACTTTGTGTTCACCAGGTGGCAGCCTCCCGACAATTTGTTCCCCTTATTTGTGTTTGATGTGCTTGGAATCTGCCCTTCCATATGCCATGAACGATTCCATAATGACAGGAATCCTATGTAACAACAGACAGGGCACAATTTTTCGCGTATAAGCCATAGATAGAATCGAATTGAAAAGAAACAAGTTGTCAGATATTTTTCAACAACTGTGTCTAGCAAACACGTAAGCGGTTGCCAGTGTGATGCTCATCTTTATCCTTCATAATTAAAATGAAAAAGCAAATGGACTGTGAACACCAGGACCACAACCAATCGATATTTTCTTGTATCTAAAACTAAATGTTTTTGAAAATTTCGGGGGGTGGCAATTGCCTTCTTCCCCCCGGTTACGTCGTCCCTACCTCACAACGTCTGTACTCGTCCGCCACAACCTCATAGATCATCACAAACGTACAGCTGATCTTAACCTGCATCGTCTCCCACGAATACACCTCACGGAGTGGCCTGCTATCAGTGGTGTGTTTAAGAGGAGGCGAGCGAGGCACTTGCCTCGGGACGCCCCTTTTTTGAGCCCCTGTGGATTGTTTCGCGTGCAATTTTGTCTCATCTTTGGTGAAAAACTTATTACCCACTCATATAATATATTCCGAAGCAGATCATAAACAAAAACTCTGCTTTCAAAAGGGAACGCCAAGAGCAACTACAGTGTGCAAGTAGGCCTACTCTGCTTTCAAAGGGTTCCTACAGCGACTGTAACGCGTTGTACTCTTTTCTGCATTTGATCGGACCCGCAGTTGCAATGTGTAATTGCTCCGCTTTCAAACGGGTCTCCAACAGCAACTGTAAAACTAGAGAAGTGGGAGTGACGCCAGCTTTCTATCGCTTGAATTTTATGTGTTGCTCGCTTTGTCTTCCAACTTTCAGTAATTTTAAAGTTGTGTATCATGAATACCCTTTCGCATTTTCTGTTGTGTCAGTCACGGCGTATAGTCTCATGGGAACATATCGTTGGGTGGGTGGCCCGCATATCCCCTTCCTAGGCTTCATAAAAATGTCTTATCGCGGTTGCCTATGATAGTATGATGACATCATCAGAGGGGCCCCTTTTCAGCCTTGCCTNGGGCCCCCCAACCCTTAGTCCACCACTGCATGCCATGCTGTGAAAATGTAAAAGAAGTTNGGAGTGCTTGCAAAANTTTATTACAATGCGTTGCGTCGCTTTGCGCAGAGACCACTTCGCCGTCGAAAATAAATCTGTGTTTATGGAAATAAAAAATCAATGCAGAAAATCAGCACAGTGTTTAAACAAAAAAGAAACCCTGGCGTTGTTAATCATCGTAGGTGTTCAGCGCGAGAACCTCGTTCACAAAACTGCTCGCCACAATAGTTTCAGGCAACGCGTCCTCGAGCTGCTTGCTAGCGACATCTACCGACCACGGTTCGTTCGACGAAGAGCGCCCTCCTTCGGGATTGTACCCGAGTAAAGTGGCGAGGCAGTCGGCCAGCTCGTCTTCCGTCATGTGCTCACCTGTGAGAGGTTCGAGACAATCGTTTTAAAGGCGCAGAAGGAAACGATAGCGAAGTTGGGAAGCAAGTGCAGGGACACCAAAGTCTGGCAAACCAAAAGAAGTTTGAGAAACAGACACAATTTGCGTTTATAGTTAATGCGCTTTTTTTAATTCTTGATGAGCGTTAACATGTTTTTTTTACAAAAATGTTTTTTTTACAAAAAACATATGAATGAAACGATTGATGCCAAATTAATGAAAGTTTAATACAGCTTTAATTTTTTACTCTCAGTCTGCGGTTTTCAGAGTGACGAAACAATCTCTCGTCATCATTCGCAAATTGGAAAAATACCATGCTTCAAAAAACAAGGTATTGTTAATCGACTGAGAAAAAACGTACGCTGCACACCTTTCGAAAAGGAAATTTTCGCAAATTTCGAATAAAAGATAAAGATGAAGCAAGTATCGCACGTGCCCAGTATTGTTGAGGTGGAGCCTAACTGAGTCCAAACAAGGTCGGTTGTCTTCCTGAACCACCTTCCGACAGATAAGACATGCTGCCATCTTGTTATGGCTACAGTGCTGGTTGCATTTCGACCAAGCGCCAAACCACAAGTTTTCATTTTTTGAATTGATTTTTGGTGATGGCGATTAGCAGCAGGCCGAAGCCTGAGATCTGCTTCTTGTCGGGGCGGTTGAGGTGAACGCTCTTGCCCTAGCAGCGCTACGGCGTTTTGATCGGTGGCCGTGGATCGAACCCCAACCTTCCAATTGAGAAGCGGACTTTCTAGCACTGAGCTATCACCGCTTAAGTTTTTCCTTTTTCATAGAGATTCGCAAACAATCTTTTCAACATGCGTCAACGCAATGTGGAACGCGCACGTGAAGGTCAGCACCCACCTTTCCTCTGTAGGATTTCGAGCAGGGCCCCGCGGTCGATCTCTGCCTCCCCATTCTCGTTCAATCGCCCGATCTTAGCGAACGCATCCTCGAGTTCAGTGGGCGAGATGCCGAACGCCGGCCGGTGATTGACGTAGACTGGAAATGACAGCGAATCATGGAAGTCGTGAATTTGCCTTGAGCAATTATCAGTCATTGCTAAACGGAAGAAAACGAGTTACAACCTGGTAGATGTTTAAATGCGTAGATGAAAAACTTGAAAAAAAATGATTAAGATGAAAAACTTGAAAAAAAGATGAAAAACTTGAAAACAATAAAAAACTTGAAAACAATTGATGAAAAACTTGAAAAAAAATTTGATGACCAACTTTTCGGCAACGTCGTTTGGTGACAAACCAGCAAAGAGTTTTGAAATAAGCGTTATTTTTAACAGGTTTGAAAAGATAGGAGAAAGAAACAGAAAAATAGCAAGTAGTAATAATCTTTTATGAGGGGCTTTTGAGCAAAGTCGTTTTCTGAAAAAATAAACAGGAAACAGTTTTGAAGAGAAATAAAAGTTGGGTCTTTTTCAAAAATGCATAGAACTTCACCACCCCAACTTCCATTTCATTTACTGGTGAAAACTAAAGCTTTCCGCAAAGAATAATTGCACGAACAAGATTGGCGGCAAATGCCCCAAATAAAAGTAGAACACGTCTTACGTTTGATAAAATCGGCTAGGTCGATTTCTGTGACGTAGTCTCCGGTGTCGACGTAGTTGCTGAACTTGACCTCATTTAGAATATCCTCTATCTGCGAACAAAGGAAAACGCGTTTCATCACCCCGTAAAATGTGTAGGCTTGCGTTTGAAGCTTCTTCAATAGACGTGTATAGTCTCTGGTGCAGTAAATTGACTATTCGAAATATCACCAATTAAACATAATTTTTCAAGTTTTTTGACTCATGGCAACCGCTCTTCAGCGGATAATTGGAAATTAAATTTAAAAATCAAATTAAAATAAATGGAAATAAAATTTTGTAACCAAGGTAATGTTCCTTCGGTATTCGACAAAGAAACTGATCACTCTGACCCAATTTTATCTTTAACTTCATGCTTTTCAAAGAGAAACACCGTTTTTTACACCAACATAAGAATGTCCTTCCAAAACAAAACGTATGTGTGTTGTATGGATATTTTATCAAAACACCCGTTCCATCAATCAATCGTTTTTTAACTGACCATCATTCCTGAAACTTATAAGCCGTACCGTGTCACTACATCTCGCATTGTTTAATTTTTAAAATTGCGACTCGGAAAAACTACCAAAGATTGCTTTCCACGCATGCATTCTCGGCGCATTTTATGGAAAGTAAAGGATAACAGCCAATAATATGAGGTGTCATATACCGTTAACCTTTGTTACCTCTGAGATGAATCAATTGAAAAAGAGCGTAAAGTATGGATCACACCTGACTCTGCATAAAACAGGAATCAAGGTGTTGAACAAAACTAACACAATGCCAAGATTCTACTTCAGCAAGTGCTGATGATGCCCACCTAGCAGGCGAAATATATACACTGAAAGATCTTAGTGTCTGATTCTTTGCTGGGAAAGGATTCCTTCCGACAGACGATGCCAAGATAAAATTAATTCCTTCGCCTCCAGATAACCTCTATCCTCCTTGTAAAATAAACAGAAGAGCAACTCCCTCTTCCTCACCTCCTGCTCAGTAGGGTAGAAGCCAAGTGCCCTCAGGATGAAGGGGACCTGGTCGAGTTTAACCGAGGTCGAAACCTCCCGTTCTTCGGTCGTTTCCAGCCCCTGACTTCGCAGCTGAGCAAAGTAGAAGTAATTCTCGAGCTCGGCGAACATCTCCCCTTCCCTGCCCCCGTCGATGAGACCGTAAAATGGGATCAGGTCGTCGCCCCCAAGAGCTTCCAACGCTTTGAGAGCACTGTGACGTAAAAAACAACAAATCAAAGGTTGAATATAAAAGCGATAATTTTTGTTAAAAACGAACCTGAACGAAAAACGCGCAAGGTTGAAGGAGCCACTGCTGGGTTTCATTAAAACTGTGCTGTATGTTGAGTTAAAGTTATCCCCAAAAGTTACAAAAAGCGACATCAGTCTAGTCGTTGCATGAATCGTTGCGTGACGCAAGGCTTTCAAATAGAAAATAAAGCACTAGGTCTAAAAGAACAATTGGAAACAATTTTTAGATGTACTTTCTGGTAGACTTGATGTATGGGAAGCAGGGCCTAGAAAAAAGGAGCGCAAGAGGAACATCGTACCCGGGCCCAGTAGGACCATGAAAGTGCACGCGCTTGCTTTTCTGTAACCAAGCCCAAAATTGATAGTGCAAGTCCGTTGCCATGACAACAATTAAACTATTCTCAATCTTGACATGGTAGCTGTTTTACCTGTATTCTAATTACGACACAAAAAAGCTTTACAAGTTTTGACGAAGGTCCAAAAAGCTAGTAGAGTCCGGTATCAGGCTTTGCACACCCTGGAAATAATTTCTCTTGGAGGCCCTGATGGGAAGTACAAAGACTAAAGAATGCTCAGAAACAAATATTGGCTAGTTTTTTTGAAACATAAAAGTATGCCGATAAAGCCAAAAAATATTTTGAATCGTTAGTTGAAGATTGAACGAAACCAATCCCCGACTTTCGACAGAGCTTGGATCCCATTTTCATATCGAAAAATCTAACCCACAAAACCTACAAAACCTTCCACAACGCTTTATCTTTCCCCCAAAAGAAATCTCCTCCCCAGTGAAGCGAAATAAAACAAAACTCGCACGGAACAAAATGCAAAGTGTCAGACATTTTCCTCACTTCGAGTTGACGGACCACATATGAACAGACGCGTCGCCCCCTCCAGCAGTAAAGACGTGCTGACCGTTGTAGCTGCTGCAAAGGCTGGAGACTCCACTCGGGTGGGCGATGAGCGCCACCGAGCGGTGGGGATTGCCATCTAGCGGCAGGAGCTGCAGACCGACCTTGTTGCTTGTTGCGTACGTCATCAGCCGGTCGCGAGTCGGGTCCTCCCCAGGTTTGGGAGGAATAATCGACATTCTGAGCGCAAATTAAAGTCTATTGTCGTCGAACGCACCAATCATGCAAAAAGCATAAAAAATTAACAACGACAAAACGTAAATAGTGACGTGAAAAATATCTTCACCAACTCATCTAAAATCAAGTGTTGAAAGAAGTCATCTTGCTTTCGAAAACTTTGTTGCTCCTTCTGGTCAAATGGGTTTCCAAAGAAAAACCGAAGTTAAGTCTTAAGGCCGGTCACGCGTTTCGCTTGCAACACCAACCACTTACAACCGCACAGGAGATCCGTATGTTGGTCCTAGCATGGTTTTCCTGCACATCTTAGTGGTTGTGTTGAACAATTTCATCTTGTACTGGTTGTTAGCGGCAACCAGGAACGTTTCCTTGGTAACAGGGGGGTACCACTTCAGACAAAGAGGGACAGCGCTCTGTTCTATTCGGTCCACCGACGATAATCTCAGGTCATCCTTCGAGCTTGAAGCTAAGTCGTATTCAACCTGTGTCAAAAAAAGTTTTAAACTTTTGTTTGTTTTTTTCTTTCAAAAATTAGGGTTGAAATAACATACGTTGAATACGGTTAAGTTAAGAAGCATAATCGAAGTTTAAAATTGACTAAAAGCTTACGGTAGCTAATCTATGCGATTAAAACAAACACTAGGACAAGCAAGAGATCCATCCAATGAAGCACAAGTGATCTCTGTGTAAAAAAACAAAATAACCCAGGGATTAGAAAGGAACGACATTTTCTCAGTTTACGATAAAGTGAGTTTCGGAAATCATTTATAGCAGCTTATGGGCGCTCACTAAAGGTTGTGTAACAATAATAACCCAGGTTGAAAAATCTATTGCAGACGTCCGCGCATTTCAAGAGCAATAAAAACGTGTGCCGTGCTCAGAACTACTTTTTTGAATTGCCAGCGAATCAAAGCTTCTTTGATGCCATTAACACACAAAGAGTAACATCCTAAACTTGGTCGAATTTTAATTTCATTACAATTGTGTCGGTTCGTTGCTGCATTTTTAGTGAGAAAGGCCAGAACAAGACATCGGGTCTCCAGAGTAGCAAGTCTTGATAGAAGCCAAGGTCGCATAAGTTCCTATAAAACCTTTAACTTGCTTCATTTGAAGCAGGTCAAATTCTATTTCTGGAGCATAGAAACTTTAAGTTCTGAAACAACTTTACTGTTTGCACAGCATGTATGACAAATTTATAAAGAAAGAAAAAAAGCAACTACAAATGATCGACAGTAAACAACCAGGAGAAGAAACAGTTTAAGAAATGGCTTACCAAGACCCGGTCTTCCCCCAAGGTGAGCAGACGGTGCTGGTTCGAATCCAGGTCGACACCGAACGTGAGGTCCATGATCGTCTTATAATGCGCTCTGTACCTCCCCAGATAAGTCCAGCCGGTTGTTTTGTGGTATTTGAAAACTGTGGTAGTGAACTGTTTGTCCTGAGTGGAGGAAAAGAAGAATTTATAATAAGCTTTCGAGCAATAGAAACCAGGATTTATATTACTTTGAAACATATCTTCGTGGGTACGGTTTGTATTTTTAAACTCAATTTGTGTTTAACAAAGGCGTTGACATGCTTCGATGTCACTGACGTAAATGCACGTCCGTCAAAGATCACCCTTTCACCCCCATTTACCCTAAACCGGTTGGGGTCTCGGCCAGTTCTATCGCACTGACTTACGGCTGTTGCCAAGTAGGTTGAGTCATGGGAGAAAGCGCAGTGCGTGACTGTATCGGAGGAGTAATCGAAGGTCACCTCGTCGCCGAGAGTGAGGCTGTCGACCACATGCACCACGCCCGACAACATTCCAACAGCTGAGGAAAAAACGGTGCAAATTTTGGAAACAATATTCTAAGTCAGGCGCCTCAAAACTACAACCCTCGGGCCAAATCCGGCCCGCGAAACCATTTCATTTGGCCGCAAAGACATTTTTGCCAACAATGAAAAGTTATGTGTCTACAAAAAAACTACTGATTGATGGAGTATGACACATCCCGAAACAATCGCATCACATAAAATGTCCGATCATCGAACTGTTGTGCGATGGCTTATGTGGCCCTCTGACAAAAAAGTTTGGAAACCCTCTAAGGTATGGGCGGTGTTAGTTTTGATTGCTGAGATCTTACAAAAGCAACAGGCGCTACCGTTAATTTTGAATTGAGGTCAAAAAATTGTGTATTTCCTGATTTCTTTGCGCACTGATTTCCTTGTAACATTCCGCCCGTACTTTTTCAATAAAAATCCTCTGCTTGAGAAGCAGTTTTTTCGATTATTTGAAAAAAGTTTTTTTTGACATGAGCTCAAAGAACGACAATGGATCAACAAATGCGAGAGTTTTATTCGACTTTTTACGATGCGTCTGGGAAAAAGCCTGCTTGACTATGCAGACAGAGGATAGGTTTCTAAGGTATCTGTCTTGAGCAATATGAAGATAACTCACCGATCTGCAACCCGTTGTGACTGAATGCCAAGCATTGGATTTTCTCTTTGTTTCCGACCAATCTCGTCGCCATAACTGACCTGAAGAAACATGTCCAACATGAATAACAAACAAAACAACATAATTCCGTGCATGCGAATGTAAACAATACTCATTTCTGTCCCAATCAAGATATGCCTTCACGGCATTGGAGAATGTGGATGTCACTTGGGTGACGGTGGGGTGTGAACAAAGTTCTGCAACTATGTGATGACGTTCTCAGCAAATTGGGAGGGCGCAGTTTTTTTTAAACAGTATTAAATGAGAAGCACTTCGCATTTTTCAGCAACAACAACGAGGAAAATTCCGTGGTTTCGGAAAATGAAGCGCGTTGTGTTTTCAAAAGTCCAACATTGATTTCCTTCCGTTCATTGATTGTTGAGTTATTATTTCTTATATAACTTTGCAAAACTTCGAAATTTCATTTTGCAGCAATGGAGGTATCCAGGATCTGCTATCAATGCATCACGAACGCGTAGATCGCGTTTTGTTCACTTTTAACTTTTTTCAACGCGCTTGACATCCATTGACATCCAACGCGCTTGACATCCAACAGGTGCGCAAAAGGTCTTCACACTAGGCTAAGATAAAAATCTTGATTCAAATTAGAAAATGGTCCAGGGCTTTATTTTTCTCAACTATACTTCATCAAAGCATCATGGCGTACAAAGCGAAGGCCTCTGTCGCTGCGCGGCGCTTTGAATCCGAAATCCAAGCATTCACTTACTTCGTTTCGTAATTCCAAAGCTTCAACAATCCCGCGTAGCTTCCGACGCATATCCAAGGCCTGATAGAAACAAAAAACGTCGGTGTAACGCTTCATCAAATAACTAAGTGTTTTCTACCGTATCAACAGAAAATGCATCATTCAAACTGGTTTCCAAGGTCAATCGAAGGTCACAAACTAACCTGACCAGCAGTTGTGCAAACTGCAACAAAACTGCAGAACTTGATCAAAAAACACTATTAAAACGCATCATTCAAACGCTGTACCTGTTTGGCGACGCGTCCAGGGCGTGGACAGCTGCGTCATGCTCACGTAAGACTGACGTCACAACACTGCCATTCGCTTGCACGTGCACGATTTCTGACGATCTGGTCGAGACGACGAAATCTCGGACGGCGAAGGTATTTGCAAGGAGTGTGGCGTCTTTGGGATATTCATTTTTTTCCGAAAGTCTGTCGGAAAAGTAAGAATATTAATAGTTCTACAAGGTTAAATAATTCAAAAAGTTAACGATCCTGAAAAATGACTTGTAAAATGTTTTCAAAGATCCATGGTATTCTCAAACGTTTTGTCATACAACTCTCTGGTACATGTGTTCTTAGATATATCAACACCTACTAAGAGTTGCTTAGATACGGTTTCAGTGGCGTAGCCAGCCCAAAAATTTTGGGGTAGCCAAATGTTTTCAATTCAAGCGAGCAACATCATTTGGCTTGGGGCACCGCCTTTCCAAGCGCACAACGACAAGATATGAATTTGAAGGGCATGGCCCTTTAATCCCCCCGAGCTACGCCTATGTACGGTTTAGTGATTAAACACACTAAAAGCAGTTTTTTGACATAATTTTTTTTCAGGTATAATTGGTGCTAAAATTTGCTTTTGCTTTAAAAACACACAACATCGAAAAATTGCAATTACTTTTTAAGACACGAAGTTGCTTAAAAGTGAAATCAATTGTCAGTTGAACGTTTTAAAAATTAAAAACTCTGTGCTTGTTGCAGTAAAATTTGCTCGCTTTCAAAGATACACTGAAGATTTTTACACTTCTTCCAACTTCTTTAAATCTTTTTATATTTGAGTCGAGATCGCGATTTTTATTTTTCTCCTAAAATCGCCCACTTGTTCACTCACAAGTCTGTTGCGAAATCGGGCACATAATCAAACGAGATGCTGTTGACAGAGCCGGCGTTCAGCTTCTGATACCAGTTGAGCAAATTCAGGTCCCGGTCGAAGAACCGGACGTGGCCAGCCGTGTCCCCAGTGACGACGAAGCCGTCGACCTGCGTCAGGGCCGTGATGCTGCGGTCCTTTACCCGGAGCAGTTTGAGGGGGTGCCGAGAAATATAACCTGTGGAGAACAAAGAAAACCACTGAAAAGCATAAAAAATGATTCGCAAAGAAAGAAGCCTGAGCTTAATCAAAACTTATTCGCGAAGATCTCACTGTTTGGATTCTTTTATAGTCGCGCACAATTATTTTTAGTTCATTTTTTTGCAAAAATAGGGAAATGTAAAACATCAGATAAACAATAAAGATTAACATCGTATAAGCGTTTATGGGCCGATTTAAAAAACCGAAGTTTTTGTAACAGTTCTATGGACGATGATTTGTATCAATCCGTGCATTTTCTCACCAGAAAAGGACCGACGAAATTCGAAGCGCATTGCGTGAAAACAAGAAACGTCAAGCGGGCCTGGTTACGAAGCTTTTCGTGCTTCTTAAATAGTTTGATAAATAGACAAACAGGGTTGTGGAGTCGGAGGTAAAATATCCGGCTCCGACCTTTCCAAAATTTCCGACTCCGGCACACGAAAAGCGGAAGTGCTGAATAGCCTTACAATGAATATCACGGCCAAAGCAAACGATACAAATGACGTATTGCAAACGTTTCGATAACTCCTGTTGTCATCATCAGTGCATAGCAGTAGAATTGCAGTGATGTTGCTGCAGGTTCTTATTGGTCATACAGGAGAAAAGCGCTGTAAAAAAAATGACAAACGCAAAAGACTGTTTCGATAGTGACGTAGTGGCGCGAAGCATGCGTAGTCACGTGACTCACTCCGACCCCTTAACATAAGGGGGATGAGATTTGACTGTTAAAATCAGTGGAAATTGTGGTGCACAGCAAGAGGACTCTTTTTCAACAAAAGTTTTGAAAGAAATTGTACCATTTCAAGTTCAACAGGAATTCCCAATTTAGGAGTGTGATGTAAAAAACAATCCAATTGGGCATCCGGAGTCAGATCGGACAAAAATATCCGACTCCGACTCCCAGTGTTGTTAGAAATCCGACTCCGACTCCACTCAAAAACCTCCGACTCCTGACGACTCCGCAACCCTGCAGACAAATACTGCTTCTTCGAAATATTTAACCTTGCTAGCAAAGGTTTGGAATCTACCTTATCTCTTCTCATTTCAAGACTCTCGATTAGATAATGAAATACAACGGGCTCTGGTCGTTAAAAACTAAACTAATACGAGCAAGCAAGATGTCTCAAGTCACTACCTTCCCCGTTTATTCTCACACGGTCTGGCGCCCATACAACCAAGTTGCCAAGCGACGTTGCTGTCAGGGCTCGGTTGGAGGGGGCGACCTGGTTGATAAAAAAGCAGAAAATAGAAAAAAAATTCGTGATTTGAAATAAACAAAACGTTCACTGTCCTTCAGTTCCATTAGCGGAAGAAACTAACCTGGAAAATAGATTGGCTGAAGAAACCGACCGGTCTGTTGAACACAGAGTCGGAGAGGAAGGGGGTGTCGCACTGCAGATTTCCACTGGCCTGAAACAAACACTTTCAAATCATGCTTTGCTTCCGTTGTTTTCTACTTTTGTTGCTGAAAATGTGAAGTAGTGCAAAAATTGAAAGAAAAAAGCTTAAATCACTCGTGCAAAAGTTAAGTGATAGACGCAACAATAATTCAAAGTAAAAAATGTGAAAGGAAAGATTTATAATCTTGTTTTCTTCCTTGATGAGCGGGCGTTGTTTGGGACAAGAAGTACCATTTATTTGCATGATCTACGAGAGGACGCGGAGAGTATCGAGTCAGCTGAGCATATAAGAAAAATCCATTGTAGGCAAAACGCAGTATTTATCACAAAAGAATCGAAATCGCACTACCAATGCCACACGTCATACCCAGGAGTAAAAGATGACTTGCGAGTCACTGTTGCTAACGAACTGTTCGTTGTCATGGGGATGGAACTTGACGTAGGTTTGGCGGCTGGCGACGTTAAGTTCGACTTGGTGGAGAGGTTGGTCGACTGAGGTGGTCCAGTCCCATACACTGATCTGAAGCAAATAAACATCATGGTTGTTTGCCAGCGGGCTTGGAGAAAGGCTTCCTTCATTTCGGCAGACAAGCAGAAAACCTATGTGCGTGAAAAACTACGTGCCTACGTTAAGACAGAATGACCTGAATCTTCCTGTCATGCGTCAGTTTTTTACGCATGAATTCAGATGAGATGGATTTCACGATTACAAAAGAGAGTGTTTGTTTTTGTTATTGTTACGCTTAAGGCAGTGGCGGATTTTTTACAGGTATTCTCTCAAAACCAAGTAAAAATATAGTTTTCATGTGTTTTGGAGTAAAAACAAAGATCAATTTTGCAACAGGAAAAAACAGTTGTCTGCCCTTTATTCATAGATTGTAAATTGTTAAAAAAACGCGTTCATCCCGCGTTTTTCGCACACGCGCATTCTCACTATAAAAATCGGAATATAAACAAATATCCAGAGGACTTCAACCCTAGAAATCAGACATTTTGAACACATGAGAGCTTATTGTAATTTGACCAGAGCTATATTCGCTGAAAGGCAGCAATCCCCGCAACAGCGAACGACTTACGATTTGCGGGGTTCTAGCGCCGATAGCGACGATGTACTTGGCGTCGGAAGACATGGACAGTGCAACGACGCCTCCGTTCACATTGAATATCGTTTGGACCGGGATCCTGAGCGGAACGTCGTAAAGATTTTTGACTGAGTACATTTCGAAACGGTGATTAGTGGGGCAACCAATTTTTGACCTGAAAACTTAAAAGTTTGACTTTATAATTTACAAATTCAGACTTTATTTTGACCTATAAATTTTCTGCGTGTGCAGCTGCAAAATAATTCAGCCTTAGGTGTTGAGGTTAACCGAGAAGGATATTCGTGCGTTCTGTGCTTCGAAATTTGTAAGTATTTGGTTGTTTAACTTTGGGGATGATATATTGGTAAGTACATAAATACCTACAGTAGAGTCAAACCTGAGAACATCATAAAGTTGAAACCTTACATGCATAACGGATTGAGCATTTACCAAACCAAGTACTGTAAGACCACGTTTCTTGCCTTCCCATGCCTATCCTACATACAATTCAATCGTCCAGTAGTGGGCAAAATAGCATTATTACGCCAGAAGTCGCAACAAACCCACTATTATCACAGAATTGCAACTAAACTTGCAAAAGCATATCAATATCTGTTGTTGTAGTTTAAATTGCAAGAAAATTTTGACCTAACGATAAATTTTGACCTAATGATGAATTTTGGCTTTTTTTGACCTAATAACTTGGGATTCCCTAATGGTATGAACGTAAAATTTGGTTTGTGGACGTTTCATGAACTTTCAAAACGGCAGAAAATTTTTGACTTTATTGACTTTTGGTTGCCCCTAGTGATAAGAAAAACGATAATTAAGGAATCACTGCGTTGTTTAAGAACTGACACTTTCACAATAGCATTGGAAACTCATAATAAGATGCAAACGAAAAATTGCTGACAATGCACAAGTACACAAAATAAAACTAATACGAAACACCGGCTCGCAAACATGGGCGTCAGAAAGGGGGGCGGGGGCCAATCCCCCTGTATTTTGAAAAATTAGCAAAAAAGGGCGTTTTCTTAGTTTTGAGTGGGAAAAAACAAATTTCACTACTTTTGGCCCCCCCTGGAAAAATTTCGGAAAAATTCCCCAGTGTCCCCCCCCTGGAAAAAATCCTTCCGACGCCCATACTCACAAACTATTATACAATAACCAAACAACAAATATATTTTCAAACAAAAACAAAAACTTATCACATATTTATAAAAAAGCGAAAGGTGTCACAGCCATGTCGTGATGTGCTGCGGCAAAATGCAAACGTCATACCCTGTGTACGAGTCCCAAATAATAATGCAACTTCCGGGACCCTCATCTCCAGTTACAAGCCATCGCTTATCTTCACTGCACGCAATGCAGGTCACTGCATTGCCCTGAAAAGAAGCATATCAGCTTCATCAATCCGTGTGAAGAAAACACGCTACGAAAGGTGTGCTGCTTGGACATCTGTTAGAGTACTACCAGGGTTTTTTTATGGTGTTTCAGGGACCCGATTCGGGTTCCTAGAATTGAAAATCGGGTCCCTAGAATCAGAGAAAATTAACGTCGGGTCCCTGGAGTCAGAGAAAATCGGGTCCCTAGAATCAGAGAAAACCGGGTCTCTACAGGTCCATACCGGTGACCTAACATTCTCCTTAAAAAAAACCTGGTACTACAATAACTCATTTTAAAGTACGACATTAATTTAACCATAAAAAAATTCACGTCAGCATTTCACATTAAATATCTTATCACCTATGGTAAACAATTGTAGGTGCAAAATTCTACAGCTGTTGCTTTCACACAATAGCAGTTGCATCTTAAGATTTATCACCAAATATAGCTTGATTCTCAGAGTAACTAGAGCAATGGTATCGAGTTACAAACATCCGTTGTTAGCCAAATTTTTGTAGGGCAACTCTTGAGCTGAGACGGGGGCAGGGTTTAATAACTAATGTGGTAAAAACCAAATCTAATGCAAAAACGAAAAGGCAGGAAAACCTTGATTCGGAGAAATACAATTCGCAAAATAAAAACAAGCTCCGATTCAGAAGAAAAGGAAGCAAACCCAAAAATACTTACGTGGCCTTGAAGCAGCTTCTGGGAGTTGTTCTTGTAATCGTACAACACAGCGACGTGAGCCGCACCGAACAATATCAGTGACCGCAGACCGTCGCTCAGGTTCAGGCAAGCGATGTTGCGGTTCATGCCGAAGGTCCACTTGAGGTTCAGAGGTTGGGTGTCTTCTTCAGGTCTGCGCACAAGTTTTGACGGAGAAATGATTGTCAGGGTGGATGCTAAATTGCGTTGATGGTTTGTAACCGGGTGTTAAACGGTGCGTTTGGGAAATCATGGGCGTCGGAAGGGTGCATGCGGGGCCGGAAGGGTGCATGCGGGGCCGGAAGGGTGCATGCGGGGCCGAAGGGTGCATGCGGGGCCGGAAGGGTGCATGCGGGGCCGGAAGGGTGCATGC
>JGI24158J21664_10003948_pt1 | contig 18890 bp, 16 predicted proteins | sample Ectturendosymbi3_FD_21664 | JGI IMG/M metagenome (IMG submission 21664)
TTTTTTTTTTAACGACCGAAAAAAAATTAAGTCAATTCGGCCAAAATGTCCGAAAATATGAACTAGTAAATACTGTTACGCCGAGTTTTTATGAGACAAATGATCGAAATGTCTCAGCGGAAAAAAACAGCGTTACAAAGAGCAAAGCCAAGACTCCAGCAACAACCAAACTAAACCAGCCGCTTGTCTGACAAAATGTCGCACACCGCAGAGGGGACAACTGACAAATCGGTCAAATTGATGTGCAAGAAGTAGCAGCCTACCGTTTTCAAGGTTGCCTTTGGCATCGGAGGAATTATTGGACGTAGACGCCGCTTGCGTCAGGACACTAGACAAGGTGCGAACGAACACAGACGCCGCTGACTCGCCACTGCGGCACGAGCTGTTCGAATGTTCGTCTGTTGCTGCAACTAACAAACATGGGTTCAATGCAGTCGCTGAAGTCATTGGGCGCGATGGAATGATTGGAAGTGAATCACATGTGTCAATTTCGTTGGCAAGCAAGCAGGTCAGGTTATAGGGGTGATGTATCGGAATTCTGTCACGACCGGAAATCGGATTTATTTCCGGTTCTAGCTGGAAATGAGTTTATTCTGACAGACTTCAAAATTGTGTTTTTACTTCACTACTTTTAAAGTTTCATCCTCATATCAAATCACAATGTAGCGCAATGCAAACAAGATTTACTTAAAACTGATAAACTCTACTTTTTAAAGTCTAAAGCTCAAACTTCACAGGCCGTAACCGCTGGCTAAATCTCCGCTGGCTGCTGTGACCTGAGACAGCACGCAAACACTCTCAGAATAACAACCCAATGTGGTACATTTGCGCGAGGACCCAGTCCAACGTCACCGCAATCAATCGCAGGATAGGATCCTCGGTCAGCGACTTAACCGCGTGGCAGAAAGCCAACTGTACAGCACACTTGCGCGAATGTCGTGTTTGACAAATTTTTACCGCACCAGTTTACTGCTAAATTACCTGTGCAGAAGCAAGAATAACGGAAGTTATTCCTGGTAACAACAACTTATCTGCGGCTACAACTAATAACAAAGAGAGCGAACCAACACAAGCCAAAGCCGGGACGCTTACAGCTGAGTACACTACCACTTTTATTAGACTGTCACTTCAAGTTAACAACACAGTGGCAAACCGAACTCCAACACGCCGAACACGGAAACTAAACATGGCATTGCGAACAAGGAAACAACGCGACGATACGCCGCTCCCGGTGTTCGAGGAAATACGCTTTATCAACTGGTTAGTAAATAGTTCGAACGTTGACATTACTCACACACAGAAATCAAAACACCTTCAACAAAATGTCTTGCGCTGCAAATATTATACTTGAAAGTCGAATTTCTATAGAGTGAGTGTTTCAGTGCAGATGCAATAGAATAGCAGTTACAAAACAAGGTATTACAATACTTCGGGTTCCGACCGGAAACAAATCCTAACTCACCCCTAACTGACTTTGTTGGTTTAGGAAACGCCCCAGTAAGCATTTAATTCCTTATCTATCAACGAAGTTTTTTAATTTGTTCGATAGATGGATTGGTGCAGAATGAAAGTTAGATTTAACATCTACAGAGCAATTTGGACAAAACCGTGGCAGAGCGTTGCGCGTCAAGTCTGACGAAAGACAAAAATCAGTAGCGCTTTGAGCGCGTTCTCTGCACCTATTAGCGACAGGTTCACCGCATGAAGGCTGCAACAGCAAAGATCCGCATCCGCGGTACGAAACGAAGCGTGTCCGACTCCCGTAAACACAAACCTCGGCATTTAAAGTGAAACAAATCGTTCAATTCTCAGCATCTCGCTCAGATCAAGAAGTGCAAAAGTGACGACGCAAGCAAGAAACAAAGAAAAACACAGACGCACCTTTTTCCGTTTCGGTCGAGTTTTGGTGATTTTCCGAAGTCGACATTGGAGTGCCGTTCCTGAATTCGACCAGCGGCGGAGGATTGGTTCCGTCCCAATTCGAATAATCGTAGAACTCACCAGTGAGCGGCATGTAGCTTTCCGGCTTGCTTTGGCCGAGCAGCACTTGACCGTTGCTGCCAACGCTCGTCGCCGCGTGATTCGCGGCGGTCGTTCGCGACGCCGGCGCCGCCGAGGAGGAGGAAAACGAGCGGTAGTCCTTGTCCGCCGCGTTCAGGCCCGGGCGCCGCGCGAGGTCCTTTTGCTCCGCAGAGCGCATGTCGCGATAGTCCACGTCCCTGTAGTCGCGGTCGCCCGAGCTTTGAAATTTCGTCCGGTAATCGCGATCGAGGAAGTCCTTGCTGCGACTGCGGTGATCCGTCTCCGAAGCGACGCCGTGGCCGCTCGCCGCGTGCGCTTTGCTCGCCGAGGAGGAGTGCGACGACGACGACGACGTGCGGTTGGGCTTCGCGGAGCCTGTTGAGTGTTTACGTTTGAATGGCTTGAAACAGTACAACGACGTGAGTTTTCTGCGCTTCGGAAAATGTTTTGTTGCTTTGATCTCTTATGACGTCATTGTATCAACGCTATGACATCACTACATCAACGCTATGACCTCATTATGTCAATGCTTTGACATCACCTTACCAATGTAACGGAATTATTATACCAGTGCTCCGACCGCGGCAACTAAGTTGGACACTGAGTCAGAACAAGAGTTATCCTTGCAATTTGAAACCATACCTGTGGCGTGGTTTAGTGTGGAAGTAAAAGATCTTCAGGTGAGAGAAATGACGTACTAAGTGAAAAAGGAATCTCTCGGTTGCTGACTGTGACATCACTTCGCGAAAGCAAAGGCAATCAAAGAAAACACAAAACGCGTCATGGCAGAATTGAGAAGTAGCACAACGTGCCAGATAATGCCAACACACACCGATCTGTGAATATGTGTGAACTTCAATTGGCTGCGACGCATTTCTGGCACTTCTCGGCACAGGGCAACTTGCACGTTTACACTTTCGTTGACGGGGTGGCGTGTTGTGGCAGAAGAAATAGTTTTTTCGAGTTTTTAAAACCTTGTTAACGGGCTGGCATAAAAACTTTTAATACAAACCTTTCTGCGAAGAAGACGACTTGGATTTATCTCGCGGTTTGAGATCAATTGCCTCACTGCAAAAAGCAAATGTATTGTTATTGGCTTTTTTTACGAGCAAAAGTTGTAATAAGGGTTTCGTTTCATCACCCTTTATTTACGACACTGAAAAAACTGATTTTTGCGGGCATTATCCTGATGGATCCATAAAACTACGACAGCAAAAGATTTCACAACTAGAACACTTTGATCTCTTATGACATCATTGTATCAACGCTATGACATGACTATATTAATGTTGACCTTCTGCAAATGCCCTGTCATTTCATTCCCCTGTATCAGGGGTCTCCAAACTACAGTCTGCGGGCCAAATCCGGCCCGCACAGCCATTTCATCTGGCCCACAAAGACACTTCATCGATACAGTAATTCAAAAATAAAATATTTACGAAAGATTTGTTGATTGGGTAGAATGTAACATACCGTAAAATGCAACAGCGTATGTGGCCCTTAGACAATATGTTTGATGCTCTAAATTAATTATCTAACTAAAAGAACTAAAAGTGTGCAGCCAGGAAGTCGTCCGTTGTTATTAATTGTTACACATGGTTTGAGCATTCATACTAGCAGACAGCGCTGAGCACATAACGTATTTCGAGCAAAGTCAGTTCCAGCAGACAACGACGAAATCAGCTTTACATTGAAGGCTGGCGCTCATCTGCATACAATTACCAAATTAACAGAAAATCGCAACATTTGTCGCGATATTACGGTCACTCACATAACAAGCAAGGGCATTAGCGGCCGTGGGCCTGTGCACATATATAGCGTACACCAGGGCTGCGGACCCGGAACTCAAGCTTCAGGCTCCAGCTCCAGGCATCTAAATTTTCTGGCTCCGGCTCCAACATCTAGAAGTTTTGGCTCAGGCTGCGGAACGATTCGGTCCATTGAAAACTATAAAACCATTGCATTATTTGCACAACTCGCTGACCAAACAACTATTTCTGAGGAACTGGAACCCAAACTTCAGATTCCAGCTCTGCCATCTGAAAGTTTTTGGCTCCGGCGATCAAAAATTGCTTGGGCTCCGGCTCCACAGCCCTGGCGTACATTGATATGGGTGCCTTCAAGGAAGCAGGATCTTCGAGTCAAGAAACTTAAATGAAGAAAACGCGCGTCGCACAAACAATCTTCAAGAATCTTAAGAGCTTCTAGGTGATGTTTACAGAGAGTTGAAATCTACATATTTCTATGACATTACTAGATTTTATGAGTTTCACCATGGGTGAAGTCCCACAAAACGAACAAAAAAGCGTTGAAACTGATTGAAATACCCAACACACAAATGACCCAGTGTAAGTTGGAGTGGGGTCTAAAACCCTTTGCTCTTGGGCACAAGAAACTCGTCAGGAAGACACAAAGAAAGCAATTACTCGACTTTATAACAAACATAATTCACAATGTATCAAGACCTTTTTTCAAAGCAAATAATTTGGCACCATGACCAAGTCAAACCTGTGGTGCAAAATAAGGAAAACGAAACCACCTGCTACGTCACGCAAACGACCCAAAGCAGGAAAATTGTAAAAACATAGCTTTGCGGTTGAAAGTAAATTTGTTATCGAAAAATGATTCCGGTCAGCTTCACGTCAGGGTTGGACTTAAAATACCGAAGCTCGAGTTGGCGCGCACACACAACAAGTAACGTTAGAAATCACCTCACATTCCGGTTTCACCGCCTCGCGCTGATTCAGCAAGTTCAATGAGGATATTAGATCACTGGAAAACCCCAGTGAGACAATAGACCTATGCGACACCACTAGGTCCATTCTACCGTATTGTAGATAGTTCTGCATTTCCTATAAGTTACCGTTATTAAGCTGACGTCCCACCAGGAACAACAACGAGTTTAAACGTCTCCAGATAGTGCGTAATCATTAACACCCATCTGCCGGCATGAACAATCACGACAACAGTAACAGTATCGCTTGAAAACTGACGGATTAAAATAACAAACAAGTTTCACAAAAACGTTTCGGGATTCATATATCACTTTATCCACGATATGAAATATTATACGTTATTCCTCAGCACATGACTACCAACAGCAGTAGCGTAAACCGTTCAATATATTGATTCAGCAAACGTCAAAACTGACACTGATTTGAAAACCAGCCTTAAACCGCAATTTACCTTTCATTCCACTCATCAGGTTTCTCCCATTGAGAAACTTCTGAAACGTTATTGTAGAAATATTTCTTTCCCGACGAGCTGACGTGCTCAGACCAGTTACCGCATCCACGCAAAGCCCCCTGTATCTGAAAAGAATGAATACTTTCAACCAGTGCTTTTCAATCTTTCTTGTACCGCGACCCATTATAGCAACCCACTATAACCCAACGACCCCGTCTAGAACTCGAATAAAGTAAACGTAATACAGCTGTGCACATACAGTAAAGTATCTGCTTGTGACCTCCCCGGAAATGGTTCGCGATCCCAGCGTAGAACAGTTATGCAACAGTCAACAAACGGCAACCTGTCACATGTTGTGATATGCACGTAATTCAAGTTGATGTAAAAGACACATAACAATGTACCAAGTGATGCAACAGAAAGGTAATTTTCTTATAATGCAATAGGCACTTCAACACCTTGTGATGTAATACTATCATAGGCACATAATTCACCTTGTGATGTAATAGAAACAAATTTCCCTTGTGATGTAATAAACACATAATTTACCTTGTGATGTAATAAACACATAATTTACCTTGTGATGTTTCGATCTGTCGCCAGATGACTTGTTTGTATGATTTGCTGAACCTGAAACAAGAGAATAGCTCTCTTGGACGATGGCGGCCTGGAATCGTGGTAAGCTTGTGCTCAACTCTATTTAAAAGCATAAAAAAGTTCAAAACACAATTTGCAATAACCTTTGCTGCTGCCATGTGACGATGACTTATGCTTCTGAGCAAACTCCTGTCTCCTTGAATCTTTTTCCTTGTGCGAGCTGGACTGTCGATGCGAGCCGACAAGCAAGTGCTGTTGATTGAAACCGGTACTCATTACTTCTATTTCAAACGTTTGTTGCCAAGGGAAGCACGATAAATATCACCATGAAGCATAGAAGCAAATCAGATTTTCACCGACAGCACATAGGGCAGAAATGCAATCGCTTTGCAACGTAGTACCAGACTTAAATGACTTTACTCTGTAGTCGTTTATTACCAGACGTGCCCTTTACGCATGGCCCTTTAATTGACCTGGCAAAAGGAAGTCTTCGAGTAGAAAACAAAGCAACATAATTAAATTCGACATTGCTAAGTTAATTGGCAGAACACACCTGATGCATAGTTGGTTTCCCAGAAGACTCATACCTGAGTAACATAAAACAAAGCGGGGATTACTAATAATACAGCTGATCGGTAAAAGCAAAATATTATAAAAAAGTTCGACACAACATTTCCGCTTTTGTTTATAAAGAAAAACGGAAGCAATCGCGCATACACGTGATGAGACCCAACACGAATTTTCGAAACATACAACATCCATGAAAACAGCATCAGATAAGTAGCGCGTTACCACTTGCTCGTGCTTCGTTCCGTACCTTTAAACAAGTAAAATTATGCCTTTTATTGCTTAACAATGCACACGTCTGGAATTGCTTCCGTGATTTAAGACAGCTTTCTGGTTAAAGAAGGAACCTTAACTTTTTGGCGTAGCTAAAACAATAGGCCAACCTGATTAAAACTGAACTTTTATTGACAAGTATCAATATTTCTTTGTAAGAAAAGAAAAAACGGCCAATTCGCCGTTATACCATTTAAGCAATCCATAAGCAGTGATTTCCGTAATTGGCGATGTACATGATACATGAAATCAAGTTTTGCACATCATACCAAAAACAACTACGAATTCAATTGTGTCGGTAATAAGAATGTGGATGTGCAAAAGCTCAACGGCATTGCTGCTCTTAAACTAAATGCTCATTCTTCTATCATAACCATTGAAATATTGTTACGTATGGTGTCAATGCATATTGAGCAGCTATTAATCAGGAAACTGCAAATGCTAAATCAATGTGTAGTTCTACTTGCTCAAAGACAGAACATTTTCACACAATAAAAGATGATGAATATAAGAGATGATAGTTTACATGCACAAGCATTTTGTTTTTGAGTACATAACACGAACTATACAGTACGCACAGATTCACCGCTGGCAGTTTGCTGGTTAATAACTGCTCAATATAAAATGGGGATATGACTTTCATATTTATTGATTACGGATTTACAGCATGTTAGTTGATCGTGAATCAGCAACCAAACAAAAGCACAAGAGTCTTGGATTTGTAAGTAATTAAAAGATATGCCCCTTACAAAAAAAGAACAGTAGCCGTTTCATGGTACAGCATGCAGAGCATGACTTTTTCCATTATCTAATTTCTGATCGGCCAAACGCAACCAGGATGAGCGCGCAGTCGGGCACTAAGCGAGAACCTGATATTGCCCATGATCATCGCACCATCAACATGTACTTTGATGCTAAATCAAAAGGCAGTTGCCTTGTAAGCTGCAGAAACGCAGCTCATTTAACACTATATATGTATAATACGTACCCTTCAACCTGAGACAGACTCCTTCCGTACATCCCCAAACCCACGCAAATCAAAACAGGTAGAGAACTGCAAAAACATCAAACATATTTATGGGCGAAGCAAATCATACGATTTTTTAAATCAAACTCGCAAATCATTCAAAAAGCAAGAACAATTTTTTCGGTTTTCATTGCCATGCAAAATATTTTCTTGAAAATTCTTGACGATTACTCAGGTGAACAATCGGAGCAAATGTTATCTAGCTATATTAATGTGGAGCTTACGCCCTGCGTGCACTTAACCAAGGAGGCACACATTCGTAAGCCTAACCTGAATTTTAGTTGCGATAACACAGTGTCACAGAAGATTTGCATCCCAAAAATCGCAATATGGAGCTAGTTGACGACGAAAGCACCGCATACGTGGACATGGTTTTTGCAAAATTAAATAACCTGAAAACTTTGTTGTATGACGCATACTGAACCAACAACAACAATTTACCGAATGTACAAAGAGACAATTTAAGCGAACTAACAGAAGAGAGGAAAATTGTGATTTGCTGAGAAGAACGGAAACATTGTGATTCTTAGTTATGAAGATTATAATACTGTAAAGATCAAAGAACCGAGACGATCAACGCACCGAGGTACTTGGAACAAACCAGATAATAGGGATGACAGTAACCAAATGGCCTTATCGTGGCACAATACAATGTTTTATGGCATCTTATTAAATAAACCACATGCTTATGACTCTTGCTCTGTTACTTTTGTAGAACATCCCGGTTTTTACTCTTTGGATACCTGTGAAGATAACTGGCTTAACTAAACGTATAAATTGATGTTCAATGCAGGATCCTCCCTTGTGTGAAGTAATTCTTTTCCCCCTTTTTTTATCAACGTGCAACGTTCAATGATATATTTTTGCCATTCCGCTTTGCCCATTTGTTTGATCCCCTTTCTTATCACACATGTAGTTTTTCATTTAACGATTTTTGCCTCCCTTTCCAACGTTTACCATTTATAGTCACCCTCGAAAGTACATCTGTCAAGCTTACGACCTCACGACCGCCTTTCTGCTTACGAATTCCACTGCTCGCTCTGGTCGAGTAACCGCCGCGTTGCTGGAAGCTGTGTTTTTGTTGCTCCGCAATGGGCGTCAGATAATTTTTCAGCGTCAACGAAACCAGTTTTATGATTACGACCTATTTTCCAGTTTATATTTGCCGCAGCTTGTGTTTTGATTTATTCATTTTCGACTAGAGTTTCCCCGATTTTTCTGCCCTTGCTTGCAAATTTCAGGACTGAGGATGCGTAGAGCCATGTGAAATCGATTTCAAACTTTGCTGATTGATTGACTGTATCACTTTTGTGGAGACACTTTTGAAGACTAAGTATTGGAACACAGATATGCGCAAGTCTGAATCATTGTGAAGTCATGAAAGCGCTTTTAGTTGCCTAGAGCTTTTAGTTGCCAGAATGAATGGATTAAAAAAAAGAAAACATTCTAACAATGTAATTTACCAAGGTTTATTATGACGAATACTATTTCAGACAGTTTGACGTAAAATTGTACAATGACTGCTGTTGTTCATTGTGTTACAACGTTTGTGGTCCACTTTAATTATTTACACATTGCCTATTTCCTTGTCACAAGTGTACCTCAATTTTATCAAAACTGATAAGGCACTCTGGGGGTTGGGCATCATGCAATTAGGTAGCAATGCCTGACAGGCCTAAACCAATTCTTTTGCTTTTTATAATCAATGTAATACAAACATATATGCTGACAATGGATTATTAGTGCAGACTAAAACCTGACAATTGCAAATGTAAATCAGTGATACATTTTGAAAAGTTGGTTCTTCAAAATTAGATTTGGAAAAGTTTTGAACCGCTTTTGGAAACATTACAGACCAGCTGTATTACTGTACTATAATCACATATATCCTCACCAAAAAACATTAAACACATATTGTATGTAAATTTAACTTAAACTATTAGATTTGCAATAATCTGTATCTGTCCATCATTTGAGTGTTATGTTGCTGGGAACTGTGTGGCAGTAGTCATCATACAATACACTAACATGGTGAGAGCAACTATAAGTGAATGTGGAAAATAGCAGAGTAACAAGGCTGCAGTTTTGTCTTCTTTGTCACTTGAGCGAATTGTTACAATCCACTGCCTGGCCACATTAGATCTCGGGGCAGGTGTTGAGCAGCTGATCAATTGCCTCATCATCCAGAACCATCAGGTCATACAGTCCATGGGGAGGTCGATGGAATTGACAATGGAGGACAACATGGCCAACAGTTTGTTCTTCTGCATCACACTCACAGGCTGCAGAAGGAGCTATACATCACTTGTGTAAACTGGAGTTGAAACGTACGCAGTTTTGTCAATCACATGTCTTGCAATCACTGCCCATAGTGATGTGATTGGGATTTGAACCAGAGCATCATGGCTCAAAGCTACTATACTTACTACCTTGAATGACATACTACCTGATACATTAGCTCAGACAAAATGATTTGAAATTTAAGAAAAAGACAAGTGATTCTGATGAAAACAGTGCCCGAGTACCATAACCTCATTGCAACTTGTTGCTAGAAAAAAATCCATCAAGCAAGCAGTGTACAGAATGCAATCTGCAGTAAGAGAGTCACCAGTGACAAGATGCTGCATATATTTAAGTGGTCTACTAAAGGGACGATGCAGTAAACAACTGAGAAAATATTAAACAGTAGCATTTGACAAAAGATTAGCAGAACAGTACACACCAACAGCAACCACAGTACATCCATTACCAATAAAATCTTTAAGGTATGGTTCAGCTACAATTGGCAAGGTAGAGTATATGTTAAAAATCATTGTTGCTGCTGAAAAACAAATGAAGTTTTGATCAAGTGCAATCACAGAACACTAACTTGATAACAAAATAACAAAAACAAATATAAGGAAAAACTTCAGGAAGAATCATCACACCGCTACTGACAAATGCTTGCAAGGTATGTACAGTGTCTAGACCAGTGCTTGTCAACCAGGTGTGTGTATCGTACACCCCACAGTGTACCAACTTAATGGGGTGTACCAGATATGTGCTCTTCAAGAACAGTCACATCGTTCCACATACATCCTTTGCTCCAGCGCAGTGTGTTAAGTTTTCACAGATTTTAAAACCGTATCTGTCGGGGGTGTGCATTGTCTGTCTTTTCCCGCCTGTGTGTTTGTAATGTTGGTCAGACAACCATCACATATTCTTCTTTTTTCTTTGAATGCAACATTCGAGAGTATGCAGGTGAGAAACATTTGGAAACAATTGCTCTAGCTTGAATTTTTTGTAAGGTAATGTACCAACCATGCTTTTCTCTGCAATGATTATCTGTTTTGTAGTAAGACATGTAACAATATTTTTCACATTACTTTTCAAGCAGTTAAGCGAGAACTTCTACCAAGAGGAAGTGAGTGATCTCTGTGTTTAATTTCAACTTGGCACTTTTTCAATAGAGATTTTATGCTGTGATCATCTTATACTTGTGAAAGGTATTGCAATAAATCGCTGATCCACAAAGAAAATTAACATGCGTAATTTTTTAAAGTAAACCTTAGAGAAAGGTAGTTGTAAAAAAGAGCACAGTAACTACCACAGGAAATACTTCAGTGAATCAAGTGAGAGTAAAGATGTCAGCAAATCACATGCTGAGTGCAACACAGCCCACTTTTCCAGGAGTAAGATCGAGATTTGGTTGTGTACAGTTAAAAAGAATGTTATTGAAGAGAAACGGCTTGTATTGTTGAAGAAGCACAAATGGAGGAGCGACGTCTGCATTGTGTATGGGTTTTGCCACACAAAAGAAGAAATGCTGAAACCACTTTCTTCAGGGCATTGCCTATTTTATACAACCATATTTGGTAAAAGTAATTCGGCTCCAGGACATCTCAAAAACATGCAAGGTCACAGCATTCTACTCATCAAAATAAGTCAAAGGCATTCTTTGAAGCATCTCCAGAAAGTTATTGTCGATGGAAGAAAAAAATCCATTTCCATGGAGGAAAAAAACGTTTCCAAAGTAATAAAAGTTCCACTATTAAGCAATACAACTAAACGTAGATGTCTTCATAGTTCAGAAGATTCGTTGAAACAACTTCTTCACAAGCAGAAGAAAGTTCAGTTGTTTGGTATTTAGCTTGATGAAACAACAGATACGTATTTCAGAAGAGGTTCAGTCGATTTTGTGTTGCAGGCTTGCCAATAAGGAAACAAAAACCACTGTCGAGTTGTGCTGTCTTAACGTTGGAGTTTGCTCAACTGCTCAAACCATCTACACGAAATTGAATCAGTTCGTTGAAAAACATGGTTCTGATTGGATGAGGTATAAGGCAGTTGCTACCAAGGAAGCAGCAGCCATGCAATGCACTACCAATGGAGTTGCCCGAAAAATCAAAAACATTTCTCTTGACTGTGTTTCAACCTGTTTTTTTTTTTCGGGGATTTGTCGGTAACAGACTGAAGTTGTTTTGAAATGCCTGCAAAAAACAAGTCAATTTGGTAATAACGCCATTTTCAGTCATACAAAAATGTCCCAAAATGAAGAAATATTGGAAAATTTTAAGTTATTTTGGAAAAATGACTGAAATGTCTCAGCAAAAATATATCTAGGTTTCAACTCACTGCATGATTAATTGAGAATTTGTTGTTAAGGGTGAATTTAAGAATATAACCAGAGGTCAGGTGTGGAGATTGCTCATGATGATGTCAAAAAATTGAGAAATTCATCCCTCACATTCAAAGAAGCATTGAACGTTTTCAGAAGTGTGCAAAGACACGATAGCAGACAATGAGGTTATATGTCATGCTGAGGCACACTGGTTATCCAGAGGAAAAAAAAAGAAAAATGTTAGAGAACTGTGGCAAGAGTTGCAGGTTTTCCTTGCTCAACAAGGATACCCAATATCTACTTATTTAAGGCAATTTTGGCTTTATTTAAATTTGAATTCTCTGTCATGGATCGTGCTGCCGTTTACATCTGAGGAAATTGGCTTGGACTTTTCACATGCAGCTGCAACAACACAGAAAACAGCAAGACACGACACACGTATTCAAGGGCGTTTTCAATAGAGGATAAACATCCTTAATTGAGTTTGTTTTTTTCATTTTATTTCGACAAGGGCAGAAAATCCTTGCTCGCAAAGGTAGGTTGTTGGCATGCGATCAATAACGTAAATAGCTTATTGGGTGAGATTTCGGTATTCAGGAATGCTGAGAAGTGATATGCAAAAATCTGCTAAGAAAGCGACATTTACAGCGAAAAAATCGCTTACATTTTACACTTTTACAGTACTAACTTTTAGTGCATGGCAAGGGTGTACTGCTTTTCTAGCAAATTTAAAAGTGTGTACCAATACAAAAAAGGTTGACAACCACTGGTCTAGACCAGGGGTGGCCTGCTTTTTTTCGCTGAGACATTTTGGTCACGTTAACAATTTGGTCATATGTCTCACAGTTGCATTAAAACTCACCATAACAGCCTATATTTTCAGATATTCTGACTGAAATGACTTATTTTTTTGGTAATGACAAAATCATTTCGCTCGTTATGACTGAAAAAAAACCCAGAGGGTGCCAATCTGCAGCTTGCAAGCCACATGTGGATGGTTCTTAGCCCAATGCAGCTTTTACATAATTACCAGAAGTCCCACGAAATAACATGCATAAAAAATAATCTTAAAAATTCTGTCATTGTCATGCTGGTGTGTGATACTTACAACAAATGCAGCTGAGCAAAGGTACGTGTTTTGAGCGAGGAAGAGATGGGGTGATGTTCCCGTGTGCTCACTGCCCATGTGTATGTGACTTTTTGCAGTAATACGGTAAGAAATGTGGCTCTTGGTCTCTGACTGGTTGGCTACCCCTGGTCTAGATTCTTGCCATATATAAGCTTGTACTGTACAATCTACTACATTTTGTCAGTGAAGATCTCATGACCCTAGAATTCCAAAAATCACAGCAACAAACCATTGAACTTTACTCATACAATGCTTAAATTTAGTTCTTCCTGAATAATGTTGGAAGTCATTTAAGTAGAATATATTGAAACATGTAAGATTACATGAAATTATTTATACCATCCAACACTGATGGAACTGGTGTAGGAAAAAGTGTTTATTTCTAAATCGATTCATGCAAAGTCAACCTTGCAAACAAAACATTGCAACAATTATAACTGCAACACCTCCAGCCCAAACACACCTCCACATGACAAAACCTATGAGATCCAGTCAATCATTATTTAACAGGTGGTCTCTGCAAACAGGTAAGCTTAGAAAATCATGCGATATATATTTTAAATAGACAACTACAAAAGTGTGAGGCCACAATGGCAACAAAAATATATATGGATTAAAAGTTAGAAAAGAACCTGATACAACTGCTAAATAACCAAGAAGATGAAGTAAGAGAGGAGTTGATTTCCATGGGAAAACTGCATTGTCAATGCTGTGGTTGTAATTGGAGCAACCTGTTGCCAAATAAATGTGATCTAAACATTCATTTACTTCTACGCTTTATTGTGTCGCACAAGGTCTTACCACAAAGATTAGACAAAAGGCCATTTCTACTAGTGGAACTTTTAACCGTAACAAAGATAGAGTTTTGGTTCTCACACAGCATTCTATTTTCAGCAGCAAAAATATCAGCAACTGTCTTGGTTAAAATCACTACAAATCAAGTAGATACATTCGAAAGATTTATAGGAAGCACGACTTGGCATGAAATTATAATAACACCTTGAGATTTCAAATGCAAGGCCTGACATTTGCCAACACGCAAAGGTTGCCTAGCTTAACAGCCATTGCGGTTGTGTGGAGTTACCACATTTTACAAACAAGGGTTACATATCAGATTGCTTGACTTGTTTTCACTAAACACATTTGTCATTTATTAAGTGAGCTACAGCTCTGCAGTTGATGATGGCAGAAACACTAAACGAAGCAATGATGTGTTTGTGGTGTTTGTGCATTGCAAGTTTTATATGAAAATAGCAACATGATAATCAGTCACAGAGGTAAGTTACCTGGTATGCCAAATGACCACCCATAAAACACAACCACATTTTTACATGAATTTACAACCTATTGGTTGTACAATTTTACATAAATTTACAACCTACAACCTATTGTTAGAGCCTTGCATTCGCCAAAGATACAATCAACATCCAGAGCCTTACATTCCCAAAATATATAATCAACATCAAGATCAGCACCACAAAAGCCTACTGACGTTTTTACTAGAAGCACAACAAACATTGCTTTGTTTCATGCAGCACTGCCTTGGGGGCAAACTGCTTATGCCATACAGCTTAGCATTTCTGTAATGCAATAGCTTTCCAGAAAGCTAGTGGCTGAAGCCAATCTAGTAAGTCAAGCTCCAATTAACAATGCACGTCACTATTACATATCATCATTTTCTAATCTGAATTTCTATTGAAAGAGTTGCAGGGCAGACCTTGTCTCAGATGTGTAATCATGCCATCTGGTCCTCAGTCAGAATCTGGATCAGCTTGGCATAGATGCAGCTAGCAGAACCTTCCTCACTAGCCTTTCTTGGATCAACTGCAGCATCTGAAATATTCTTGATACGAAGTGACTTGGTGTTAGAAGTATTATAACTTCCACAACTTTGCTGCATAAGGCTACAGTACGGACTCTTCACTAAATTCCATCACTGCTACTTACTTGCATTCATGATACTATATGCCCATAACAGATGATAGTAAGGAAGAATGATTTAAAAACCCAGAGCTGCGTGGTGTTTGTAGATTCTAATTTGTTGTGACAACAAGCTTTTGCTTATCATCAAATGAAAGCATCAACTTGGGCACAAGATATTTTTCATAGCAAATTTGTTGCAAGCGCAACTGTCATATATTCAGCAAAAATAATATATTCACAATTGCAGATTTTTTAAATGCCAGTGTTAGCTACTTTTCTTGTCTCAAATTATGCTTCTAATGTTGTTTCAACGAAGTGAAACTTTTGTAAAAATAATGGCGCCAGTAGGCCCAGGCTTGTTGCAGTAGTACGTAGCCTGAAATGATTTGGTATGTTGGCAATTGGTTAGTGTAAAAGCAACAAAACATTTGCCAGTTTACCACTTTAGCCAACAGGTGGAAAACGCGTAGCATTGCCATTTGTAAGTATCTAATTATTAGATTACTTTGTTTGTTTTTTTTAGATCATAACTTCTGAACCAGAAACCCTAGCAAGTTGATCAAAGTATCAAAAAACTCCGATTTTAGCCTAGTTTCGAATAAATACTGGAGCGAAACACTACCATCTAACGGTTTGGGCCTAGGGCCAGATAAAGTGGGCCAAAAAGACCTAAAACTACTCCACTTATGTTGTCTTTCGCAAAAAATCTAAAACCCAAAAAATGATTTTTGTTGCAGACTCAAAGACTTGCTGAGTCTTTGAACAACTCTCTAGCGCAATCAGCGGCGAAGATATTCCCATGCAAAAACACGTGCAAACTGCTGGATTTCAGCCTTAGGCTACCTGACCGGAAGGTGTTAAGAGAATAGAACAGGAGTAACCACCTTAGCTACTGCCAGCTGCATTCCATTTATTTTTATGAATTAGGGTTACCAGTGAGTTCCAGATATTTTAATTTCTTTGAATTGCTGCTGTTCTTCTTTCACACACTGAGCCTAGCCTGATTCCACATGTCTGTTTGCCCACCTTTCTACAAGTATCATCATACAGTGATGCATAGAGTTATTACGCACAGCTGCCATGACTTACATTTAAATTAGATATTCAGAGCAGCATAAATTAATGATCCCATGCAGCTGCAGGTTGTGCAGTGTGCACCCCTGAAATAGACGAACCATTCAAGGTGAGATCTGATTCACATTCCTGTAGTAAGAAACTCGAGTAGGAAACACTGTCTATCAAAAGAAATGTTTCCCAAGCAAAGAATCAGACAGTAAGATCATACGGTGTACATATTTCACCTACCATAGGTAGGCATCATCAGCTCTTATTCATATAGAATTATTATCAAGTAGGACAAGTTTCTTTTGACCGGCGATGTTTCCCAATAAACCCAGTTGCCTCAAGTCAACTCGCTTCATGGGATTTGCGGACAAATGTTTGCACATTTCAAATTTGATCAAATTTGTGTTTGCTGATTGAAGTTTTTCAAATTTCGGTTATAGGAACAACCAGATCTCAATATGGATGGTTCGTCTATTCCAGTTACATCCAACCCGTGGCCTGCATGCAACCTAGTTCAAGGTTTCATGTGGCCCAGTTAGCTTTTCATTATTGTCTATGTAGAATACAATGACAATCTCTCTTTATTTTGCTAATCTCAAATTCAACATTTTCAATGCAATAGTCTTTAGTGCCTGTTGATCATACACTACGCACTGGTAGATTTCCTCTTCTCCACTGACACCTCAGTGCAAAACTAATTTCTAGTTTTCTGATTTCTACTGTATTGTTGTGTTCCTCTGCACTAAACTGAATTCCAGATGCAAGTGATGCCAGGTTATTTTGCAAAAACAAGCAAGTAAAATCTGAAAACAAGCCCAATATAAGTAATATAACCAAAAAACAAGCCCAAAATTGTTTGTTAGGAATATTGATCAGAACAAAGCAACAGCAGGTAAATTAACACGAGAGCCGGCGTACGATATATTCATAATTCGATTTCAGCCTAAAAAACAGCAGTTTTCGGTTGCCTTACCAACACCCTAGCTTCTATACCGATAGGACTAGAGAGCTGTTCAAGGGCTCAAACGGATCGGCCAGTCTAGTAGATTGCACTTGAAAAAAATATTGGTTGGGGGTGCACATTTTTTGTGATTGACTTCATGAGTGAAGTAGTTTTAGGGTCATTTTGGCTCATGTTGCCTGGCCTAGGGCCCAACCGTTAGGCCAAAGTGTTTCACTGAAGTTTTCATTGGAAACTAGGCTCGAGTTCAAGTCTTTTGAGCTTTTGATCAACTTTCTGGCATTTCTGGTTCGAATGTTATGATCTAAAATAAACAAATTAATTAATTATCTAATTAGCTAAATAGCTAAATAGTCAAATATTTTTACTAATTCACATCATAACTTTTGAACCCAAAACCCCAGCAGGTCATCCAAAGTATCAAAAGACTCCGATTGTAGTCTAGTTTCCAGTAAAAACTTCAGCGAAATATTACCACTTAACGGTTGGCGCCCAGGGCCAGGCAAAGTGGGCCAAGGTGGCCTAAAAGTCCTCCACTTAATGACATCACTCACAAAAAACCTGCACCCCACAAGCAAAAATTTTTTTTCGAGTGCAGACTACAAGACTTGTCACGTCTTTTGAGACTTTTACCAGGTCTGTAGAGCATACTGGACTGGAGAAATTCCTGCACAAAGCCACGTGCGTTTAGGCGTTTTTTATTCGAAAATCCCCGAAAGCAGCCGGACACCAAAGTGTTAAAAACAAAAGCAGGCAAGCCAATCCAAAAAACAAGCCCAAAATGAGCAAATTTACATAAAAGTTCAGCTGATTTGCATTTTAATTTAAATTGAAACAGCAAAAGTGCCATGAAATTTGATGAAAAGAATAATCCGCAAAACAGAAATCTACAAAAAACAAGTAACTTTCAAATAAAACAAGCCCCAAAACAAGCAAGCCATAAGTCTTCAAAAATACCCACAACTCCACACAAAATAAAGCTAAATTCGCAGGAAAGCTGTAAGGTTGGCTATACTGAATTATACTCTTGTACCATTAGCAGGTTTACTCCTGAAGCCTTTTCCAAGGCTGGATGTGGCCGCAAGGCAGTGGAGGTTTAGGATAGGAGTTTTCCTTCTCCTAAGTGGGCTGCATTTCCCAGGCATGGGAACGCATGTGGCGCCTGTTAGCGACCGCCCTGGCCGCATCATAAGCCGCAACAACCTCGGATTCAGCTGCATTAGCCTCCGTCGCCGGCCCCCGTACGACGACAACGTCAGCACCACGGCATGGGGGCCCAGTCCCGCGCTCACCTTTCCAGCATGTACACCCTCCTAAGGCAGCGCAGACTATGCTGGCTTGGCCATGTTCACCGCATGGAGGACGGCCGCATCCCGAAGGACATCCTGTATGGAGAGCTGACAACTGGGAGGAGAAGCACCGGCCACCCACATCTGCGATTCTAAGACGTCTGTAAGAGAGACATGAGAGCCCTCGACATCGACACTGAGTCCTGGGAGGGACTCGCAGTTGACCGATCAAGATGGAGAAATACCTTGAA
>JGI24158J21664_10003949_pt1 | contig 18887 bp, 11 predicted proteins | sample Ectturendosymbi3_FD_21664 | JGI IMG/M metagenome (IMG submission 21664)
TCCACTCGTTTTTANTTTTAATTTACTTGGACTGAAGATGCTGTATGGCAAAATCGATTTCCATTAAATAACATCAATGCGTGCTGATTTTTGTTACTTGTGCAGTGTGCACAGACCGTGCTTAAGATGTAGATTATGATTGATACTTACTTTGCCATGATTTCCTGTTCACTGATGAGATCGAGCGGCTGTGACTTGTTCGTAGTGCTTTTGTAATGTTAAGAAACCCAATAAATGGTTGTGTTTTTCCATCAAGATGTTGACGACTTGTGATCAAGCAAACTTTGATATTTCAAAACCTTGAAAGAGTTGGTTTTTCTGGTTGTAACATAGTACTTAAACTGTTTTCTCCCCTAATTTCAACAGTCATGAATGCTATATGCATCGGATGTAGTGCAGTGGTCATCAGCATGCATTTATATAACATGTGTTAGCAGTTTCTTACATAATTGTGCATAGTTTTATGAATCGAATAAGCATACAATGTTACAGTTTTTGATGCAAGCATCAGAAATGTAAACTAAGCAAATGCACATGAAGAAAAACAGCAGAAAATGTTTGCACTGAATTTAGTTGCCATTTAGCAAAGTCTACTTCCGTATAAATTATGTTTGAAATTACAAATTTGAATTTTTGATGCTTTAAAGCTGGGATGATCTAGTTTATTATGGCAAGGTTGAACACATTGTGCTAAATATGTTTTCTGCAAATTTCTTTGCTGCTTCAGCTGAGTTAGCTTAGTGCATTTGCAGTTGTGAGCATCTTGACAACATAATTGTTAAGTATGCTTGAAGATGAAGCAGATGATATTTTCTGCCCATTCTGTCAATTCAAGTCAAGAAAAAGTGAAGAGGTACAACTTCACATTTGGTCTACCCATGAAGAAAGGCTGAAGACACCAACTAAGAGTATTTCATATATTTTTGTTAGGCCCCATTGGTACTGTTGTTACTCAGTGATTTCAGTAGACCTCACATGAAAAGCTCTGATGGTGATTTTGTACCTTAGTATGACTATTGTCAGACAAGTAAATTCAAAATAGTCTTCTTCTAATCAGCTGAAATTGACAAAATAATGGGTGCACAGATATAACTTTTGTGCAGAACACCATTTTTATATGCAATTAAATGGCTTATAGTTTGAAATATACATATGTCATTTACTGTACTATTAATATTGCAAAACGCCAAATCAGGATGTATGTTTCAACAGTTTTTGAATTACTGGCAAAGATGTGGCACAAATTTGGGGAAATGAATAAACCAAGGTGTTGCAAACCAAAATTATATATCTCTTGATTCTCTCTAGAGCAGCTGTTCTCAATTGGGAGTGTATGCACTCCCAAGGGGTGCGAGAAAGGACTTCTGGGGTGCGAACTTCTCTGATAATACAAAAAACAATATAGCAAATGGTGCAAGGGGAACAAAAATGATTTTTCCTTCCGGATGGGGTGTGGGCTTCAACATTAATTGAGAACCGCTGCTCTAGTGCCCAGAATCTTAAACTGGGGGCATGGAAGGTTTGCAAGGAGTGTGCGAGTATGGCAGTGGGTGACTTACTGTTGAAAAGTGTTAAATGTATTGTTTTCATCATTCACAAATTCATTATCATTTCACTACAAACGCTGTAATCAAAACAAAGTGGACAGTATTATGAACAAACACCGAGACCTCTTCAANTTGCTTGTTCAAAGTTGGATTTATGGGTAAAGAACACTTCATGTTTTGATGGCGTCTTGTCTGCTTAGCTTCATTTTTAGTGGCAATGCAAATTTTGTCACAAGANTATATCATGCGTGACAATTTGGCAATAGATTCTTCGCTTTCAACTGTTGTAAAAAAGACCAAAATGATATGGTAAATTTTTCAGAAAGAACATCGTTCGGAACCGTTAAAACACTTTCGGTGCTACACGCTATATACGATAGGTTTGAAAACGTCCTCTTTTTCTGAGCAGAGCGCGAGCATTCTTTCCGAAATGTAGTTTAGTTTTTTTCTCGCCAAAAGTGCCATGCAAAATTATGTACCATTGGACATACGTTTTACAACGTTCACGTCCCTTGCTACTGTTGCGTAACATGGTACAACACTCTTACAGCTTTTTCCAATTAATTCTCACTTGAGGTGAAGTTTTTTTGGTATAATCCTTTTGCACTTGGCAAAGGTTTAGGCAGGTAGTTTTACTGTCCCTGTATTTCTCACATTCCTCAATACTAGAATTAGATAATGGAGGCATACAATTGCATATTTGTCCCCAGCATCATCAGACCCCTGCACGCCCTTGACTGTAAGCAAAGCATGGTGCAGTTTTTCAAGGTTATTGGGCCTCAAAGACTCGTTTTCTTTTTCATAATTTGTGATGGGATTAGAGTTTGACCGATGCATCGGCATGCCGACGTATATTGGCCGATAGGACGATGTTGCCGATGTATTAAAATTCTGCCGATATATATCGGCAATATTTGCTCATAAAAGCTGTTACGCTGTTGTTTTGCATGGAGTGTTCGGAATCCCAAGTTGCTACTTCATCTCTGACCCTGACTGATTAACGCAAATTCTCTGTCTTGCTCCTTCTCTAGGCGCCAAAAAGTCTCAAATGTCACAAGTATCTTTTTCAATACAGTACATTATGCTTCCGAAAGACCTTAGGTTTGAAACTAGGGGCGGCAAACTTGCTTCTTGCCCCGGGTGCCATCTAACCTCATTACGTTCCTGTCGGCACGGAGCCTTATGACTGTATCAAGCAATGCGTAATAATCAGACCGTTGCACAATCATCCCGATAAACCGCTCTATGATGTAACAGTCGCTCACAGGTTTTTGCATGGTAAATGTATGACTGCCTGCGGAAGCGCAGAATTCGATGTTGTACGGTTCTTCGTCGCAGCATGAGTGATGGTTTCTGTTAGTAATGCTTCGCAAATTGTTGTGTACCCACTTGTGAGATCTGAGTGTAGGCACATAGGCCTACACAAGGGAGTACTTACTTGCAATACATGTTTAGCTGTTTGTGGATTCGCTTGCACGCTTGATTTAGAGTTAGACTACTGCGAATCCTAGCAATTGCAAAGAACTGCAGTAGCCACGACGGTTGAAACCATCCTGTCACAATACATGAAAACATCTTGTGATTTGGTTTAATTTGCATTGTATGTAGCATTATGTGTACTCTGCCATACTGCTAAGACAGTACACTATTATGTAAAACTTTATTGGGGGTAGTTACTCAAAATATTACCTCTTAACAACAATTCTGTTCTGTTTCGTGTACCTGTGGTAATTTGTTACACAAATATTGTTAACTGACATGCTGCAACTCTGACATCACAGTCCACTGAGCAAGTCATGCGTTACAAACTTGTGAAGTGACCACTTCAAACTATCATGTTCAGCTAAAGACAAAATAGGCACTGCCTGTTTCTAACTTACTACAATGACAATCTGCTCTTTTATAATTGTAACTTGTGCAATGATTTCTTGTTTTGTGGCGTACATAGTACATACTGAAGGAAAAAATGCACTGTAATGTCTTTCAGCTGTGGTTTGAGTAAAGCAAAAATATTGGTTATCGGCAGTGAAAAATGAAAAACATCGGTATCAACCCAAAAAAATCTTATCGGTCGAGCTCTAGATGGCATTTCTTCCTGTGCCGGAATAGTTTTGTGGTCTTCACTCTCATGGATAGTATTAATTATGTGCTTTGATTCCATATGGCTGATCAAACGTTTGGTTCTTGAACCACCTGTTTTTAGTATATCGGACCCTTGTTTTATGAGAAGTGGCACCAAGCTTCTGATATTCTTTCATTGCTAACGTCTTGAAACTTAATGTCTGTCTTACTGAAGACTTCAATTTCAAGAAATCAGACTGGTTCAGTTAAATCTGTTCCAGAGATAGCTTGAGATGGGATTGTGTCAAGACAGTTGCGGATTAGAGCAGCGTGGCAACGTATGTCCCAAAATTAAACAGGCTGAGAAGTAGGTGTACAATTGCTGTACTTCAAATGGATTTTCAGTCAATGTGATGAGTCACACATTGGAACAGAAATTTGTATACTGTTTGGTAGATACACGGTTTGCAACGTTTACCATGCATTTGGCGATCAAAGATACTTTAGCATGTTATACGCATAGGTGGCGGAACCGGGGGGGCCGCATGGGCCTAGGCCCCCCCCTACTTTTATTTTTGGGGTCCTGGCCCCCTACTTTTTTGCCTAAATATTGTAAGTTTAAGTAACACAATTAATATTGGGTCCAGTGATAAAGTAAATCGTTTAATGAAAAAAATGCTACTACAGAATTTTGGTAGTCTTTTATAGATACAATTTCTAATATATAATTTGTAATTTGGCTATGAATTTGGCAGGATTTTGTAATGGTTTGGCAGAATACACCATGCACAGTCTGTCACCTTGCTATGGATTGCTTACCGCGTTGATGTTGTTGAACAGTCTTGCCAAATGGTGTAATACAACAAAATTTTTCCAAAAATTGTTGTCATTTTGCATGCTTGTGTGCATGGGTGTTGGAAGGAATTTTTCCAGAGGTGGCCACCAGCGGATTTTTAAAAAAGTTTTTCTACAGCAGGCCAAAAGTGGTGAAATTTGGTTTTTACCACTCGAAATTAAGAAAACAGCATTTTTTGCTGAAATTTTCAAATTCCTGCCCCTGTTCTGACACCCATATGCTTGTGGGTAGGAAAAGTTCATGCTACACCATTAAAAAACCACCATTTTAAAAGTATTTATTGAAACATAATTCATATTTGGTACACGAAAAGGGGAAGTGCTAAATAGCCTTATAATGAAAATCACGGCCAATGAGAATGATACAAACGGCATATTGCAAACGTTTCGATAACTCTTGTTATCATCATCAGTGCATTGCAAATTGAATTGCAGTGATCATGCTACAGGTTCTCATAATTCATATCGGACTGAATGTTTTTGAAGCAATGGATTTGTATGAAACATTGGACTTGAAGTTCAATCCAATGGACAGTTCCCATTTGGAGAATAATTTCAAACGAACGATAAATTGTCAAACAACTCGGGCTAATATGAATGAGCCTAGTAAATGGATGACTTACTGGCATTACAGTGGCAATTCTAGAATGAAAAAAGTGGGGGCACTGCAGGGCCAAGGAAAAAAGTAGTGGGCCCAACACAAATGTCTCTCCTGCCTGGTGATTTTCCACTGTCATGAAAATTGACTTGCTATGATTAAACTTATCAAACCCAACATAGGCTTGTGATTATAGTCAGAACCGTTGCCAGAAACTCTTCAAATCGTTTATAATTTTGCTGGCTGAAAGTTATGTGTTGTATATGTCAATCAAATGAACTTGAACGTGAAATTAAGCAAAAAACTGGGGGGGCAAGCAGAGGGCCAGCCAAAAATATGGGAGGGCCATGGCCCACCCAGCTCCCTCTTAGAACCACCACTGTGGGGTTATCATTGCTCTGTGACGTACGTTACTCGACAATGGAGAAGTTATCATGAGAATTTCTTATTTATTGTTACATAACATAACGTCACAGGGCAACGATAATGCCAGCCAGAATGAAAGCAAATGGAAATTTCAGTGACATAAGCGTTGAACAGTTTTATTCAGTCAGTCAGAATAAATCGCATGATTAGCCCGAGTGACGCTGATGACCTGGGTCTCCCCTGTAACAGCTTATTTGAATTTCAGGTGGTTCACTGATACATGTTCATAGTGGTGTAGTTTTGTCAAAAATAATGTAAGTTAGACCTTCATATGGTGAAGATATAATGACGTCATATTTCAATGCTTGTGACGTCACAGTTGCCAATTCAAACCACAAAATCTGCTATCAGTGCTTTTTAACGTGCACTTGTGCCCCCCTACTTTGAAAAAGGTTCCGCCACCCATGGTTATACAAGAGTCTGATGTAAAAAATATGACTGATTTGTAGTAAATGCAATAATGATGACAACGATACAGAATCCATGCACTTAGTTTTACGTCTGACCTTCTGTTGTTTGCCATAGATTCCTCCAGTGCAAAACAAGCAAGTGCTGATTGCAACGGAGATTATGCGAATGAAACCTGTCCACTTTGCAATGAAGTGTTTAACCTGCAGTATGTGGAGGAGCATTTGTTGAAACACTCCCTATCTGCAAGTCGATTCAATGGTGATGCGCCTTGCAGTTCTAATTCAGCCTTAATGGAGTCACAAACTGCTGCGACTGATGCTATGATAGCAAAACGTGAGTGCATTGGTTGATCTTAGTTCCAATAAATTTGTTCATTTTGAGCGATGGGGCCACGAGATGTGGCTGGAGATCTTGAGTTCTTTGTATGGTGACTTGGAATGCTAAATGAACTGATAATGGCAAAGTTCCAGCAGCTCAGTCAGTTTGCTGTTGATCTGATCCTCTGGCATGGAAAATCAGAAAAGTTAAAATTCAAAGATAAGATTGGAAGCGTTGATGATTGTTTTTCAGTCATTCATGTCAATTTTTGATAAATTCAATAAAAATTTCAGCAAACAATAAGATATTTTTGTGCAGCGTTAAACATGGCATCGAATGTCAGTTACCAGCCCACAAGTGTTCAAATCTCGAGTCTCAGTTTCAAACATTCAGGTATCGGCCTTGACTTCTTCAAGAAAACTTCAGCATCCGTCTCGGATCCACATGTGACGGTCTGGACTACATCGCTGCTTGTTTTTTATCATTATTCCAGGTTTTTTTTAAGGAAAATGTCAGGTACCTGGTATGGATCTATAGGGACCCGATTTCTCTGATTCTAGGGACCTGAATCGGGTCCCTAAAATGCCTTAAAAAACCTGATTATTCACTAGTAGTGCTCCTCTTAGTGTGTATAGGTAATTGTGCTTCATCAACCCATTGTGGAAATATGACTTGCAGCCACCATTCTTTTCAAAATTTTGAAGATTAATCCATTTTGTGTATTCTGAACGAAAGAATAATTTTACATCGTAGTTAAGGTGGAGCAAAATTATTGTTTCTTAGATTTAGTTGGTATCAGTTCTTCATGTTTCTGAAATTTTTGTAGGAGATGAATTAAACGTGAGATAGGAAGCCCTGTTTTTAACATGCTTTCACTGGAAGTTAACAAAATGCATCCAGTTATTCTTTCAAACTTCCAAAAATATTCATGTCATCAAAAGTTGATTTGGCATTTGTTGATATTGCCACTTCGTGCTTCCGTCATGAAGCCTTGGAATAGATAAAATTTTGGCCTGAAAAGTGTAATGAAGACATGTGTGACAAGTAGGGCCCTGCGCCTTCTTTCACCGCTTAATGCAACTGGATTGAAGTTTACAAAAATTTGCGCAAGGTTATGGAATGTTTTTTGTCAAATGCGTAGAATACCTACATTAATTTTAACCTAGCAAACACTGTTTATGAAGTGTCATGTCGTTGTTTAATGTTTGTTCTAATGAAATGGCTCTGTGTACATCGGCGAGTTGCATTAATCAGAGGTTGAAATGGAAGAACAGAAAAGACTTCAAGATGAAATGTTAAGCAAAGCGAAAGCTGAAGAACTTCATTTGAAGATGCTTCAAGAAGAACAGAACATGAATCCTGGTGACAAAATGACTTTTGCACAACAAGCAACTAAGTTTATGGAAAGAGCAGTGGGTCAAATGAAAATGACAACAACTGAATTTTTCCAGTGTGTGTTTGTGCTGAGTAAATTTTTTTTAAATCTACTGTTAGCTTTGTATTCAGACAAAAGCAATCCCAAACAAGAGTGTGAGTGGTTTTTTTATCAGCAGAAAAAGTGAAAAATAACTTGTAGTATGTTTGGCTTTTGGTAGCCTGATCACAGTGTACTTGAACCTTTCTACTGACCCTAGTTTATGCGCAGCCTATATCTTTAACGGGAATTAATTTTCTTAAGTGTTTGGTGCAGTGTACTCTCCTTTTTTTAAATTAAGTGGCGTAAATTAAGCCAAAAATGTTATGTAGAAAAAAGTTTGAGATGTTCGAAAAGCTGGAAGAAGGTCTGGATGATCAAAGCACCGTCACTGCCGACCTTTCTGGGCAGATAGCTAATATTTTGCCAAAGCACAGTCCTCAGATACGGTGGTTGTTGTGTTCAAGGATAGTCCACTGTGGTAAGCAGCATGGATTTCAAATTTCATGTGGTTACATGTGAGCTGTTTGCCAATTTATCATGTGGTCTGTTCAACGCAGCATTGCGCAACAAATCCACCAGCATTTGATAGTCAACATGTATTTTCAATAACACTAGGTGTCATGCCGTTGAGAAATCTGTATCAACTTGTTATAGGTCGAGGAGCTGGTGATTCGGGTTGGGGGTGTGCTTATCGAAACCTGCAAATGATGATAAGCAATCTCACTCAGCTTCCCAGATACGAAGAAGTTGTACAAAATTTCAAAGGTAAATCACTGCGTTTTAATTTTTTCCGAAACGTGATATTGTTGATCAGGCTAGACGCAGGATTCTTGCATTGAATTCTTTTTTGTGTGAAAGCTGTATACCCACTGACGTGGAAGGGGTCAACTGAAACAAGATTCATAGTCAATAGCGTAGCCAGCACAAAAACTGGGGGGGGGCAAAATGTTTGATTTTAGGCGAAAAACAGTATTTTGTTTGGTATACCCCCTCTCAAAGCACAAAATGACTATATATTCCAAAAATTTGAGTGGGGACATAGCCCCTTTGCCCCCCCGGCTACGCCTGTGTTCCCAGTGTTATCTTTCAAGCAAAAACATTTTTGAGGAAGTTATGAAGATTGAGAGGAAAAGTTGTACATCGAATATGCCGCGCACTTGCTTGTCTTTCATACTCCCATTCTTTATTTCTTTGTTCTTTTTGTAGGAACAGCAAAACGCTCCTGGAGCCATTTAGTTAAACAACCCTTTTTTTCTATCTTGATTTCGGTGAAGATCCTGCGACGTACCAATCGCGGAATCAGCCTATTAAATCAGTCAGTTGGCTGTGTTGTGTTATACCCCGTGCCTTGCTCAATCTTGGCAAAATATCAGTCGCAAAGATCTCGTCGTTTTCTAATTGTTTTATTACAAATCTACTACTACTTCTGCGTAGCTGTATGACAAACGATGTGCCTTGCAAGCGACAGAGAGACAGCCATGGTTTAGTGGTTTTCGAAACGAAATACCTTTCTTCATTGTTTCGCGCGCAGAGTTCGTTCTTCACTCGATGTTTGGTTTGGCAGATAGACTTCCGTCGATCCCACGGCTTCAGGAGATGATCGAGTACGCCTGGTCATGCGGCTTCGATCAGCGAGGCCGTGAACAGCTGGGTGGTGCTTTAAGCAATACGCGCAAATGGATCGGTGCAACTGAGGCGTTCGTGTTGCTTTCTAGTCTCGGTCTGCACTGCAAAATAATAGATTTTGAAGGAACCAGGTGAATGCTTCCGTAATTCATGTGTTTCGCTTTTTTGAGTTCTGACAAGATTGTTACAGCTATTCAAACGTTTTGCGTGGTACTTGGAGTTAAGATAAATAGTAAAACTTGACAGCTGTGCGCTCTGTCAGTCTGTGGCGTTATTGAACGGTTTCGCCAAAACTTTTGCAGAGTGCGAAGAAAAACTGCTCAAGCATTGTTCGCATGGATATCAGATTACTTTTTCAAAAATCACCAAGGAATGGGTGGATGTGAGCAAGGTTGTATTATAAGTGTCTTTCAAGATTTTGTACGAAAACTTCTGATACATCGGATATAATCGCTTGCTGAACATGTCGTTAACATAAAAATTAGGTAGCCTTTTATATATTTGCACATTTATTCAATAACAGGTTTAATTTTTTGTTACTTCTTATTGTCAGAGAACGTTGCTAGAATTATTACGTTCCAACATGATTTACGATTAGATTGTATGCTGCGAGCTGACATTCAAACAGCATGTAAAGTGTATAAGAGTAAAAAAATATATTTGGCATGTTAGTCTTTTGCGGGCAACATTATCAGCTACTGTAGCTCATAGTACATCAAAAGTAAGGCTTCTTTGAAAGAATTATAGGTAAGATTTCTGTGGAGATCATCCGTACGATTGATTGTTGATAAAACATGCTCAGTCTTCTCTCACTGCCGTAAGGGTATCACAGTGCTACGTTTTTATCTTACCTTTTCCACAGCGGGCTGGGTAAACTTGAATGCGCTCAGCTTGCACTTCAAGGTTGACTGTAGTGGGCATTCTGCAACACGTTTGGCGGCCACACATTTCATCAAGTCATTCAGCGATTTCCCCGGTGCAGCACGCTATTGAGGCGAACGAAAATAACGGAATGTGTCTCTGCACTGCGTTAACGCCATGAATGTCTAAAGCTGCAAGTGTCTTCGATTGTGTGTGCATCATGAAGCTTTTGTCTGTCGGTCACTGGTGAAGTTCGGTTGGTCTCTTTTGCTGGTTACAACAGTTTTTAGGGCGATTTACCGAAACGTCCAATCTCAACCCAGAGTCGGTCCGTGAAGAATTTCAGTGAGTCCGGAGACTTCTTGACAAAAACGTTGTTGAACGCAATGCAATATTTTAAAGACTGGCGCCAGTATTTTGGAACTTCCATTGCCTTCAAGTTGCATAATTTAAGTTTGCGAAGGCCTTTGTCGATGCAAATGTTCTTTGCTTTCGTCGTACACTTTGGCCCCGGCAACAAAAAGAGTCAACAAAATTTTGCGTTCATTGTGAAACCTTTTTTAGTAACTTCACGGGAATTCCGGCACTTGATGCGAGAAACGGCGATTGAAAAGATTCTTTAGATTCGCAGCCACTACACCGAAAAGCCCAATCTGTTTGAGAAGTTACCTTCTCATAAAAGTTACCGCTGTCAAGTTGGGCCGGGGGTTTGCAGTAATGCTGCAAAACTAGTAGACTATTAAACAGCACGTCCCGGTCTCTCATGTTTTTATTATGTTTGCTCAAAAAGAGCTGTGATGCTGTGAATGCATCAAGGCAGTTTTACTTCAACATCGGTTCTTGCATACGACTCAGAACACAGTGTTTTTTCTCTAAACTCTCTTTTTTCCTTGCGCTTGAAACTTTTGCCGTGACCAAGTCGCTGCGATGGATTAATAAAGTCTAAGGAATCACAAGTTGTTTTTGCGTTGAGGGGGATTACTGTGTTGGTACGCGGTGTCAGGAAAGTTTCATGTCAATGGCACGCCGTGTCGTTTCAGTGTCTTCCGCAACGCGACTGTGGTATCTAGTAACGACTTCATACATGCGCGTTCAAAAATAAAACAAGAATTACAGTAGAACTTGTCTAATTCGTCATCGTTTAATTCGTCAATTCGCTCAGTTCGTTACTTTTTCGTAACGTCCCGGCAGAATCCTTATCTTTTGTGTACATTTTTGTTCGTCTAATTCGTTAATCTGCTCAATTCGTCACCTCTTTCCATCCCTTAGAACAGCTTTGTCCAACTCGTGGCCCGCGGGCCGCATGCGACCCAGTCGAAGATCTTGTGCGGCCCAGTTTAGGTTTTCGCTGTAGTAAAGAATCCTACGTACTGACAACCTGTCCTGATTTTGATAATCCAGATTTGGCATTTTTGATGCAGGTGGTCCTTAGTTCCACTTTATCACGTGTTACCATTGCAGTTGGGATTCGAACACTTTCAGTACAGTAGTTTAAGCTACCTTAGTTCGCTCAGATCAAAGCAAGCCATTCAATGTGCGGCCCTGGTTCAGATAGTGACATAATTTGGCTCAGTAAGCCGTTTGGGTTGGACAAAGCTGCCTTAGAAGGATTTTGTTCGGCTAATATGTCATTTGCAGTTGCGCTTTTGATGTCTAAGCAGCTAGCACGTGTGGGAATTCAAACAAATTAAGGATCTTTATCTGAGAATGGTTGCACCTCGCAATTTGTTTATCGAATTTATGCATGAGGTGCGAAGCGCGACACGACTCCCCATTGAAAGTACGCGGAAATTTTTTAAATTTATTAAAGATTTAAAAGGTGTTAGAGAGTCTGGATAGAATAGAGGAATTAATTGTGGTATTCAACCATAACGTCATAAACTTGTATTTTACTGCAAATAAAGCACAATGTATGCGAGTTACTATGATGAAGTATACGAGCGTCTATGATGGAGTTTTCACCTGTTTGCATAATTCGTCACTTCGCCTAAATCGTCACTTTTTTGTAATCCCTTGAGGTGACGGATTAGGCAAATTCTACTGTACTGTGTATCACTTTCGTCGGTGTACTGCCACGGCGCCTTAACGCAGTTGCTTTGACTCAAAACTGTATCCCTTGTTCAATGCAAAATCAGTATGTTTAAATACTTCATGTGTCATGGTTTATTTGAAAAGATTTTGTAAGTCTGTTTTGCTTTCAGGTAAATGTATTCCAACGTGATGAAATGCATCAGTTGGAGCATGTACGTACTGTATTAAACATAAATAGTCTTAGGCTTCACACTTAGCGAGCCATTTGCGTGTAAGTTTCTCAACCGAATGTGAAGACGACACCGTCACTCACATGATTAAGCGACGTTTATGTACACACTGATTCGGTTGAGTCAGATTAACCAACAAAATTATTATCAATCATGATATTCCAGTTTGCATCGTAAATCTGTAGGCCTACACTGTGTCTATAAGTAATGCAAATGGTAATGTCCATTTTTCTTATTATTCTCCGGCTTTATGCTGGAGGTTTTCAACAGTAATGTAACCATGAATATCGTACATTATTTTTTATCACAAAATATTGGGGTGAAAAAAGATATTGTGTGTCCCCTTGTCCAAAAGTTGGGGGGACAGGACCACCCTGAGAAGCAGTCCCTGTACCTGATTGTAGCCACCCGGTTCGACACCATGTCTCATCAAGAACGAACAGGCTTTAATGGCGGAGTTAACAGTTTTCAAATAGAAAGAGTTTGCGCCCAAAGAAAAAACTGCACAACAATGAAATTTGTACAACTTCCAATGATTGAAATCAGAAATGCGTTTTACACTCTTCCATCCGGTTTCTCGAATTTTATTCAGTAACATTCGTTAATATTTGGTAACAGATGTCGGTGTGTTCAGTGCAGATCCAGTCACGATCCTCGATATTCCGATCTTGTACTTGCAATACCAAGGCCACAGCGTCAGCATCTCCGGCTTGAAATACGACAGCAAGAACAAAGTTGTTTCGCACCTGATGGTTCTTGATCCCAGTTTGACCAAAGAAAGAGTGCACTCGGTATTATGACGTGGGCATATTTTTCCAAGACTTTCGTAATCAGTAAAACATTGACCTTAAGCTGTTGGTTTCTCGTCAGTGACATTTCTGGTTTATCAGTGCGAGTCGCAGCCCTGCGTAAATTAATTTGTGGCAATTATATGTTGCCGGATGTCAACCAGCCATCCGTGTGCGCTCTCGCTGTATTGTTTTTACCTCGCAGTTACCGCTGCGCTTTCCTTCGCAGGCTCTCGGCAGATCGGCCGGTCGCGTGCCGACTTTTTTCAAGCCGCTCTCCTGGTTCGACGAAGACAAGTACCAGGTCGTTGCTGTCGTGGGCGTCGCGTCGCCCGATCGATTCGAACGCCAGAAGTCGGTGGAGACGTTGGCGGAGAAGCACTACGCACGTTGACTGCCGCGCGTAGCAATCGCTGAGCGCAAAAACCACCCGTACCCCGCGAATCAAGAAAGGCGTAATGCGATCCAGCGACTGGCGGTGACGTGAGTTCGCGCAGAAGAAGGCGAGTGCGAACGTCGTGCATGCACCCGACAATAGACCCTCCTCATCAAACTGTTGTCGGTGGTATAAGGTGCTGAAGAACTCGCCAAATAGCTAACGAAGTTTACTTAGTGAAAGAAACTGAATATTGCCGATGAAGTGTGCTTTGATGAACTTACTCTTGGTATCTGCCAACTCTTTGGTTGTTTGCTTCTCTTCTAAATGCGGTTCAGTCAATCTGTTTTCAGGTTTGAAGGTGACAGATACAAAACATTCCGCGATTTCATTTTCCAAGTCGAGTCTTTTTTGACTGCAAAGGATCAAGAACTCGTAAAAAAACTTCCGAAATGCTTATTGTGTGACAACAGCAACAAAACGTCACTTGCCTCTAAATTTCTGTCGTTCATAAACGAATTATGCATCCTAGTTCCACTTGATGATAGTCGCGATATTTCTGAATCAGCTGTTTTGCGTGTCACTGAGTTGCAAGTCGGGTGAAAGTTTTGAAGTTTAGTTAGTTACAAAGGATTGCTGGGTGCAAGAGAAGGGTCCAATCCGGTGTCGTTGTTCCTTTACGTCTGTGGGTCAGAGTGCTACGGCTGATCGCGTACTCTGATGCAATCAATGGTTCCGTTCCGAGGAATAATGGCCCTCCTTAAACTCACCTAGAACGCTGAAAGGCGTAAGATCTCTATAGAGCTTATTGTAAAAGATACTGCAAGCGCGTACGAGCAGCTTTGTATCTGAAATGCTCGTGTGCGCGCGAGACGTGTGGAGAGCGGTTCCCCCAATGAGCTCAGAAATTTTATAAAAACAAGCAAATCGCGGCAGCGTTTGTTAATTTTCGGGTGAAAGAGCTAGTTCTGTAGAATGCAACGTGTATATTCGTTTAACATTAGGATGACGTTTTAAAAATGGGTAGGCACTGACGTTTTTTATAACGCTTTCCGGGTTTGCAGAAAACTGGATAACCGCTTTCATTTTATGTTGTAGATAAGAAATTGCGCAATTTTTTCCAATATTAGGCGAAGAAGATACACCATTACCGGCGAGTAATATTAGTGCATTAGTATACAATTAACTTTTACAGGATAATGTTTTCGTAAGTGTTTTTCATGCATAAAAACAACAGAAAAAAAACATGCTGAATGACCCTTCATGTGGGTGCAACCGTATTCGCTCTCAAAATCTGAAATACTTTGCACATACAAACTGTATGAGGATCTCAAAGCTTCGAGATTGCTTATTTACGAAGGTCCAAAAGTAGCCGAACCTATGTAACAAATGCAAATCAACGAGTAAAGCGGAAAAAAGGGTATTAGTCATCGTGGTGCCCATGATTGTTTTATATTTATCGCTTACATTTGAGCACCTATCACAATACACCCTACTACGAAAAATATCAAGTAGACTACTTTGTGACTACCGGTCACATCCGTCTCAACAGTTATCACCCTGTTTTATTTTATTCATTTATGCAACAAGCCCATGAGTAACAATAATCCTTGTAATGGAGGTCTCCAGAACACCATTGAAACATGAAATTAAACTGAATGTAAAAGACCTCTAATGGATTTTAGACTGAGAGCCGTGAGAGGGATCGTGGATTGTTGTTCGTGTACAGAACGCTGTTCAACATATCATAGAAAAACCAACGGACTTTTGACGTTAACACAAAAATTTCATGACTGTATTTTCACGACGACCCGAAAATGACGTTTACTCATTTCATCAAGCTCACAAAAGAGCTTAAGTGATTTTGAATGCACATCATGCTTTGAATTGACCGAAAAACGCATGCACAGGGGCGTAACGAAGGAGGGCACAATTTCCCGGGCCGGATTTACCTATTGGCTTAAACCTAGGGCCTCAAGATCCAAGGGGGCCTCCGAGAAACTGTGGTACGTGCAGATTTAATTGCCGGCGTCGATAAAGTTTTGTCAAAATTTTATGTCGTAATTATTCATTAAATTTAGTTTTATTCACCTCATCAGATTCCGTGTTGATAACTCCGGGGTCTTTCAACGAGTTTGCGTGAATCTTAGCACGACTGTAACAGCGCGGAGCCGCTACATGCGGCGCGCTGAGTATAATATCCCAGTGGCACGAAAGCTACTGGGAGTTCCCTTTAGCCTAGTGCGCAGGCAAGCCGCTTCATGACCGTTGGTCAAGGCGCATGCCGAGTCGCCGACTATTGTGTCCAGGGCTCCCATTCAGCAATTTCTAATGCACTCCGATTGTAGATGAAAAAAACATTCATCTGCCAAAAAAACGGAAATTTTAATTTGCAAAAGACAACGGATGAAAATACCTGAGGTGAAACAGTGATTAAAATCCTGATTTACTTAAAGTTCCTCTTCCAAATTTTCCTCCGCAGCGTGAACATTTAACATTCGGATCACATTGCTCCAGACATTTTATGTGACGCTGGCAGGGACCGAGTTTGCTAAAAAACTTTGAGGGTGACAAACCTTATTTTTTGCGTTTCGATGACGTCACCATGTTCACTCAATCGTAGTACGACCTTTTGTAAAATTGGCAAAATGGGGGGCACATTATAGAATTGATATGCTGTATTTTGGTGACCATACCCGCCTACGCCCATGGTGGCGGTATAGCAACTAGTAGTGTGTACGAGTATACAATGGTGCTATATCTAGCACTTAGCACTGCATTTAATATGAAAACACATTAATTCTGAGAGTTGGGCTTAAATAGACACAATTATGCTCAAAAATTGTGATGGTCAATTCAAATTTGGTCAGTTCCGATAAATAAATTGTACTTCTACTAATAATCACCACATAGATCAAATCAAAAACAAACCACAAGATCTGTTGGTAAATGCTAGCAGTGCAACCACTCGCGTAGCCAGAAATTTTATTGCGGCTGGGGAAAACAACAACCGAGTTTTAACATTTAAATATTTTTATTGCTCCTTGTTTTTAAAGCATCATCTATGAAATGTGCATGTTTCATGAAATGTGCATGAACAACTGTGTTCAGATTTAAGCCGACAAATAAAAAGTCTGCTTTCATTGACTTGACAAGTTTTGATAGTGAAGTTCCAAGCTTCTACTTTGGATCAATGCCATCATTTGCTCATAAACCTTTCCTGCAAAAGCGTTAGTAAACCTCTCAATGCCCAATATTGCAGTTGAGAAAGAAGTCGTCGCGGCCGCCATTACGATTGTGCTTGTTATACTATGCAGTATTTACACGCTTCTGATGTACACCAACACAGCACATTCAACCGAAGCCGAGCAACGACTTTGCTCTGAGGCACTGACTTCCGAAGTAGGCCTTCTACAAAACTTTCGCGCATATAATCAGTGGATCCCGTTTTCATCTAATTTTTGAACGATTAATTCACGTATTGATAACCGTTACCACTAGAGTCTTTCAACGCGTTTGAAAAATGTTTGGATTTTTGATAATCCGTAAGATCTTTTGGCTATGTTCAACCTGTTCCATGAAACCTTTGTAGTGACGTTAAATTGGCTTCGTTTAAATTGTTCGATGAGACTTTGCTAAATTCAACTGACTTTATTGAAATATGAGATGGAATTAAACTGTTGAACACAATCGTAACCCCAGCATTACAAAACTTTTTTGACGACGCTCAGCTGCATGTAAAGATAGCTTAGCACTGCACGTAATTAAATTTGTGCAAATCACAGGCTTCTTGGAGATACAATAACGTGTCTGCGGAATTTGAAGCCCTAATTGAAAAAGATCAAATTTACTTTATTTTAGTCACATGCGCTTTGCCAACAAAAGAGATTGCGAGCTCAGTGAAGCATATTAGGGAAGGGCAACGAGGCAGTCGCCTCGGGCCCCTCTTGTTCAGAGATACTGTGTCCTCCTTGAGATCTTTGCACCATTGTTTAGTTAAAAAAGTTATGTACCACTCTAGAGCCACATTTTAAAGAAGCTCTGAAGCAAGTCATATGTGTTTGAAAATAAAGCAAAAATTATGGGAAAATGTGCCATGGGAGCCAGCTTTCAATCAGTGGGGTAGCCAGCCTGGAAATTTGGGCGGGGGCCAAAATGTTTGATTTTAGGCGAATAACACTATTTTATTTGGAAAAACGCCTCTCAAAGCACAAAATGACTATATTTTCTAAAAATTTGGTGGGGGCCATGGCCCCTTTGACCCCCTGGCTACGCCTATGCTTTCAATTGCGTAGCTGCAAAACTTCACAAATTTTTGTTCCTTTCGTATGTATCTTATGCTCTTGAATTTATTTCAAAAGTTAAATGTGAAACAAATTTAACTCTTATATCCACGTAATCCCACATCTACCTTTCGCAATGCCGATGTTTTTGGGGTCTTTCCTGAGAGCTTGCTCCTATATTTTAATATCTACCCCTGTGCAAGTTATCTCAGTATCTGTAAGTAATGGCAGTATCAATTCCCTCAACACTTACAAAATAAAAAGCATCTTGCTACTGTCTATGAAAAGAGATCCTTTCTCAGCAAAGAATCAGACAGTTTAAGATCTTACAGAGTATATATTTCGCCTACGATGTAGGCACAATCAGCTCTTATTCCAATAGCTCTTGTTCAAAGCATCTTGCTACTGTACTTACGTTAGATTTTGCTGCTGACTCTTCTCGTTGCAGTTAAATGATTTCAAATAATTTACTGTGAGGATAGGGTGGCAATTAATATCTGATGAAAGTTGAAATGCTGAGCTTATTAACACCAGGTCGGAGTCTAATACCTTGAAAAGACTGATTTTCTACTCGACGGCAAGGTAAAGGGAAATTATTGATGAAAATGTTAAGGCTCTACATAATTGTGATTGAACCGTCACAATACATGTCATCACTAGGGCAAGTTTTTATTGCAGTAAAAAAGTGAGAAAGTTGCATTTATTTTCAACGAAAGTTGCATTTATGTGCAGTAAAAAAGTGAGAAAGTTGCATTTATGTGCAAACATTGCAAACGATAGTAATTTACTCAAGCGGTTTATTTACATATAATGCTAAATATTTCCAAACATTTTTTTGGAGAAATGGCGGTCTTTTGCCAACAGTTTGCCAAGCATGCTAAAACTTCTCTCCACAGTGCATGAAGTTGCTTGGCAATTTAACAATTTGGCATAGAGTTCTAGACTGATGTTTGGCCGCATCATTTTCACAATTGCTTTTAGGTCACTATTAAGTTCAAATCGGTGATCTAAATACAAATTTATTCCAGCTGGATCGCTGCCAAATTCAAATGTGTAGCC
>JGI24158J21664_10003955_pt1 | contig 18879 bp, 10 predicted proteins | sample Ectturendosymbi3_FD_21664 | JGI IMG/M metagenome (IMG submission 21664)
TTTACTCCCGCAAGAAACACTTTAGTGACCGCAGAAACCAATAAATTGACATTACTGCACGATTTTTGAGATAACTCGCAAACCGCTAAAGTTACTTTTTTGTCGCAACGTTGTTTTTCCCCAACCCTAAAACAATGGTAAGTGACTTGGTATAGTCCTTGAAAGCACTTGAGTCCAGGTATAGTCCTTGCTAAAAAGCTAAAACGGTGGCAAGAATTTTTTCGAAAATCATGAAGAACTTTCCCAAAAAGGCAAGAAACAAAGCAAAAAAGCGGATTTTCCAAAAAATTTCAAATGCAAACATAACTTGCTGTTAGTTCTTGCAATGTTTTACCTGTTGACATACCTTCAGTGGTTCACGAGTTATTGCTGGAAAACCGTCGAGCAAGATGATAAATCAGCTTTTGCGGAACCTAAAGGGTTTGAAAACTTTTGAAGCTATGAGCATTGAACCAATGTCTTTGTTTTTTCAACTTTGTGCTTATTTGCACATGAAATTTGGCAACATTGAAGCGGTTCGTAGGATACAAATTGGAAAGAAAAAGCATCTCACAAAAAGGCAGCTTCATTTACAAAATTGGTAGGCTTGGTTTTCGCAAGGAACAAACTTTGCAGTAATTACAGCATCAGCCAATGCGTAGATGGGTTTATATCTTTCCAAACAATGAAGATTGTATCAATGTTTGTAATTTTTCAAATTGTTGCTTGTTTGCACACAAAATTTGGCAATGTTGAAGCGGTTGATAGGCTACAAATTCAAAAGAAAAAATATCTTGCGAAAAGGCACCTCCATCTAGAACATTGGCAGGTTTGAATTCTGAAAGGAACAAAAAACGCAGTGAATGCAGCATAAACCAATGTGTTGATGGGTTGGAAACTTTCCATGCAAAGAACAATGCACCAATTACTTTAGATTTTCAACTTGTTGATTATTTGCACATGAAATCTGGCAAAATTGATGTGGTTGGAAGGCCACAAATCAAAGAAAAAAACTCACGAAAATGCAACTCCACTGAGACCATTGTTCGGTTTGGTTTTTGCATGTATCATGAATCGCAATGAATACAGCGTAATTGGAAAGAATGTTATATTTAAAGCTTTTATGAATATTTGAAGCACTGTGGATTGCATGAGGAAAGGGTGTAGGCAAAACGGCAAGCCGACGTTTGATCTGCGACAAGCGCTAGACCGACTCTTGCGCTTACATACGCCTCAGACGCCGGTGATGCGAATTTTTGCACTTTGGCAACTTTTCAAAGGTGTCCTGTGAAGATGCGAAACTTCTGAGGACAATTGCCGAAAAACATACCGGTAGGGACATTTGGCAAATCAGCCAAACAAATCACCAACCCAGAATGGAACATGTTATACAACACTTCATTGCAAAAATTATCATTTTGGGTAAAACCACACACATACGTTATAAATAAAAAACAGCTGAAAAAGCTTCCCTCTTGCAAGCTGCAGTTAAATTTCCTCTTAAAAATGTTACAAAAATTCCCAAAGAGAAAATAACAAGAGAAAATAACAATCTTATCTGTATCTGTAGCAGGTGGTTCCACAAACCACTTTTCACAAGGAAGAATTATGAAAGGATATCTTCAAAAGCAGTTGGAATCGGGCTGTGTGGAGCTGGAGCCCAAGCAATTTTAGACAGACATAGTTTGTGGGGAAAGTGAGTTTTACCAGTATTACAATGGTTTTTGGTTTTCAATGGACCAAACTGTTCTGGAGCCCAAAACTTCTAGCTGAAGCCAAAAAAATGAGATAGCTGGAGCTGAAGCCAGAGTCTGAAATTTGAGTTCTGGCTCCTGGAACTCAAGAAACTAGTCAGTACTTGGCAAATTCTTAATAGAAAATCGATTTCACATAACACTATATGCATTGTCCCTCCAACAACCTTACTCAATTGATAATTTTGTTGATAATAACGAAACAAAGTTGTTACAAGCAGCAGCAAGCTTCATTAGTGATTGAAAGCATGCACTCAAGAACAGAAATCAAAACAAACATAAACCAGGTTTATTCACTCATTCATTTTCATACCAAGGTTTCATCTAAGGAGGATCATGGGAGCAGAAGTTTCTGAGGACTTGAAATATCTTATAATTTTCAGCAGATTCAGGTGATTCTGGTGGCTTAACACCAAGACAGGACCAAGCAAGTTTGGAGATGTAGTCACACCAGCTGGTCCATGGTCAACCTTTGGGCTGCTTTTCGGTGGGTGTCGCCAGTAGGGCATGTCTTGCCAATACTTCCTGGGACATTCTGATCACATGCCTGAACAAATGTCGCTGAGATCTCTGTTTTTGGAGAAGTGGCTCAACATTCAGGGATTTGCGAATTTGACAGCTCCACACTTTGTTGTGAAGTGTCATGCTGTGAACTATTCGCAAAAGTTCTATCTCTGCTGCTTGATAAATGCGTTGCAAAGCATTGAAACCTTCATCGGAACAGTTTGCATGCCAATGTGCAGCCCCATCCAGAGTTGGATCAATTACAAATGCAATTGTAATTGAATGTAATTAATTACATATTTTCATGTAATTGTAATTATAATTGTAACTGTAATTGAGATTTTTTGTTCTTGTGTGATTGTAATTATAATTGTATTTTATAAAAAAAATTGACCAAATTACAATTACATGTAGGCCTAGCTCTCAACAAATTTCACAGAGTTCGAAGAAGCCCTTGAACAAAATCACTGTTACACTTGCTATGGGACATGCAGTAGATTTTATTGCAAGATAGATGCATACTGCACAGAGTTTTACAGAGCACAATCGCATACAGCGATTTACAGCAAATCGCATACAGAGCACAGCACAATCGCATACACCAGGGGTGTCAAACTGGCGGTCCGCAGGCCAAATCTGACCTGCCACGCCCCGTTTTGTGGCCCACGTCATGTCAGTTTCGTGCTTGCAGTAGGTTTGACAGAGTTACGTTTATCATAATGTCGTAGCAGACTTACGTTTTTTGCTTATAGTCATAACGCAACATTACGACTTCATAATTATAGGCTAAGCCAAGAGTCAGGAACCTATGGCTTGCGAGCCAGATGTGGCTCTTTTGATGACAGCATCTGGCTTGCTTGATATTTTCTTAACACGATTGTTACGAATGAAACCTTTTCTGTAATTTTCCATCTACCAGATTACAAAGCCATCAGCAACACCATGCAGCACCAGAAGTAGCATTACAGTAAGAAGCAGCATGTTATTAAAAGAGAAAATTCAGACATTTACCTTTGTTTAAAATTGCTGATTTTGCTTAAAAATGCACACATTAGTTAGTAAGTTAGTTGCATTAAGTGTTGCAAAATATTATATAGCTCTCACAGAAATACAATTAAAAATATATAGGTTTCATGGCTCCCTTAGCCAAAAGGTTCCCGGACCCCTGGGCTAAGCCAACAGTAACAACCTCTTTGGTTCAAAACCATGAGGTTGCATAGATTCCATGGAGATTCAAAGAATTTCCAACGCATTCTAGGAAAGATCTGTTGATTTCAAAGATCTGGAAACTGATTTTGTTATTTTCAGTAACTCTTTTTTTCAATGCTGAACAGGTGCCACAAAGATATCAAATGGAACTAATTAAGTTAAAAGTGCAACACTTTTCTCAAACCTAAACTTGAAAATGTTAACATCAATACGTTGGACCAACCTATCTCCAAATACAAGAAATGGCATCAAGGACCATGTCAATTTCACTAGTGCGAACAAATCTTCACATCTGTGAACAACTGTTCTCTTTGATGAACTTTAAAACATGTCTATGAATAAATAGTAAATGAAACTACCGATTGTATCATTGTGCAAAATTGTCTGGCCCGCGCAAAACCTAAGTACGTCATTGTGGCCCACAGCACCAAATGAGTTTAGCACCCCTGGCATACGATACCTAGACAGGAATATAAAGAGAATTTGCAATGTTCGTGCATGATGCACTACTTTGACAGTTAATGCATAGTCAACCAGAATGCTTGCAATACGAGAGAACCACAAAAGAGTGAGGTAACATTTGTTACAGTGTTTGATGGCCACTAATAATACATTAACATGGATAACTCAACGAAAGCTATAACATTGGCTGCAACATTCAAAAATTTATAAACGCAGCAAAGCAGACGTATCGACCGTGCTGTATGCAAGGTTAAGACTAGGAGTTTGTGTTTTGTCCTCAACGTGCTGTGTGCAATGCACATAATGTTTTTTCACTTTTTTTCACACTCTCTTAAAATCAATTGCATGTGACCAGTTCAGGGTCATACCAAAGTTAGATGGCGCCTGGGGCAAGAAAAAAGTTTGGCACCCCCATTTTCAAAACTAAGGTCTTTCCGCAGCAAATGTACTGTATTGAAGAAAGTACTTGTAAGTTGCAACATTGTTGGGACTTTTAGACGCCCCCAGTGATTCACCACCCCGCAGATTTGCCCCCCTTGTTACATCCCTGGACCAGTTGCCTCTAAGTATTGTTGACTGCTGAACCAAGATTTGTCATTCCAAGGCAATTAGATAAAATTAGTTCTGCAATTGTATATTCCCTTATATTGTACCAACAGTTATTCAACAAATAGAAGAATTTGAGAGACCTTTGGAAACAGTTTGGCAAGTTTCCAGGCCATTACTGTTCATTCGTTAACACAAAATGGAAGTTTTGAATCTTTGTCCTGAAAACAGACTCATTTTTAGACAAGCATAGAGCTTATAACATTGCCAAGTCTTATGACAATGTTATAGAAAAGTTCAAATTAACATGAAAAGTAACGGCACTGGAGTCAGGTAATGCTACGTCTATGGCTAAAGCATTTCAAGCCTTTTGCAACTCTTGTGCTTTGTTGTGTTATCACAAATCTTTTCATAGGTTATTTTTACATGTANCCTACTCTCCAAGTGGTTGCTTTTCAATGTATAGTAAAAGCGAAAACATTCAAATTGTGGGANANAACTAATGTGAATCTTGACCTGGCACCACTTTAGGAATCATCCACCATATTCTCTTAAAATATGTTTGTAATCCCGATTTGTAATTAATTACAAGTTTAAAGAATAATTGTAATTTGCAATTTTTAGCACAGAGTAATTGTAGTGCAATTGATAAATTTGAACGAGTAATTGTAATTATAATTGAACAGATTTGATGCAATTGATCCAATTCTGGCCCCATCTAACTTGTCTTTTACTTTTTTTCTTTTTCTTCGTTAGCTGTTAATCTATAAGTTTTGATGTTAGAATGCCTTCATTTTTCTCCCACTACTGGATCCCTGCAATGACCCTACAGTTGGGATGCTGTTAGAGTGTTTTCCTCCCAATGTGTTTGTCGTGTGGAAACACTCATTCTGAAATGTTCTACTGCTAAACATTTTTTGTCCTCTTACGTTGTATGGTTATGTCTATAATATGGACCACATCTCTAATAAATGAATTATTATTAACTATATTCCACAAAATTATATTCTGTCCATCACTTTTGTAGCCGGGTGGATTACCTAGAACAGTGGTTCTTAACCTAATTACACATCTTTCCTTTTTATCAAACAAGATTACCAGATTTACCCCCAATACACTCAATGGTGATCATTTATTGAATCAAGGATAGCTTCTCAGCTAAAAAGAAGGCCCGGAGTTGTGTTTGTCGACCTCACAGCAGCCTACGACACTGTATGGCACCGTGGCCTCACCTGCAAGCTGCTGTGATTGCTGCCTGATAGACACATGGTCCGTTTGATCATGAAGATGGCTGGCAATCACAGCTTTACCCTTACCACCGGAAATGGCCAAAAGAGCACGTTACGACGCCTCAAGAACGGCGTCCCACAGGGATCTGTCCTGGCGCCCCTTTTCTTCAGCATCATCATCTCTGACTTGCCAACCGCTGTCTCCAAAAAGTAAGCATATGCTGACTATCTAGCAATCATGCATGCTGACGGAGATTGGCAGGCAGTGGATGGAGTGCTCAGCAAGGACATGGCAACTGTAGGTGAATACATCTAGACTTGAAAGTTAAGCTCAGCACTACAAAAACAGTGTCAGCAGCCTTCCGCCTCAACAACAAGGAAGCTAAACGTGAGATGAAAGTCAACTACAACAGTAAAATCCTGCCCTTCTGCTCCGAGCCCAAATACCTCGGAGTAGCGTTGGACAGGTTGCTCACGTATCGCCAACACCTGAGTCACTTGCAAGAAGCTGACATCACGTGTTGCACTCCTGAGGCGGTTTACTGGCTCTGGTTGGGGTGCTAGACCAACAACTCTGCAAACAGTCATCCTAGATCTGTTGCATTCAACAGCAGAGTACTGTGCTCCTGTCTGGTGCCGCAGTGTTCACACCTGCCTTATCAACAACACTTTGCAAATTGTGACTGGATGCCTGCATTTTATACCAGCGGACAACCTTCCAATCCTTGCAGGCATCCAACCTGCTGAGCTTCGATGCAATGGAGCAACACTGTCTCTAGCACGCTGTGCCATTGAGCCTNGACACCTGCTCCACTCAGTACTCGCCCATCCATCATACAANTGTAAAAAATATACTTCCATGCAAATATAAAAACATATTTCCAACAATTATTTGACAGCCATCTCAGCATGACTGAAAAGATGCATAACACTTGATTAATAAGCTTCTGCATAGATGAAGGTTGCTAGCACACATTGTTGCAGTGTAAAAAAGTCAAACTTGGGGGGAAAGGGTCAAGGAAATTAAAGGTGTTATGCAGACCAGCCACTTAAAAATATGTTTGCACCAAGAAAATTTTAATGTACTTTTGCACTGCTTTTTGGTTTTGCTTTAATCATACATGATGACTAAGAACAACAATATTTGAGAAATTCCCAAGAAAAATTTGTCATTGCATACAAAGCCTGATAAAAACCACATTTTGAAATTTTTTAAGATGTGAATTTGAAACAAACACAGGACAGTGACATTTGCAAACATGTTATACAACTCAGCAGATATCAGATAAAATGGATTAGTTATTTAACAAAGAGTCATAGGATGGACTTTGAAAGCTAGTTGTTTTTTCTGACATAAACACACAAAATGTGGTTAGCCGCAAGCCAATGAAAAACTCAAGTAAGGAACTATTCAAAGATCTGGAAAATTGCAAGGTATTTTATTGTTTACGTTCTGCTGCATGAACAACTTAACCAAACTACAAGCCTGATCAAATAGGTACTTATATACCAAATTGTAATATGTATCAATATTATACTTTTGTTGTTCATTGCTTGTGACACCTCACGGTGCTCAGAAGTATATAGACTTACTGTTCAGGCAGCACTGTTCGAAGAAAATAGTTTCTACATTGCACCACATACAGTATTCCCTGGTTAATACGCCCACCTGTTTAATAAACCCACAATTGTCTGGTCTGGAGTTACTCCATTTATTCCTGTGATAAAAAATCTGCTTTATGTACTGAAAACCCTACTTAAACAATTTTGGAACACATTTACTTAAAATTAAGTAAAAAATGTCGCAAGTCACACTTCTTTGTCCTGCTTTCCATGGTTTCACACTTCGTTGCGCTGCTGACCGAGTTCTTAATTCAACTGTTTTGTCACAGATGGTTAAACGTGTTGTAATCGATAGGCAAGAAAAATTGAGCAGCAATGTTCAACAGTTTCTATGCCACCAACAACCAATGAGGGAACTTATTCTTGATGTTTTTGCATAGAAAACGTTGGTTGCTAAGAATACTAGATGTGTGCCAGGCGTATGCAGAATTGTATGGGATTGTTTTCAACTGCAACAAAACTGTTTGCATGACGTTTAGGGCTAAGAGTGCAAAAAGCACAGCCACTCCATTATTGAAATTGGGTGGTCAATACATAAAATCTGTTGACCAATACAAATATCTGGGAGCTGTACTGAATACTGAGCTCTCGGATGACAAAGACATTCAGAGACAACTGCAATAAAAATATTGTGCAGCAAACAAGCTGCGAGCCTCTTTTTCCCGTTGTTCCAATACAGTTAAAAAACGTTCTTTTTCGTTCCTTTTGTACGCCCATGTATGCATCTCAATTATGGTGTAATTTCAGGAAGTCATGCATGCAGAGATTACATGTGGCATATAATTTTGGATGCAGATCTCTATACAACCTGCCCTGGAGAGCGAGTGTTAGTACCTACCAGGTTCAATGTAACATTCCTACCTTTTGAGACTCTGCTACGAAAATACACGTACCTGTTTCTCGAAAGATGCAGAAAATCGAACAACGTATGATTACGTGCTTTGATGCAGTCGGATTGTTTGTATTCTTCCTTATTCTTTGAACACTATAATCGCATTTTACTCTGTGAATGAGTGATCGATCTTTGCAGTATTCGTTTGATTGATAGCGTGTCATGCCACAATGCTTTCGCATTTACCTAGACTTGACTAATTTAGGAATTAGCGCCCTACTCCGCAGTAGTGCTGTAACAAGTGCTACGTGTGAGCTAAAAATAATGTTAAGAATGTCTCTGTAACTCTATGGTTCTGTCTTCAATGCAGTTGCAAAAAGTGTCTAACCCTGTAATTCTACCAGCTTCAATGCCTTGTACTACATACTGTTTTGTCTTTTTTCATCAACCTGCGTTCTGCAGAGTGTGTATTTATACCATGGACTTCATGTCTGGTCATAAACAAATAAATTAAAATTAAATTAAATATTGTTTTAGCAGTTTTTTTTCTTTTTTCTAAGGAAAATGTTAGGTACCTAGAATGGACCTGAAAAATTTGACTAAATTTCATATAATTAGAGGTGTTTTGAGCACCCTGATGATTTTCTCTGATTCTAAGGACCTGATTTTCAATTCTAGAGAACCAAATCAGGTACCTAAAACACCTTAAAAAAACTGGTTTACTGTAATAAACAAACAAAATAGCTCATTATCTTTAACTGTTGTGTACAGTGTTAATAGATATAGCAACTTTTAGCGATAGTACAGTTGGCCATAAGTATTTATGCACATGAGAGTGGCAAAAATTTGTCTCGAAGTTATTATGCCCAAAATCGTCTGGTCCAAGGTGAGTTTAATGAGCAAAGTTTTGATTATTTAATCATTCAAAGTTTTATAAGGTAAAACACTTTTGCTAGGTAAGAAGCTTTACAGAATATTTTACACAACTAATACTTACAGTAAAAAGCATAAGAGCTTACCAATGGCGAAGAAAATTACTTTTCTGTTAGCACCAATAAAAAAATGGTGTTTTCCACAAAAACAGCAAGTGTTCAATGTGTGTTTTTATTATGAAACTTTGTAGTCCTTTTCAACATCTGTTACCCTTATTGTGCAAAATCAAGCCATCTCATAACTGTCAGGTAGGTAGTCTTGGGATAAAAGTGACGCTTCACTCAGGTGTAACACAATACCACCAAGCTTAATCAATTGCATTGTTTCTTTTCATTGTTTTCAACTTCTAACATTAAACTATTGTAATCCAATGCTACAAGCCACAAACTGAATTTTTTCAGTACCTATGTAATTGGGATAAAACATGAGCAACTTACATTTTAATTGTACTAAAATGCAAACCATTGCATTTATTCCTAATTTATACAAATGGATGCACAAGCATACTGTACAGATATATTCTGGGACATCAGGATAATGTAAATGCTGTTCTTTGTTTGCAATTAGATTGAAGTTGGATGTGATAACAAAAGAAACAATCAATATAAAATATCTTTATCTGAACTGTCTTGTTTAAAGCAATACTAAGTACAATCAATGAAAAAAAATGTCTTCATATAGGGTGAAAGAAATACTAACACAAAACACATTCACAAATGAAAACGTTTGGTTTGCAGTTTGAAATAACAGGTAATATTATAGCTATCAATGTTTCTTCAACAGAATGTTTTGAGCAGTTATGTCTGTAGTTCTGCCAACAAGAGGCTTTAGATTGTGTTGAAACTGGAAGCACCTGATTTGGTCAAACAAACTTGTGCAAGTCCTGTAATTACAAATATACGGCAAAGAAATTAACAGCAAACAACTGTTCTATTTATCTTGTAAAAAGTGACTTTATGTGCGCAACATTTCTGCAGCAAGCAATTTGACAGTAATTATGTAAAAATAGAGAAAAAATTCGAAATCTTACAGTCATATATTACAAACAACTAGGCATACGCAACAAACGTTTAACAAAGTGAAATTTTTGTTGCTTGCAAAGCACCTGCTTTCATCATCAGCAAATGAAAAGAGGTTGAAAAAAGCATGTGTGTAATGAAACACACACAAAACCACATATAATTCAAGAAGATTGTAGTATGTTTGACTAAGTGCCTACTGTAGGTTGCTATCACTGACTGATTGGCCACCAGAGACAATGTCACTGGAAGAAGTGCATTGTGCTGAAATCATACAGAAGTTTTCGAACAGATGATGTTCCTAATCAAATGGTCATTTGTAAATACTACAAATTATTCATTATTGTTGGAATCCAAACCTTCTCGTCTTCCATCACAATTAAACATAATGATAAGATGCTGCTTAACAGAGTTGACATCCTCTGAATTTTGAGACTCCTTTGTGCTAATAATTCATTGATGAGGTTGTACTTAGGCTGAACATCTACTATTCAGCATTTTGATTGGGCCTAATTTTCAACAGCATTTTAGTGTTTCAAGCTTCTAAGAATCTCTGAGATTAATGACAAATGACATTGGGATTAATGACAAACGGCATTTCTTCACAAGTTTTCAAGATGACACTTATCTTGCCTCACCACAATCATGAGGCAATGACGTCTGGGCTGGCTAGGCCACATGCATCATATGGGAGATGGCCACCTGCCCAAGCATATCCTCTACAGCGAATTCTATGATGCCCCTTGTAGATCTGGCAGACCCAAACTGCGCCATAAACACGTCATCAAGCATGACATGGCGAGTTTCCACATTCCTCCACAGTCATGGGAAACACTTGCTGCCGATTACAACAGATGGCGTGCCTACCTGAGTTGCAGTTATTCATTGTCAGCCACAAGCTATACAGAAAAAATAGAGAAGTGCTCAGCTCATCGCTATCAACGACGGGATGGGCCATGATGATGACTTATCTTGCACAGTGGAATTTGGTTAATAAATCCACCACAGTCCTAAAAGATTTGATTTGATATGATAAATTAGTGATTTCATACCCATTATAATGAAAATGAATAATACAAAAAAACAAATATTTTAGCACAATGTATAGTATCTATTAATCATACAGTACTAAAAGCTGATTCAACAAGATTTGTTCAGCTGGAAATGCAACTCTAAGACAGTGGTTCTCAACCGGGGTGCCATTTACAATGCCCATGGGTACCATGAGCTAATACAGTACGTTTTTCAATACATCATTGAAAAGGTAATTTTGAAATGTCACCAGACCTCAAACCAAAGGCTCTCCACTGGGTGCTACAAATTATATTTATCTTTTGTAGGGCGCCGCAAGCCTAACCGCTGCTTAAGTTGTTCATCTATCTTCCTCTTTGTAGAATAAAACATGCCTAGGTTTTTGAATGAATTTTTTGAATCAATTAAGACAACGTTAATTAAATTCTTCACTAAACTCATTATACAATGGATTTATAAAGTGAATTTAGGATTTAACAGTTATTTTTCAATGCAAAAATCTCATCCCAAATCACATTGGATTTAACATGTGGTTGGATTTGTTATTCATGGATTTATTAGGTAAAGTCTACTAAATCTACAAAAATGAATGTAAGTGACATGTAAAGGACATTAACATTGACCTTCTAGTTTGTCCTTAACATGAGTCATCATAAACCAATGCAACAAAAATAATTTGCATGCGGCATAACCACCAGCAGTGTGGAAACATTTGGCTATTTACTTTATAGAAGATGAATTTTCATTTTGGTGATGTAACATACTTGGAAATAAAATATTGGGTTATATGTTTAATTTTCCATTGGATTGACGGTTCATTTCTGTGGGCACATGTGCTTTCTTAGCCCAAAGGCTGAGGTGCAAACATGGCCATATACTGTGCAGACGGATCCCTGCGGCCTTGTTAAGGGTGGTGGGTTGCGCTGTTGGGGTCTGCACACACTCCTTGTTTCTGCCATATCAATATATATAAATACCAAAAAATTTCGTTATACACACAACAATTTTTGATGAATTGTCAACCAGGATAGCATTTTTTTTATCTTCACATTTGGATACTTTTCAGTGTTGTATTCTAAAGGGCCATTATTGCAGCTTATAATATGAAAGGGTGTTGTCCATATCACCTAATGATGATATGATCATTAACTACACTAAAGTTGCTCCACTTTGAAATGTTTTCAGTTTGTCCTGAATATTTTTTTTGTTGTTTCCTACAATGAATTTTTGTTAATAATATATTTATTGGTTATAAAACAAGATCTTCGGACATGTTAAGGAGTATCAATATACTACATCTTTTTCAAAATATCAAATACTGTAATGGGGTGATTTTGTTCATCTCTTTTACATTTTGACTTCCTCTGTTATTCTCAGATCCTTGCGGAACTGTGCAAAACACTAGATACTGGATGCAAACCAGCACTCCTGTGCAACTGTGTTGATCATCCTGCAACCCCTTTAAAAAATGTAACCTTATCACAACTCATGAATTCCCCAATAATTCAGCAATCAACTTTAAACCCTGATAGAAAACTATATATCTGTCGAGGGGTACCCAGCAAAACAACCACATGAACAGGTTCTTTCATGTCCCTGTACTTCAACTTTAATTTGCATTAAAATGCCTACTGTTTGCACTAATAACAAATAAAATCAACTCTTTATGCATCCAGCAGTTTTCACCTAACAGACAGTCCCCACTTATGAGACTTCTTGATATGTAGTTTGCAGAAATAACAACTCAACAATAATGCATTCTGTTATCACAATTTCGATATTTAGGATAATAAATTTTATGAACTAATTTATATTTTAGAAATTTTTACATTCAAGAACATGCTCCTCAGTGATTACTGACAAATATGGATATAACAGTTTATAAAGTTACTTTGCTGTGGCTTTCCCATACTTACATTAAGAAGTAGAACCCATTCTCATTGTATTTCAAGCAGAATGTTTGGAGTTATTTACTGAGGAGCTCAAGGAAGTGGCTCAGTCTACTAAATTTTAAGTCTTTATATCAACAACACCTTGTGAATTGTGACTGGATGCCTGTATCCTAAACCAGCAGACTACCTACTTATCTTTGCAGGCATCCAACCTGCTGAGCTTCGTCGCAAAGGAGCAACACTGTCTCTAGCATGCTGTGTTATGGTGCCTGGACACCTGCTCCACTCAGCACTCATCTGTCCACCAAGTGCGAATGCACAGTGTCTCCAATCGAGACATTCATTTGTACTCGCTGCACAACAACCCATCAGTTCTTCTGACAACAATATTATACGTGCAGTGGATTGAGCAGATCACCAATGCATTGCAGAGTGGTTGGAGAGCACTGCGAGACTCTGTACTTTCATCCCTGACATCAGCACCCACCCTCCTGAAATTGCCCTGCCAAGAACAACGTGGGTCTAGCTTAACCACCTTTGCACCAGTGTCGGTCGTTTCTGCTCCTGCTTAACAAATGGGGTATGGCCTCCTCTGCGGCCTGTGATGAGTGTGGCGCAGAAGAACAAACCGTCGACCATCCATCGGCACAGATGTCTTTACACAAATGAGAATATTTGGTCAACGATAATGGAATCAAATCTGTTTGTTGATTTTTATGGTCTCAAACACACAACATTATTGCTATTTATAAGTATGGTTCCAATATAGGAAACATGACATTTCACCATGCTACAATAATTACCAACATATACATCAATGTTTAAAACACAAGAACTGTCTTGAATGGGTTTGTTTGATAAATTACTTTCATGGTAAGAGCTACACATATTTTTTCAAAATATGTTACAGTTCTACTAAAAAGTTTGTTGGTGATTTTGAAAGGGAAATATTGGATTCCTTATGAAAATTATTGTAGCAATGCAAATATAAGCACAAAAAGTCTAATCATAATCACTTAAAATCACAATCATTTCCATAGGGAATGCAGGATATTTTCTAAATCAATTAGCATATTGGCAAGCACCCATTTTAAATTCAAGTTACATAAAAGTCCTCGACAATGTTGGGGTTAATAAATCTTTGTCAGTCTTCTGGCCTAGTGTGGCGATGCCTGACAAGGCTCCAACTATTGATCAAATAATGTTATGACAGAATTGAACTCTTCATTCATGCAATGGAATCAGCCTAAAGAAATATATTTATCTGTACAGGCAGCCCCTACAACTGAACCTGAATTTAAAATATTAGCCACATCTTTCCTCAGGGCTGTCTAGGACAATCTAGGATAGGAGTCACAAACTTAAATTGCACCAAGGGCCAAATGAAGACTTATAAAGTAACCCAAGGGCCACATTATGACTACACAAGCGCTGCATTGTGATGCTGATGCAACAGTGGTGATACCTGAACCTTACTTGCTACAGCTTTTGCATCTAAATTCTTGCAACGGGTATCATAAGTTATAGGCAAATCATTTCTAGCCATCTCCATGTTTGTTTGAAAGAAACTTGTTCATTTGCTAGCCAAGCACTTTTAAATACTGGTGAATGAATTAAATAACTTAAATGTAATTTATTTAAAATTTGCCGAAAAGCATCACAGTCCACACAAAAAAGCCCACCCGTATGTTTGAAACCCCTGGTCTAGGATTTTAGACTTTCAAAGTAATCATCCTTTTTTATGAAGATTCTGCCAAAGCCACATCCTTTTCAGGAGTAAGTAATATTGAACCCTGATGACATTCATTAAAAAACATCCTGTTACAAAAGAAGTTATAAGTCAATCACAACGATTGTACCATAACGTAGGCTTATATACATAACTTGGGCTCCAACAACTTGCTAAAACAACATGGACAAATGTTCATTTCATCAGAAATATTTTAAATTTCAAAGACAGGCTTTCTAGTAACTATCAAGTAAGCTAGTGGCTTCAGAGCTTCAACAACACAAACAATTTTACCTTTACAAACACAATAAAATAAAAAACTGATACATTAGCTTCCACTTTACTCTTTTAACCTTTGCTAATGTGATTCTCCACACATTCTATAAATTTAACAGCAACAATAAAATTTTAGTAATGATAATGATCATATTGATTTACAGTATGTGTGGTATCAATAATGCTATAATTAAAACATGCAGAAGACAATTTTAGAAATTCACAATGAACCGCACTAACTTAATGAAGGCACAATACACTAATGAGTAAACTTCTGCAAAATATACTATACTTGCATATTTTTAAAGATGTTAAAAACACTTGAAATTCTGTAGCATTGTCTAACTCAAAATAACACACCAGAAATGGTCCTACTAAAAACTTTGTTAATAGTGTTCATATGCTGGTTACTTTTATTTACAGATGACACTGGTGCTATTACAAATTTTTAGTCCTTTTTAAATATCTGGATGCTAGTTTAAAAGAAATATTATACTTATAGTGTAGATGTTAAAGTACTTTTGCAAAACCTTTGTGCATAGAGAAATTTAATATTGCACATGTGTACATCAGTGTTGTGTCATACCTGCTCTACTCGACTTGCATAGCAATTATTGGAGACAAGGTAGATTTCAGTTTCACTTTGAGCACTTTTGGTTGCATATTCACTGTCAGCGGGTGATATCTACTGTACACTATGCTAGGGTTTCTAGTTTTGATATTTCCAGCTACCTAGATATTACCTTTTATTTTATTTTTTACTTTCAATACAGTAAATGTGCAATTGGAAATTAGTTCATATCACAATTATACAAAATATTTATAACAGAATGCAAAGTCACACAGCATTTACAAGAAAACCATCAGGCTTTCCAGGTCCAGACATACCCATTACATAAATTCACTTGTCTCTTGTGAAAATCTGTCAAATACTATAGCATCAGCAAATGCCAAACAAACNGATAAAGACCAAAAAAGTTATAAAATGTAAAGGTAGTGTCTAAATAACCTTATCTGGTTTTTGCTTTGGAGAGACTAAAACACNATATCTTGCATCTGGTTTTGTGCCAGATGTAAAACTGAGTTGGAAATTATCACACTGCATCATCACTGTGGTCAAGTACAAAGTTACTAGAGCTGCTATGCAAAGGGTTGTCTTGTTTTTATACCCAAAAGCCAAAGGTATCAACAATCGTGAATAAAATGGCAAACTTGGAAGTGTTCAAGTTCTTTTCATCCAGAAATGAAGAATCGACCCATCAGCTGTCTGCTCAATGCATTATTATTTGCTAGCAACCAGTTTTTGGTTCATTCAAAGGAGATTCATTAACAAAACAAACATGGGTTTATCAGAACAAGTCCTCAAAATTTTTTAAGCAACAGCACAAATATTTATGCAAACAGTAAAATTCCTTCTTCATTCAGTCGTAAATGACTCTGCTAGCAAAAAGCCTTCCCACTCCTATTTTCAAAGCACACATGTGCTGATGAAATGAAAAATGCACAATGCACTGATGATAACAGAAGCTATAAAAACGTTTTGGGCACTAAACGAAAAAAAACGTTTTGAAAAACTGAGTCTGTGATCATAGAAGATCTTAGCCAGTTTGTTGCATGGCGGAAAGCACATGGAAAATAAAGTAGAGCAAATACTTGTTTTTTCAAGCTGCGTTCTGCAGAGTGTGTGTGTTCATACTATGGACTTCGTGTCTGCTCACAAACAAACAAATAAATAAAAAATACCATGGTCTGACAATGAACACTCCATGACTGATTATTGTCACATCGGCCATGCATTCACAATACAATAGCAGGGGCAGATCTAGCCAGTAAGGTTATAGGGGGGAATATCAGCAATATTTGGAACTCAAGTCTCATAACGGCTTCCATACTATAAGAGAGATGAAATAGGCTATACTTCACAACACTACTGTGACAAAATAATGGACAACAAAATGGCTTTTATATCATGAATGTTGTTTTCTGAATTGTACAAAATTATGGTTAATGAATTTATGTTTTTAGGGATGGCTATGGCCCCATTCATCCCCCCTGTATCCGTCCCTGTACAAAAGTGTGAATGGGAAGGCAGCAATCGATGGCAGGGGTGAACGAAACTGCAAAAGGTTAAGAAGCACTTTTAGACACTGCCAAAATTGAAACTCAAGAATTAGAAAGCAGCCAAGACTAAAAATGTTAAACAACTCTTTCCTGTTAACACCATTAAAAAAGGTCGAATTTCTGCACTTGACATTAAATACAGGCGTATTATGCCAACCCGGCAATCGAATCTCTTGAAGCCAAAAGAACTTTAAAAACAAGGACTGAAGGAGCTCACTATTGACTATTCTATACGCAACAAATGCCATTTTCAAACAGCATTACCAAGCCAAAACTTCACGAAAAAAGAAACAGCTGCACTTTANTTCTGTGATGTCANGGAACTCCCTTGATTAGGTTGAAAAAATCAAAGGACGCTGCCGCGTCGAGGCAGCCTCCCCTCATGGGTTAACACAGCTGCCCGAAAGCGCAACAAGGCATTCCGCTACAAACAGCTTCAAATACCTAAAAGCTCCGAAACCCATGCGGTTGTCAAGGATGGCAGCTTTGCAGCAGAGCTTGCCGTAGTCACATTATCCGACTCCGCACCTGTTCAGTTGGGTAAGTGACGGGGGAAGCGCAAAGAATCTCTCCCCATGGCCAAAAGTGGGCAATCGCTACTTTATTAATAGCGTCGCTCTCGCTACCGCTATTTGATGNTAACAGCGGTGNNACCGCACCTGTTACTGAATAAAAATAGTAGCGANCTAACGCTATTCGCTACCGCTTCTTTTGATACACTTCAAAGAAAATTTGGTGTTGNTTTGCTGATGTAGGATCTATTTTGAAAAACNTAACCTTGAAATGTTTTTTTGAAAAAGTTGTTAAAGAAAAACGTNTTCTGAATAAAATAGTCATTGAACAGTTATGATATAGGAAAAGATATTTTGCACTGTATGCACATATANATGAAGCATCAAACTGCAGAAACGTCCATTGAGTCCAGTTAGCTTTGAGAGTAGATTGCTGTAGNTTTAATCCTTCGCCTTTACCAATGCAAGTTTCGTGCTGTGTGTGCAGTGTAGAGGAATGCACCGCGCTCGCTTCGCAATCAGTGCAGCGTTTCTAGCCTGAGGCGGCTCGCTATCAACCTTTGTTGCACGCATCATATTTCCGGAGTTAGTTGGTACCGGGGTCGGTCGCGTTGAAGGTGTTCCGGGTTTTGAGTGTACTCTGGTTTTGACTTTGACTGTTTGTGCCGTAACAATACATGGTGTCAGAAGTGGGATCGGTATGTCGACCCACGTGCATATTCCGCCTCCTGAGCCGTTCGATTTTACTTTTCCGAAATCATGGTGCTCGTGGGTTAAACGTTTCGAGAGGTACATGCAGGATTCTACTTTCCATGAGGAAGAGGGAACGAAACAGGTGAACTTGCTTATGTATTTACTTGGAAGCAAGGGGGAGGATGTTTTGTCTTCCTTTAATCTGACAAATGAGGAAGTCGAGAACTATAATGTTGTGGTTGCAAGGTTCAATACCTACTTTAATGTTCGCACGAACGTGATTTATGAACGTGCTGTTTCCAATCGTCTAAATCAGAACGATTCTGACTCAGTTGACGATTTCATCACAAGACTGTATTCTCAAGTCGGTAAGTGTCGTTATGGCAACCTGCGGGACGAGATGATGAGAGATAGAATTGTTGTTGGCATAAAAGACAAGTCTTTGTCAGAGAAGCTGCAATTAGACTCGGAATTACTCTGGAAAGGGCGGTGACCCAAGTCCGCAATGCTGAACTAGTTAAACTCCAACAAAAG